>Ga0118677_10008433_pt1 | contig 16522 bp, 15 predicted proteins | sample AliMusrvi5mmetaG_FD_86154 | JGI IMG/M metagenome (GOLD analysis project Ga0118677, IMG submission 86154) | reverse complement strand
GAATGTGGCCAGGCTTAAACTGTTCGACTTGTTCAACCGACGATCCAAACCCGCAGCCTGAGTCATCCCCTCAAGTCACCCTCGCTCAGGCTCATACCTGATTTGGAAAATACTCTGTGTGCATCCAAGATTGTGTTCACCAGCTGATCGGCTCGCATCCGTGCAGCCGCAAGAAGGCATTGGCGCGGGAAAAATGCCCGCATCCGATGAATGGCTGCGGTCCTCGCGTGGCTGAAAGCGGCGACGGATGGTTCGCGCTCAGCACCAGATGCCGATCCGGCGTCAGGCCTGGCCTCGAAATCAAACCCGCCTTGGCCTGCGCCTGGGCACCCCAGAGCATGAACACGACTGGATGCTTCTTTGCTGCCGCAGCAACAACTATTTCGTCAGTGAGCGCTTCCCAACCACGTTGGGCATGGCTGCCCGCCTGCCCGGCTTCGACCGTCAGGCAGGTATTGAGCAGCAGGACGCCCTGCCCGGCCCAGCGCACCAGCGAGCCGTTGCCGCCAGCAGCCAACTGTCCGTCGCCTGGCGCCGCATCGCGCGCCACCTCCTTGAAGATGTTGCGCAGCGAAGGGGGTGGCCTGACACCCGGCGCCACGGAAAAGGCCAAGCCCTCGGCCTGGCCCGGTCCGTGGTACGGATCCTGTCCAAGAATGACAACTCTGACCTGCGCCAATGGCGTCAAGGCCAGGGCGCGAAACGGATGCGGTGGATAAATGATGGCGCCGCATTCCAGACGCGCACGGATGAAGCGGCCCAGGTCCCGCCCCGTTTCGCTGGCCAGGAACCGATCCAGCAATGGTCTCCAGTCATCCGCCACCGGCCAGTCCTGCGGCGCCCACTGCGTCAGGCGCGGCGCCGCGCTGCCGGCATCTGCAGAACCTTCGGACTCGAATGGCAAACAGGCCTGCTTGCTTTGCGCGTTGGCCACAAATCACTCCCGGGTCAATGACCGCTTAAGCCACTTGCCGCTCAGGCGAGCGCAAAAAGCGCCGCCAGCGCCGCACCCGGATCTTCTTCGCGCATGAAAGCCTCGCCCACCAGGAAGGCGTTCACGCCCGCCGAGCCCAGGCGCAGCACATCGTCTCTGCTGCGGATGCCGCTCTCGCACACCAGCAGACGGTCCGCCGGCACGTCGTGCATCAGGCTCAGCGTGGTTTCCAGCGACACCTCGAAGGTCTTGAGGTTGCGGTTGTTGACGCCGATGAGCGGTGTCCCGAGTTTCAGCGCGCGCGTCAACTCGGCAGCATCATGCACTTCGACCAGCACCGCCATGTCCAGGCTGCGCGCAATCGCCTCGAATTCCTTCATCTGCGCATCATCCAGGCAGGCAGCGATCAACAGAATGGCATCGGCCCCCATGGCGCGCGACTCGAACACTTGGTAGGCGTCGACGATGAAATCCTTGCGCAACACCGGCAACTGGCAGGATGCCCGCGCCTGCTTCAGGTAATCGATGCAGCCCTGAAAGAACTGGGCATCGGTCAGCACTGACAGGCAGGCCGCACCATTTTCGGCATAGGTTTGCGCGATATCAGCCGGGATGAAGTCGGCCCGCAGCACACCCTTGGAAGGACTGGCCTTCTTGATCTCGGCAATCACCGCAGCCTGGCCGGCCGCAATTTTGGCCCGCATGGCGCCAACGAAATCACGCGTCAGGACGCGCGACTCGGCGTCGGCCCGCATCGCAGCCAGCGGCTTGCGTTTGGATGCCGCGGCAATTTCTTCTTGTTTGACGGCAACGATCTGCTCAAGGATATCGGTCACTGGGGGGCACCTTTCAGTTGTTGCGAGAGTGATACCAGCTCTGTCAGCTTGGCCTTGGCCGCGCCGGACTCGATCGCCTGGCGCGCCAGTTGCACGCCGGCCTGCATCGAATCCGTCACGTTGGCCGCATAGAGGGCGACACCGGCATTGAGAATCACAATGTCCCGGGCCGCACCGCCCTGATTGTCGAGCACACCCAGCAACATGGCTTTGGACTGCTCCGGCGTTTCCACCCTGAGGGCACGGTTGCTGGCCATGACCATGGAGAAATCCTCCGGGTGGATCTCGTATTCGGTGATTTCACCGTTGCGGAGTTCGCCCACGAGCGTCGCGGCGCCCAGGCTGACCTCGTCCATGCCGTCCTTGCCGTAGACCACAACCGCGTGCTCGGCGCCCAAGCGCTGCAGCGCACGCACCTGGATGCCGACCAGATCGGGGTGGAAAACGCCCATCAGGATATTCGGTGCGCCGGCCGGATTGGTCAGCGGCCCGAGCAGATTGAAGATGGTCTTGATGCCCATCTCCTTGCGCACCGGCGCCACATTCTTCATCGCAGGATGATGATTCGGCGCGAACATGAAGCCCACACCGACCTGCTCGATGCACCGGGCGATGGCCTGCGGCGACAGGTTGAGGTGGATGCCGAGCGACTCCACCACATCGGCGCTGCCGCTCTTGCTGCTGACACTGCGTCCGCCATGCTTGCTGACCCGGGCGCCCGCAGCGGCCGCCACGAACATGGAACAGGTCGAAATGTTGAAGGTGTGCGAGCCATCCCCACCGGTGCCCACGATGTCAACCAGGTGCGTCGTGTCGGCCACATGGACCTTCGTGGAGAACTCGCGCATCACCTGCGCGGCCGCGGTGATTTCACCAATGGTTTCCTTCTTCACGCGAAGGCCTGTGATGAAAGCCGCGATCATCACAGGCGACCAGGCTCCGCTCATGATCTCGCGCACGATGTGCAGCATTTCGTCGTGGAAGATTTCACGGTGCTCGATGGTGCGCAGCAAGGCTTCCTGCGGCGTAATTTTGTAAGTGTTGGACATGATCGTGTCGCTTTCAGTTGGAAGGATTGTCGGCCAGGGCCAGCTTCAGGCCAAAGCCGAGGAACATCACGCCGGCCACGCGCTCGAGCCATCGCATTCCGTGCTGCAGGGCAGTGAACTGTTTCGAAACAGCGGCGCCGACCCAGGCATAGGCCAGATTCACCCACAGGCTGTTGAAGTTGAAGATCAACCCCAGCAGCACGAAGCTAAGGCTCTTGTTGGGAGCGTCCGCGGCGATGAACTGCGGCAGGAAGGCCAGGAAGAACAGGGCCACCTTGGGATTGAGCACATTGGTCCAGAATCCTTTCATGAGCACCCTGCGCAGGTCAGTCCGGTGGGCGGTCACTTTGCCCGAATTTTGAGCGACTGGACTGGTGGACCCGTCAAACGGTGCCGCCGGGCACGCGGTCGGATCGGCTCTCAGCATGGTCCAGCCGACGTAAACGAGGTAGGCAGCGCCCAGCCACTTGAGCAGCGCGAACGCCGTGCCCGATGCCGCCAGCACGGCACTGACGCCCAACGCCGCCGCCGTTGCGTGCACAAAGCAGCCCGCCGTGATGCCCAGCGCCGCCACGGCACCGGCGCGCCAGCCGCTTCTGAGCGCATGGCTCACGATGTAGAGCACATCGGGCCCCGGCGTCAGGTTGAGCAGCACGCCCGCCATGATGAACAAACCCAGGTTGTCAATGCCACTGAACACAGCCGTCTGCTCCCAATTCCGGCTCAGGCAGCCAGAAATTCGCGCATGACCGCCACCGTGTGGTCGATGCCGGCCGCATCGACATCGAGATGCGTCACAAAACGCAGCCGGTACAAGCCGGTGGCCAGAATGCCGCGCGCTGCCAGAAATGGAATCAATTCCCCGGCGCGCGCCCGGGCCTCATCGACCAGATCGACAAACACGATATTGCTCTGCGGCGTCTCGACGGTCAGGCCGTTCAGACCCCGCAGCCGCTGGGCCAGGCGCTGCGCCAGCGCATGGTCACCGGCCAGACGCAGCACATGGTGGTCCAGCGCGTAGGAGGCCGCCGCTGCCAGCAGACCGGACTGGCGCATGCCGCCGCCGGCCATCTTGCGGATGCGGTGCGCGCGCGCCAGAAATGCACGGCTGCCGCACAGGGCCGACCCGACCGGCGCGCCCAGGCCCTTGCTGAAGCAGACCGAGACACTGTCGAAGCATTGGGCGATGCGACGCGCCTCAAGGAAGATGTCAGCGCCACGTTCGCCGCCTTGCTGCGCCGCCTGCGCCACCGCCGCATTGAAAAGACGAGCGCCGTCCAGATGCCGGCTCAGCCCCTTGGCGCGCGCCAGTTGCGTCGCCTGCTGCACATAGTCGAACGGCAGCAGCTTGCCCCCGAGCGTATTCTCCAGCGCCAGCAGGCGAGTGCGTGCAAAGTGCGCGTCGTCGGGCTTGATGGCAGCCTCGATGTCGGCCAGCAGCAGCGTGCCGTCATCCTGATGGTTCAAAGGTTGCGGCTGCACACTGCCCAGCACCGCCGCACCGCCGCCTTCCCAGCGGTAACAGTGGGCGAATTGGCCGACAAGGTACTCGTCGCCGCGCTGGCAGTGGGCCAGGATGGCGCACAAATTGCTCTGTGTGCCGGTTGGCATGAACAGCGCCGCCTCGAAACCCAGCAGGCCCGCAATTTTTTCCTGCAGCGCGTTGACGCTCGGGTCGCCCGCAAACACGTCGTCGCCCAGCGGCGCGTCCAGCATCGCCGCCCGCATGGCCGGTGTCGGCTGTGTCACCGTGTCGCTGCGCAGGTCGACCCGCATGGTGTTGGCGGTGCTCATAAACCGGGACGAACAAGAAAGTTCTTCAGCATCGCGTGGCCGTGCTCGGTCAGGATGCTTTCGGGGTGAAACTGCACGCCTTCGATGTCCAGCGTCGCATGCCGCACGCCCATGATCTCGCCGTCGGCGGTCCAGGCGGTTACCTTCAGGCAGGGCGGGCAGCTCGCGCGCTCGATGGCCAGCGAGTGGTAGCGGTTGACCGTGAACTGCGCCGGCAAACCGGCGAAGACACCCTCCTGCGTCGTGCTGATGACACTGGTCTTGCCGTGCATCAGCTGCTGTGCGCGAACGATCTTTCCCCCGAAGGCCGCGCCAATCGCCTGATGGCCCAGACAGACGCCCAGAATCGGCAGCTTGCCGGCGCAGTGCCGGATGGCCTCAACCGAAATGCCAGCCTCGGCCGGCGAACAGGGGCCGGGTGAAATCACCAGACGGTCGAGCTGCCCGGCCTGAATCCGCGCATCGATCTGATCGAGCGTGATCTCGTCATTGCGCACAACCTCGACCTCGGCGCCGAGTTCACCGAGGTACTGCACGATGTTGTAGGTGAAACTGTCGTAGTTGTCGATCATCAACAACCGGATCTTTGCGGCGCTCATTCCAGCCCCTCCTCGACCAGTTCGCTGGCGCGCAACAGGGCGCGCGCCTTGGCTTCGGTTTCTTTCCACTCCAGTTCCGGCACCGAATCAGCCACAACACCCGCCGCGGCCTGCACGTACAGGGTCTGATCCTTGACGATGCCGGTGCGGATGGCAATCGCCACGTCCATGTCGCCGGCGTAGCTCAGGTAGCCGCAGGCGCCGCCGTAAAGACCGCGCTTGCTGGGCTCGAGCTGGTCGATCAGTTCCATCGCATGTACCTTGGGCGCGCCAGTCAGGGTGCCGGCCGGGAAGGTGGCCCGCAGCACGTCCATGCTGGTCATGCCTTCATTCAACGTGCCCTCGACATTGCTCACGATGTGCATGACATGGCTGTAGCGTTCGACGCTGAAAGCCTCCGTGACCTTCACACTGCCGGTCTTGGCAATGCGGCCGATGTCGTTGCGTGCCAGGTCGATCAGCATCACGTGTTCAGCGCGCTCTTTCGGGTCGTTGATGAGCTCCACTTCAGCTGCCTTGTCAAGTTCCAGGCTGGCGCCGCGCGGACGCGTGCCGGCCAAGGGGCGAATCGTGATCTTCTGCTCGGTCTGCCCATTGCTGCTGATTTGCTCCTGGCGCACCAGAATCTCGGGCGAGGCGCCCACCACATGGAAGTCGCCAAAGTCGTAGTAGTACATGTACGGACTGGGATTGAGCGCGCGCAGGGCCCGGTACAAACTCAGCGGCGACTCGGTATAGCGCTTCTTGATGCGCTGGCCGACCTGCACCTGCATGAAATCGCCGCCGGCGATCAGCTCTTTGGCGCGCTCGACCGCCGCGATGTAATCGGCCTTGGCGAACTCGCGTTCGGCCGGATAGCTCTGCGTCGGCTTGACCAGCGGCGCGCTTACCGAGTACTTGAGCTTCTCCTTGAGTTCGCGCAGGCGCTTCTTGGCATTGGCATAGGCTTCGCTCTGCGCCGGATCGGCGTAGACGATCAGGTAGAGCTTGCCCGACAGGTTGTCGATCACCGCCAGCTCTTCGCACTGCAGCAGCAGGATGTCCGGGCAACCCAGCGTGTCGGGCGGGCAGGATGTCTGCAGTTTCTTCTCAATGTAGCGCACCGTGTCGTAGCCGAAATAACCGGCCAGTCCGCCGCAGAAACGCGGCAGGCCCGGACGCAAGGCCACCTTGAATCGCTTTTGGTACTCCGAGATGAAGTCCAGCGGGTTGACGCTGGAGCGCTCCACCACGACCCCGTCAGTGACGACCTCGGTGCGGGCGTCCGCGCCAAAACCCATGGCGCGCACCAGCGTGCGCGCCGGCAGGCCGATGAAGCTGTAGCGCCCGAAGCGCTCGCCGCCAACCACCGACTCCAGCAGGAAGCTGTGCTTGCCGCCCTGTGTGGAATGCGCCAGCTTCAGATACAGCGACAAAGGGGTTTCCAGATCGGCGAAGGCTTCTGCCAGCAACGGAATGCGGTTATAGCCTTGGGCACTGAGGCTCTTGAATTCAAGTTCGGAAATCACGGGATGGCATCTTTCAATCATTGCTGAACCGTCTGCGCGTAGCGGGTTCAGCACGCAGCCCGACCGGCTGCAGTTCATTCAACGGGCAACGAGAACGCTGTCAGGCGCGAGCCGACAGGGCGTGTTGGGTCCGCCAGGGCCATGCTCCCCGGTCGCTACAACCTGTGATCCAGATGCGGTGAATGAACATGCGCACAGTGTATCAAAACCGGCTTCCAGAGCGGGTCAGGGCACAAGCAGCTGCTGCAATGAATCGACAAAGGCGTCCGCGTCCACGCCGCGAATCGGCTCTCCGTGGTTGTAGCCATAGGTGACGAGCAACACAGGACAGCCGGCCGCTCGCGCCGCCTGCGCGTCGTTGCTGGAGTCGCCAATCATCAGCGTGCGCTGCGGCGCCGTTGCCAACGCCTGGCAGGTCTTCTGCAGGGGCAGCGGATCAGGTTTCTTGCGTGAGAACGCATCGCCACCGAAGACCAGTTCAAAGAAGCCATCGAGCCCCTTGGCCTTGAGCAGTGGCAGCGCAAACGCTGTCGGCTTGTTGGTCAGGCAGGCCAGCTTCAGGCCCTGCGTCCGGAGTTGCTGCAAGCCGGCCACCACACCGGGGTAGACCGTGGCGTGCTGGCCATTGATGGCCAAGTAATGCTGCTCGTAGCGGTGTAACGCGGTGACGTAGAGCGAGTCGAGGTCGTCTGTCCCGCCACCTGCGCCGAGGCGCAGCACGCTCTTGAGCAGATTTTCGGTACCTCTCCCAACCAGCAGTGACACCATTGCGCGATCGACCTGGAATGCCCGATACGGCGGCGGCAGGTCGGCCAGCATGCGGTTGAGCGCAACGACGAAGTCACCCAAGGTGTCGATCATGGTGCCGTCGAGGTCGACAATCGCGGCCTCGACGTCGAATTGGTTCAAAATAATAGAGTTCACAACAACTTAATCGAGTTCCGAAAAATGGGCCTTAACGAGGCAGGCGTTCAATAATAGAGTGTAAAAACTTTTGCCCACATTCGATGTCAGATTTGGATTCGTACCAAAAACCGGGTTTCAGCGGAAGACACGCTTCCTCATTTACATGAACCAAGACTACTAAGCCACTCGCTAGTGGCTGTTTGCCGATGCCGCCGTTCACCAAGGGTTGGCATCTAGCAGTTGAACTTTGAACGGCTGAGTTACCCGTCAGCTGCCATTGGTCAACGACCGAGAGGTGCCCTTATGCATAGCGTCCAGTTATGAATAGCATTTTGTGACTTTTGACTGGAAGCCTTGTGGACATTGGCTCTACAGCCGGTGTGTGACTGATTGGTAGACATAATTTGCGTGATCGATTGAAGTCGGCTCTCCACTACTGGAGAACTTCATGGACCTCATCGCATCGCCTCATCCCACGCACCAAGCGTGGCTCCTCCAAAGCGCTCTGGCACCGCACTTGGATGCGTTCAACGCGCATTTGAGCCGTGGCCGATACGCCGCCATTACCACCACAACCTACATTTCATGCTTGGCCCACTTTGCGTTGTGGATGAAGCATGATGATCTTGTCGTGCCATCGCTTGACGAGCGTGCGGTAGATCGTTTCCTGCACAACCATTTGCCAAGCTGCGAGTGCCCATCACCAGTTGAACGCGAGCACGGTGACCTACGTGCCGCCCTCGGGCACCTATTGACGGTGTTACGCGAACAAGGTGTGATTGCCAGTATCCCGGCCCCCACAGGCCACATCGCCGCAGAACTGCGCCGCTACGACGAACACATGTGTCACGCACGGGGCCTATGCACAGGAACGCGCGCTGGTTATCTGCGACTGGTTCAGCGCTTTCTGCGACACAAATTTGCCGAGCGTCCGGTTGTGTTCGCCGAACTGACACCGGCCGATGTCCGTCAGTTCATCGCCGCTCAAATGGAGTTGGTCGATACGATTCCCAATGCCTCGATGCTGTCCTCGGCACTGCGAGCCTACTTGCGTTACAGAACAATCTGCGGCGACGAGGTCCTCGGGCTACTTGGCGTCATATCTTCGCCCGCCAACTGGAGCCTGGCATCTTTGCCGCGAACCTTATCGCCGCTTGATGTGGATCGCTTGCTTGACTCATTTCATGCATCGCTGCCATCCCCAAAGCGGGGCTATGCCATCGTACGCTGCGCTCTGGATTTGGGATTGCGCGGCAGCGAAATCGCCAACCTTCAACTCGGTGATATCGACTGGCAAGTCGGCACCATCATGCTCAAACGCACAAAGTCACGACGCCAAGACGCTCTACCGCTACCGCCGGCCACTGGGAAGGCATTGGCGGATTATGTTCAATTCGAGCGGCCAAAGACCACCAACACGGCGGTGTTCGTTCGGACATTGGCCCCACGAGATCAACCCATCGGCGTGGATGCCATCCGTCGAGTGATTCATGATGCCTTTCAACGCATTGGACTTACACACGGGCGCACCCATGCACTGCGCCACACGCTGGCTTGCCAATTGGTCGAACATGGCAGTTCCATCAAAGAGGTGGCCGACGTATTGCGTCATCGCTCACTGAACACATCCCTCATTTACGCCAAGCTCGACACACCACGATTGGCCGGCGTTGCTTTGCCTTGGCCGGGGAGTGCGACATGAATACGAGCATAGATTTGCATGCAAGGGTTGACGAATACCTTGCGGAGCGCCGCCGGATGGGGTTTGGGTTGGTACACATGGGCTACGCCCTGCAAAGCTTCTCCAACTATGTCGCCAGCGCATGCCATCAAGGTCCGCTGACCATCGAGCTTATGGCTGCCTGGGCGCGCAATGACAAAGCCCAGCGTTTGACGCCAGGAACCTGGGCGCGTCGCCTGGGAATCTTGCGACCCTTCGTGCGCTGGCTTCGCCAGTTTGAACATGAAACAGCCGTACCAGATGAATCGATATTTGGATCAGTGCCGGGTAGGATGGCACCTCACATTTATCACGATGTCGAGATCGTTGAGTTGCTCGCCGCTGCGCGTGGGATGAATCCAAATGGCTGCGGACTTCGTCCAGCAACCTTCGAGACCTTGTTTGGGCTAATTGCGTCAGCCGGGCTGCGTGTATCTGAGGCCCTTACCCTGCTGGATAGAGATGTTGATTTGACGAGTGGCACTCTGACAGTTCGACAAACCAAGTTTGGCAAGACGCGTCTACTTCCTTTGCACCCCAGCACAGTGCTTGCCCTTGCCAATTACCGCAAACTGCGCTGTCAAGAGGTGAACACGACCGATGAGACGTCATTCTTTGTCGGAACTCGCGGCAAATTCCTTGGTCAACCGTTGGGTGATCGGCAGGTTCATCGCGTGTTCATGGAACTGCGCGATCAATTGGGCTGGATTGACCGTGGTCGCCATGGCGATCCACGCATTCATGATCTGCGCCATACCTTTGCGGTAAAGCGCGTGATGCTCTGGCATAAACAAGGAATTGATGTTGACCAGGAGATGCTGTCGCTGTCTACCTACTTGGGCCACGCGAAGATATCGTACACGTACTGGTACCTAACGGGTGTGCCTGAGTTGATGGCCTTGGCGGGGGCAAGGTTCGCACATTTCGCTCAGGCCCCGGAGGCTTGTGATGAATAATCCCAAACCAGCCGTCGCACCACCGAGTTTCCCAGCGCTCGTTCAGACGTTCTTTGCTGAACACTTGACGCAGCAAAGGGCCTTGAGTCCACGCACCGTGGCCGCATACCGGGACATGTTCGTGTTGTTCCTGGACTTTGCGACCACTCAAGGCGGGAAGTCGCCTGCGCAAATCAAACTGGCCGATCTCACGCCGGATTTGATCCTGGCCTTTCTTGACCATCTGGAGCAGGTGCGACACAACGTGGTTCGCAGTCGCAATGCCCGACTTGCTGCCTTGCGATCATTCCTGAAGTTTGCTGCGCACCGTGATGTCACGTCACTGCACGTTATTGAACGGGCCCTCGGGGTGCCCATGAAACGTTTTGAGCGGCCCATGCTTGGATTTATATCGCGCGAAGAAATGCTGGCCGTGATCGGCACACCGGGTAGTAGTTGGGTCAGTCAGCGTGACCATTTGCTATTGGGACTGCTCTACAACACCGGCGCGCGGGTTTCCGAGATTATTGGCGTACGAGTTGCGGACGTGATTCTCGATAGTGCGGCTTGCGTCCACCTGCACGGCAAGGGACGCAAACAGCGAACGGTTCCACTATGGCATTCAATCGCCAAGGAAACCAAGGCATGGCTGAAGTTCAACCCGCTTCTGGGCGCCACCTCAGCACTGTTGCCCAACCGTCAGGGCGAGGCCATGACACGCGACAACGTGACCAAGCGCCTTGCCTTGGCCGTGGCCACCGCAGTAAAGACAACGCCCACCTTGGAGAAGCGACAACTCTCACCGCACACGATTCGTCACTATGTCCCGCACCGGACTATGTCCGGTAGCTGCGGATTTGCCTGAGGCGGCGCGACGCTTGGTCACTTACGCTGGACATAGTAATCATCCTTGCCGGGCATCCCGCCCGCAAGGAGACCATTTTGAAACGAACTTACGACGAGGCTCTGGCGCTCACCCGATCGGCCACTGGCCCACTGTCTGCATATCTTCTCGCCTTTGTCGCGTGGTTGATCGAGCAGTCTTACTCGACCTGGTGCACGCACCTCATGGCAAGGCGAGTCGTTGACTTCGACCGTTGGCTAGCAGACCAAAGAGTGGATGTAACTGAACTCGCCGACGCGCACCTCGCGCGATATCGCCGCGATCGAAGTCGGCCGGGGTGCTCAGGCAAAGTGAAGACTTGGCGCAATGAGCTGCGGGCACTGGGTCACCTGCTGCAGTTCCTGCGCTCACGAGGAGCGTGCTCGGTGGTTCCGGTAGAGACACTGCCCGCTGACGAGGTTGTAGCCGCCTTTGAGCGCTACCTGCAGAGTGAACGCGGTCTGGCCGATTACACGATCCGCTACTACCGATCTTTCTCGCGCCAGTTTCTGACTGAGCACTTCGGCAAGCGGCAGGTCGATTTCACGGCCTTGCGCGCCGTCGATATTGTTGACTTCGTGCAGCGCCAGGCCACGCGAATGGCACCACGCGCACTCAAGCTGGTCATCACGGCGCTACGGGCCCTCTTTCGCTACGCACAGTATCGTGGTGAGGTCGGGCCCCACTTGATCGCAGCCGTTCCGGCAGTCGCCGCATGGTCGTCAACACCGTCGCTGCCCCGAGCTATCTCGGCAGACCATGCACGGCGCGCCATCGAAAGCTGCAGTTCGCACACCGCCGTCGGGCGGCGCGACCGAGCTGTATTGCTGCTGCTGGCTCGGCTGGGACTGCGTTCAGGAGAGATTCGCTCACTGATGCTCGACGACGTTGACTGGGATGCGAGTGGACTGCGCGTGCGCGGCAAGGGACGACGCGAGTGCCTCCTGCCGCTGCCGGCTGACGTCGGGCAAGCCATCGCCACGTATCTGCAGAACGGGCGGCCGGTTAGTGCCGACCGCCACCTGTTCCTGCGCGTACGCGCACCTATCCGAGGCTTTCTGGCGGGTGCCGGCGGCGTCGGCTCGATTGTGAGGCACGCGCTGCAGCGTACCGGTGTCGATACACCGCACAGGGGCGCTCACCAGTTCCGTCACGCTCTGGCGGTGCAGATGCTGCAGCGCGGCGCTTCATTGCCCGAAATCGGCGAGTTGCTGCGTCATCGCAGTCCGCAAACCACGACGATCTACGCCAGAGTGGATATCGGTGCATTGCGCGCATTGGCACTGCCCTGGCCAGGGAGTGCAGCATGAGCACGCTGTGCGAAGCCTTGCCATGCTACCTACAACTGCGTCGCAGTCTGGGGTTCAAGCTGCGCGACGCTGGCCTGCAGTTGCCACGGTTCATCTCCTTCATGCAAGAGCGACAGACCGACTACATTACTGCGGCGCTGGCACTGGAGTGGGCACAGCGCTCGCCCAACGTGCAACCGGCTGAGTGGGCGAGAAGGCTGGGCTACGTGCGCGGCTTCGCCAGCTATCGCAGCGCCACTGATGCCCGCACCGAGATACCAATGGCGGGTCTGCTGCCGCATAGATCCCAGCGTGCCAGGCCCTACATGTACTCTGAACAAGAGGTTCGAGACTTGCTGGCCGCTGCGATGGAATTACCCAGCGCCTGGCGCTCAACACCGCTGTGGCCCTGGATGTTCCATTGCCTGCTCGGGTTGCTCCGCGTCACGGGGCTTCGCATCTCTGAGGCACTGAGCCTTGATGTTGGCGACATCAATCTCGATCAGGCGGTGCTGACGATCCGCGGAGCCAAGCTTGGCAAGACACGCCTCGTGCCGATCCACGCCAGCACGTGTCAGGTACTGGCCGACTACATTCGACGGCGCGAGCAATACTTCAGCAATGCGGTGTCAAACTACGTGTTCGTCTCCCGCCGCGGTAACCGGCTTGACGGCGGCCAGGTTCGTCGAACTTTCTACACACTGTCGCGGCGCGTAGGCCTGCGTGCCGTCGGCGCCAGTAATGGCCCTCGACTGCACGACTTCCGCCATCGCTTCGCTGTGGATGTGCTGACCAACTGGTATCAACAGGGGGATGACGTGCAGCGGCAGCTTCCAGTGCTCTCTACCTATCTAGGCCATGTTCATGTGGCTGACACCTATTGGTATCTCAGCGCCTACCCCGAGCTGATGTCGCAGGCCATGTCGCGCCTGGAGCGGCGATGGGGAGAAGCCTTATGAACGGGCGCCTGAGCTTGGCCGTGCTGCTGGAGCGATTCTTCACTGAGCGGCTAATGCGCCAGCGCCAAGCCAGCCCGCACACGATCGCCTCGTATCGAGACACGTTCCGGCTGCTTCTGCTATTCGCCAAGAAGCGGCTGCACAAGGCGCCATCGGCGTTGGCTCTGGAGGACATCGACGCACCGCTGGTGGCGGCGTTCCTGGATGACCTCGAAGCGACGCGCGGCATCACCGCAAGAACGCGTAACCTGCGGCTGACAGCGGTGCGCTCGTTCTTTCGCTACGCAGCCTTCGAGGCGCCAACACATGCCGCGCAAATCCAACGGGCGTTGGCCATACCTGCCAAGAAGCATGACCGTGCCTTGGTCCCGTTTCTGAACCGGGCAGAGGTTGACGCCTTGCTGGCCGCGCCCGACCAGCGCACCTGGTTCGGTCGGCGCGACCATGCATTGATCCTGCTGGCTGTGCAGACCGGGCTTCGGCTGTCGGAATTGATCGGTCTTCGGCACGATGACGTGCATCTGGGTACCGGTGCTCACGTCCGCGTGATTGGTAAAGGCCGCAAGGAGCGCTGCACGCCGCTGGGCAAGAGCACCCGTGCCGTTCTGGTGGCCTGGATGAACGAGCCGCGTCGAGCCGAATTGCAGCGCTTGTTCCCAAACGCGCGCGGGGGCCCATTGAGTGCCCATGGGGTGCACTACCTGCTGTCCAGGCATGTCACAACGGCGCGCGCCAATTGCCCATCGTTGCAGCACAAGCGCGTCAGTCCGCACGTTCTTCGACATACAACAGCAATGGACCTGCTGCAGGAGGGGGTCGATCAGTCGGTGATCGCGCTGTGGCTAGGGCACGAGTCCATCGAGACGACGCAGATTTATTTGGACGCAAACCTGGCGTTCAAGGAGAAGATCCTGGAGAAGACCACCCCACCAGATGGAAAGTCCGGACGTTTCCGGCCCGACGACAAGCTGCTGGCGTTCCTCAAGAGCCTGTAGTCCCGCTGCCGACTATGTTTCGCATCGCACCAAAGTCACCCCTGGAAGGCTGTTGGCTGCTGGACATAGTCCGGTGCGGGACATAGTGCCTGCTATTGCCTGAAGTCCATAGGCGCCACAGTTTCGCCACGCACTTGCTGGAGCAGAAGGTCGATATCCGGGTGATCCAGGTCATGCTCGGGCACAAGAAATTGGAAACTACGGCACTTTATGCGCAGGTGGCCACCGAACTTCTGCGCGAAGTAATCAGCCCATTGGAAACCCTGCAACCCACGTAGAGTAACTTCGTGGGGCGCCTCGCCCTGGAGGTCGCCGACATCTTTCGCTCCCACGGCCCGTCTTGGCGCAAGTCCCAGCAGGGGCACTTGAGCCTGGGTCAACTCAAGGTCATGTCGGCCATTGAGCAGTGCCGCAGCGCGGCGCTGGGGGGACACCTGTTGCACTGCCAAGCCTGCGAGCACGGCGAGATTGCCTACAACTCCTGCCGCAACCGGCACTGTCCCAAGTGCCAGGCCAGTGCGGCCAAGCGTTGGCTCGATGCACGCCAGGCCGAGTTGCTGCCGGTTGACTACTATCACGCGGTCTTCACCTTGCCAGCGCCCATCAGCGCCATTGCGTTCTACAACAAGGCTGTGATCTACCGGTTGTTGTTTGAGGTTGCAGCCGAAACACTGATCACCATCGCAGCCGATCCCAAGCATCTGGGCGCGCAGATCGCAGCAACGCTGGTGCTGCACACATGGGGATCAGCACTGACGCACCACCCGCATGTGCACGGCATCGTGCCTGGCGGTGGGCTGTCCAAGGATGGCCAGCGCTGGGTGGCGTGCAGGCCGGGCTTCTTCCTGTCAGTGCGCGTGCTCTCTCGGCTGTTTCGTCGGCGATTTCTCGAAGAGCTCGAATTGGCGCATCGCGCCGGGCAGTTGCAGTTCTACGGTGAATACGCCCAACTCAGCGATGCGAGCGCCTTTGCCAAATGGCTGGCGCCGATGCGCAGTTGCGAATGGGTGGTCTACGCCAAGCGCCCATTTGCCGGTCCGCAGGCCGTGCTGGCCTACTTGTCACGCTACACCCACCGCGTGGCAATCGCCAACTCACGACTGATCTCGATGGACGAGCACGGTGTGACGTTTCGTTGGAAGGACTACCGGGACAAGGGCAACACACGCCACAAGACCATGACGCTCGAACACGAGGAGTTCATGCGTCGCTTCCTGCTGCACGTGTTGCCTGGCGGCTTTCACCGCATTCGTCACTACGGGCTCATCGCCAACAACACTCGCAAAGAGAACCTGGCGCGCGCAAGGGAGTTATTGCACGTGGTGCCTGCCGCAGTTGTCGAGGCGAAGAGCGCCGACGAGTCGGTTGAACCAGTACGTCCGACCTTTGTCTGCGCCCACTGTGGCGCGCCAATGATCATCGTTCAAACGTTTGTGCGCGGACAGGCCATTCGCGCACCGCCTCACGTCCAGGGCGCGCCATGAACACCAGAACTTCGAGATGCTCAAACTGCCTGCCGCCTAAGCACTCACCAGAGCCGGCATGGATAAGCTTTGCCTTGTTGTGCAAAACCGTTGGTGATGGCGCCGCCAGTCAGCCAAGAATGTGGTGTATCAAGGCAAGATTGAGAAGCTTGCGTGGCATTCCGGTCGGACTGTTCGCCATGGTCACAGTATCGAACCGTGCTGTGGTTCTTCAAATCCCCATAGCTGTGTAGCTCACTGACACGGTCGCGGTACTCGCCGCGGTTTCCTCCCTGGCGGCTTTTACGACGCCTGCCCTCACAGTTCAGATGTATTGCTCACAGCCTTGGCTTTGGGCAGGCATCCTACAACCCTTAACCTTTCCGGTCGGTGGGCAAAACAGGAAGCAGACCTTCGTCGACGATCCCGAAAATCAGAGGCGGTCACTCAAAAGTGCGAACGATTTGATTCATATGACCGGCTCTTCTGCAGCGCAAGCGGACATGTGCTGTTGGCTGCTTACCGGCGTTCAACGAATAGCGTTTATCGGACGCCGCAAAGATGTTTGCCGATGGCACGACAGTTGGCCGGCGTCAGATAAACCATGTTGGACTGAACCGCCACCCAAGGCGATCGCGATAGGGGATTGAAA
>Ga0118677_10008432_pt1 | contig 16523 bp, 12 predicted proteins | sample AliMusrvi5mmetaG_FD_86154 | JGI IMG/M metagenome (GOLD analysis project Ga0118677, IMG submission 86154) | reverse complement strand
AACGCCCATGGCCTGTGCGTTGGGGGTGGTGTGGCTCAGCTTGGGGCGCTGTGTGCTGCGGAAATTGTTTTTCCGTTGGTAGAGCTTGGCCTTGCCGTCCAGCACGGTAAATAATTCCGTAAAGCTGCTCACTCCCTCGGAACTGCCCAGAAACAGCGTGCCGCCCGCCCTCAACGCGTAGTGAAATACATGGATGACCTTCTTCTGCAAATCCCCCCCGAGGTAAATCAGGAGATTGCGGCAACTGATGAAGTCCATTTTTGAAAACGGTGGATCCTTGACCAAGTCTTGCTCAGAAAAAACCAACATGTCCCGGATCACTTTGTTCACCCGGAAGATCTTGCCGCCTGGTTCAGTCGAAAAAAACCGTCCCAGTCTTTCGGGCGATACATCTGCAGCGATGCTGGCGGGATAGCATCCTGCCCGTGCGGTTGCGATGGCATTGCTATCTATGTCGCTGGCAAAAACCTGCACACGGTAACTTTGCTTGAGTGTCTGCATGTGTTCTTGCAACAAAATGGCCAGTGAGTAGGCCTCCTCACCCGTAGAGCAACCCGCCACCCAAATTCGAATACTTGCGTTGGATTTTCGGTCGATAAAGAGCGCAGGAATAACCTGCCGTTGGAGCACGGCAAAAGCCTCTGGATCGCGGAAAAAATGGGTAACCCCAATCAACAGGTCCCGAAACAGCGCATCGACTTCTGTGTTGCTCTGCTGCAGGTGCTTGAAATAGGAGTCAATGGACTTTATCGACAGCAACTCCATCCGATGTTCGATGCGCCTATGAATAGTGCCGGACTTGTAGCCGAAAAAATCGTGCCCCGTTTGCGACAACAGCAGCGAATATATTTTTTCCAGCACGCCATCAGGGTGCGGCGGGGTCACGCTGCTTGCGCGCATCCACCGGTCTGGGGTGTCAGCAACAGAGGCCATCAGTCGGGGCAGCATCTCTGCCGGTCCCATCACAAAGTCTACCAGTCCGGTGGCGATGGCGCTCAGTGGCATGCCATCAAACTCCGCAGACTCCGGGGACTGCGCGATCACCATGCCTGCGCCGTCCTTGATGGCATGCACGCCCTGCGCGCCGAAGGATTTGAGCGAAAGCACGAACTCATGCATGCAAGGCCCCTGCGTCGCGACCGTGAAAGTATCTTTGAGCCTTTCTTTCATGTAATTGGCGTTCAGGATCGCCGCCTCGCTCACTTTCCGGAGGCCGTCTTTTCCAAGCGTCTTCAGGTAGGCATAGGCGCGGATGATCACGCCGATATTCCCGTGAAATAGCTTCACCCTTCCGATCGAGAGCGGACCGGGCGAGGTCCAGCGATATCCGTCCTTCGTCCGAGCAACAAGAGGCCCGGGAAGGAACGCAGCCAAATGTTTCTTTACGCCCACCGGTCCGGCACCGGGACCGCCGCCGCCATGCGGCGTCGAGAAGGTTTTGTGAAGATTGATGTGGATGATATCAAAACCCATGTCACCCGGACGGGCGATCCCGAGGAGCGGGTTCAAATTGGCGCCATCGTAATAAAGCAGCCCGCCCTGTTCATGCGCGAGCCGCGTGATCTCAAGAATATTCTTCTCGAAGAGACCGAGTGTGTTCGGGTTCGTGAGCATCAGACACGCCACATGCTCATCCAGATTCCGCTTCAAGTCCTCCATGTCCACGCAACCATGCTCATCGGACTTGATCTCCACCACGTGGTAACCGAAAAGCGCCGCGCTCGCGGGGTTAGTCCCGTGGCTGGAATCCGGCACAAGAACCTTGGTGCGATGGATCTGGCCGCGAGAGGCGTGATAGGCCCTCACAAGCATCATCCCGGTCAGCTCCCCGTGCGCGCCGGCCGCGGGCTGAAGCGTGAAAGCATCCATCCCCGAGATCTCTTTCAAACCGTGCTCAATCTCCCAGAGCATCTCGAACATCCCCTGAGTGGTCGATCCCGGCTGGAGCGGATGAAGCGCTGAAAATTGGACCTGCCGCGCAGCCCACTCGTTGATCTTGGGATTGTATTTCATGGTACAGCTTCCCAAGGGGTAAAAATGCGTGTCGACGGAAAAATTCTTGCGGGACAGATTGATAAAATGACGGACGATCTCGGACTCACTCATTTCCGGAAATCCAACGGAAGTCTGACGAAGAAGGCCTTTCGGGATCGACTGCAGAGGATTCTCGCTCGAGAAACGCGCTTCGGAAAACCTCACGGCTCTGCGGCCGGGCTTGCTCTTTTCAAAGCTGAGACGGTCATCCTGAGAGATCAGCATTGGCCCAGGACCTCCAAGAACCGGTCAAGGTCCTCTTTGGATTTCGTTTCGGTGGCGCAAACCAGAAACTGATCCTTCATCGCGGGATAATAAGGCTCCAGCGCGACTCCCGGGAAAACGCCGCGGGCCATGCATTTCTCTTCGACCTTCGAGAAAGCCTTTTTCGACTTGACCCTGAATTCATTAAAAACCGGTTGTTCCAGATCCACCTCAAAACCCTTCAACTTTGAAATTTGAGATCGGAGATAGTGGGCCCGATCCCAATTGATCTCCGCAATTTCTCGTATCCCCTTCTTCCCCAAAAGCGTCATATAAGCGCAAGCCGCCAGAGCGCAGAGCGCCTGGTTGCTGCAGATATTGGACCCAGCGCGTTCGCGCCGGATATGCTGTTCACGCGCCTGAAGCGTCAGGCAAAAAGCCCGTTTCCCGTCGGCATCCGCCGTGAGACCGGCAAGCCTCCCCGGGATACGGCGCATGAGAGCTCGGGAAGTCACAAAGTAACCGAGATAAGGACCTCCAAACTGCATCGCAAGACCCAACGGCTGCCCCTCACCCGCGGCAATATCCGCTCCCCACTCCCCGGGGGATCTAAAAAGTCCCAGAGACAACGGATTGGCCGTCACGATCATGAGCGAACCATTCGCGTGGATTTGCTCACTCACGCCCTCAAGGTCCTCGACATTTCCAAAAAAATTGGGCGTTTGAAAGATCACTCCCGCGACGGTCCCGTCGAGTTTCGCAGTCAAAGCAGCTCTGTCAAAATTTCCGCTTGCGTCAAAGCCAAGCTCTTCGATCTTGTAAGGTGTCCCCGTGAGATAGGTACGTATCGTCTCCCGGTAATGCGGGTGAAGGGAGCGGGCGACGAGAAGCGTCGGACGGTCCGTCTGCTTTAACGCGACCAGCGCGGCTTCCGCCAAAGCGGTGGCTCCGTCATAATGGGAAGCGTTGGAAACATCCAGTCCCGTCAGTTCGGTCATCAAACTCTGATATTCATAGATCGCTTGCAACGTCCCCTGCGAAGCTTCGGGTTGATAAGGCGTGTACGCGGTCATGAATTCCTGGCGGCCGACGATCTCCATCGCGGCGGCCGGAATAAAATGTTCATAGCTCCCCGCGCCAAGAAAAGAAAGGGCGTCCTGGGTCGTGGTATTTTTACGGCCCATCCGGGTAATCAAGGCCTGGATCTCAGGTTCGGTTAAAGAAGGCGGCAAAACGATCTTGGGATCTCGAAGAGACGCCGGGATATCCTTGAGCAGCTCGTCGAACGAGCCGACACGGATCTCCGCGAGCATGGCTTTCTTTTCATCATCCGTGAGGGAGAGATAAGGCATGGGAGCTTTCTCTTAATGCTTCGGAGCTTGCTGGACCGCCTCAAGATACTGGGCCGCGGTCAAAAGATTATTCAGTTCCGCTGCCGAGGAGAGTTCGATCTCAAAAAGCCAGCCATCGGTATAGGGGCTTTGATTGATCAGTCCGGGATTGGATTCAAGGGCCTTGTTGGCTTCGGTGATCTTTCCGGAGACCGGCGCGTAGATATCGAACGCAGCCTTCACGGATTCGACGACCGCCGCTGTCTTGGCCTGCTGGACCGGCTGTCCGGGCTTCGGCAATTCGACGAACACGACATCCGAGATCTCTTTTTGGGCGTATTCCGTCACTCCAACCTTGCCCTTCGTCCCCTGAACGGAGATCCACTCGTGGGTTTTCGTGTACTTCAAGTTCTCAGGGAAATTCATGATGGCCTCCGTTAAGCATGTCGAAGAAGAATGAAGAGAATGGCGGGCATTCTACCCTTTTCTCTTATAAAAAGGTAGCGAAACCACGGCGGCTTTGACGGCTTTTCCGCGCACGATCACGTCGATCCCGTTGCCGGGCCCGGATTCCGCCGTGTCCAGGTAAGCCATAGCAATATTCTTTCCCGTGGTGGGAATAAAACTGCCGCTGGTGACCGCGCCAACCGTCTTGCCGTCCTTCTGGATCTCAAAACCTTGCCGCGGTATGCCCCGTTCGATCATTTCGAGACCGACGCGTCTTTTGAGAACACCCTGCACCTTCTGGATTTTCAGAACCGCGCTCCCGGGAAAAGAAGCCTTACTAAGATCGACCGCCCATTCGAGGTCGGCCTCAAGCGGCGTGATCTCATCGGTCAACTCATGGCCATAAAGCGGCATGGCCGCCTCGAGCCGCAACGTGTCTCGCGCGCCAAACCCGATAGGCAAAAGCCCGTGTTTTTCCCCGACGCGGAAAAGGACATCCCATACCTGCTTGAGTTTCGTCTTGGGGACCATGATCTCGTAGCCGTCTTCACCGGTATAGCCGGTCCTCGCAATGACCCCGCCGTCAAAATCCTTAAAATGAAAACGCCGGAGGTCTTTATAGAAAGCGCCAAAGCATTCCAGGATAATGGTCTGGCTGAGCGGTCCCTGAAGAGCGAGAAGGCCCATCGTCTCGCTCAAATCCGTCACGGTCACGCCCTCCGTGGCACGGGCCGTAAACCAGGCAAAGTCTTTGGCGATATTCCCGGCATTGACGATGATGAGAAATTTTTGTTCTGCCATGCGATAAATAATGATGTCATCCACCATCCCGCCCTGGTCGTTCAAAAGAGGCATGTAAATCGCCTGACCGAACTTGACGGGGGCAATACGCCTCGGCAAATTGGCCTCCATATAGCGCAGAGCCTTCGGCCCCTCCACAAGGAATTCCCCCATATGGGAGATGTCAAAGATGCCCGCGCGATTGCGGACTGCAGCATGCTCTTCCATGATGCTGGAATAAAAAAGAGGGACGAGCCATCCCCCGAAATCGCCCATGCGGGCGCCTTTGAGGAGATGCTCTTCGTGGAGCGGAAGCCTTGACGGAGATATTTCCAAAGTCATGGTCATGATGAATAATGCCGGTTTGAAATTATGAGAAGGAAGGCCGCATTATAGAAGCAAGAGGCAGAAAAGAAAAGCCAAAAAAACCTGTGCTGGGTGTTACTCATCGAATGTCGTCAACTGGAACCGGAAACGAATCTTTTCCGAGACACGACATACCGCCTATGACCTACTGCTTTAGAAGTAGTTCGTAAACCAGGCGCGGAGTGATGCCATGGATTTCGCGACAAACCCCCTGGGCGTGAAGAGCGCTTCCTGAGCCCGCTTATAGGTCATAATCCAGCGAAACATGCCGAGCGCGGGCGCCATGGCGGGATCGCGCACCAGTTCCTGAGGCGCTTCCACATGGCGGGAGATACCCAGTTTTCCGTCGCGAGAGAATTCTTTTTGAACCCACTCCAGAAAACCATCCGTGGTCACCGCGCCCCCCGTAAAGAGAACATGCGGGTAACGGACCTTTTCGTCCTGCATGAAAGTGTCAGCCGACTCCAGGATCTTTGTCATCCATACGTGAGAGTGCTTGAAGAATTTCTCGAGAAATTCCTTACGCGGGATAGACTGTTGAACTTTCTCGTTCCGGGTCACAAGGGGCACCAGCTCTTCGCTCTGTTGCTCCCGAGCGTCAAGCGTCGCAAAGGACTCCTTCACTTTTTCGGCGTCCCGTTCCTCGATATTCCAGTCCTTGGCCAGGCACTGCGTAAGATAATGCCCTCCCAAAGGAAGCGTCCTGACACCGGCGAGGAGACCGTTCTTCCACAGAACAAGTTGTGTCGCGTCATCCGCGATATCCAGGATCATAACGCCTTCCTGTTTCTCCGCGTCGCCCAGCACAGCCTCCGAAAGAGGCAGGACCTTCGGAAAATACCCCTCCACTTCGAGATCCAGCGTTTCAAAAACCTTGGCAATGTTACGGTAGGACTGAAATTCCATGGTGTAGATCTGAAGGGTTACCCCGAGCCGTTCCGCCTCGAGCCCCACGGGGTTGCGAACCGCGGGCATATCGTTCACAAGGAATGATTCGGGGATCGCCTGCAGGATCGATTCCGTCAGAGGCAGCGTCGCCACATTTCGTGTCTGCTGGACCACGGACTGCACTTCATGCGTCGTGATCGTGCGCCGCTCCGGGGAATAATACTCACAACTCGAGAAACGATACATCTTGAAACGGCTATTTCCGAGCACAACGAAAATCGGAACCTGCTCCCAGGCTTCGGGCGGCAGTAGCTCTTTAAGCATTTTCTCGAGCGAAGCACTCGCGTTCTGGAGATTACAGACCAGCCCTTTTTCAAATCCTTCAGGGAAGAGCACTTCCACGTGCCGAAGCACCTTGGGGTGATTGCTCCCGGTATCCCCGAGAGTCACCACCAGTTTCCGGGTCCCAAGATACACCACCACACACTTATTCTTAAGATCAATGGGAAGGCTCATGTTTTCCTTTTAACCGCGACACGGTCATATTGAAGATCCATGTATTCGATGTTTTCACGGGGCTCCGTTTTGAAAAGATAGACAGCTTTGGTCAAAAAAGACAGGCGCTCGGAAGCCTTGCGTCCCAATTGAAAATCAGGTCCTTCCCCAAGACGTACCGTGACATTGCCGTAAGCGTCCAGGCTAATGCGCGTCACGGTTTCATGGCGGGCGAGCTCGTGAATCCGGAACACTTTGATGAACCGGAGGGCTTCGGCGAAGCCTTTGTTCTGCAGCCTCGCGCCGATCTTGGGTTCCTTAAAACTCTCACTGAAATCCTCGATCAGCATCCATGCGGGATCGATCTCGGGCCGGCTTTCGATGATAAATCCGTCGTCCGCAGTGACCGCGTAAGAGCCTCCGGGACTCAACTGAACATTGGCGATGGGGTGCCGTTTGCGGATCTCGATACGCACCGTCGAGGGCATTTCCCGGACCACGCGAACGCTTTGGGCACCAGGCCCGAGTTCGATCGTCGAGGCGATCCCCGTCAGGTCAAGCGTCAGGATATTCTTGCCCAGGATCTTGTCCTCCAGAGTGTGAATACTCTGCGGGGAAAGAACATCCGGCGGGACTACCCGGATCTCCTGAACCTTCAGAAAACGGTCCTCGCAAAGCACCCTCTTAACGATCAGCCCGCCATAGACAAGCAGAACCGCGAGAACGGCGAGCGGAAGAATCCTCCATAGCAGCCAAAAGATCCCCCGGAAGAGAGTCCCCAACCCAGATAACAGCCAGCCTTTTTTCCCTTTTTTGTTTTTCTTCTTGCTCATGGAGTATGATTAATTCCTTGTTTTTTTAAAAGCATCCTTCAGAACGCGAAGACAGAGTTCTTCAAAGCCGATTCCTACGGCCCCCGCCGCCTTCGGCAAAAGACTGAATTCCGTCAGACCGGGGATACTGTTCACTTCAAGAACAAAAGGACGGTTCTTCGCGTCCAGCATCACATCGACGCGAGAGAAGCCTTTAAGACCGAGCCCCCGATAAACCCGGTACGCGATCGCCTGGATCTTACGCGCCACAGAGACGGGTATCCGGGCGGGCACCTCATAGACCGTCATGCCTTTGGTGTACTTCGCCTTGTAATCATAAAAGGCTCGGCGAGGTTTCACTTCCACCACGGGCAGCTTGAGATCCCCAAGCAACCCGGCAGTGAGCTCACGGCCGACGATGCGTTTTTCGATCAGAAGACGCCCGAAACGACGCACAGAACACCTTAGTTTTTCGGCCGATCCTTGAAAATCTTCAACCATGAAAACGCCCTGGCTCGAGCCACCGTCAAGCGGCTTTGCAAAAAAAGGCGTCGGAAATGCAGAGGCGACTTTGCGCCAGTTCTTTTTATCGATTAAGGCGTACTCCGGAGTCGGAATGCCGAGCCTCACAAAATGACGTTTGCTGGTCGCTTTATCGAAACTGCTCCGGCATGCCACGGCGGGAGACCCCGTAAAACGGATACCTTTTCTCGCCAACAGGTTCTGTATCGTGCCGTCCTCCCCTCCATTCCCGTGGAGCGCGATAAAAAGAATATCCGCAGCACGGGCCTTCTTTAAAAAAGTTTTTTGGTCCGCAGGATCGATGGGAATGGCCTTAAGTCCGGCGCGTCTCAAGGCCCGGGTCACGGCACGACCGGACCGCAGGGAAATACGCCGCTCCGCGGAACGACCTCCGCGCACAACACCCACTTTAAGATTCCTGAGCATTGAAAAACGCGGATCTGACAGCAGGGATAAAGGCATCAACACAAATAAACTTTCTCACGGATTAAGACAGTAGGCCCCAAAAGCCCTGCCACGGTTAATAAAAATCGACGACAACTAAGCTGGCGTGCCGACCTCAAGATGATGAACGAATTCACCGGCAACATCGCTGATATCCCCCGCCCCCATAAAAATCATCACACCGTCCCTCATCGGGTGTTCCGAGAGATAAGGAAGGATCTGCTCCTTGCGCACGACGGAAACGTGAGGGTGGCCCGTTTTGAGAACCTCCTGATAGACCATATCCACGTTCACGCCATCCGGATTGGCCTCACCGGCGCTATAGATATCCGTCAGCACGACTTCCTCGGCATCATCGAAAGCGTGTGCGAAGTCCCGGTAAAGATTTTTTGTGCGGCTAAAGCGATGCGGCTGGAAGATCACCCGCACATATTTTCCGGCCTCATGCAGCGCCCGCAGCACGGCTTTGACCTCCGTCGGGTGATGCGCGTAATCATCCAGCACCAGATAATGAGGGGTCTGACCTTTAAGCTCCATGCGCCGCCGAGTTCCTTTGAATGTCGCGAGGGCTTCGCGAACCAGGTCCAGATCAAACCCCATATGCAGAAGAAGAGACAAAGTCGCGAGGGCGTTGGCGATATTATGGCGTCCGGGGACTGAAAGCTTCATGCGCGCGCCGTAGAGCCCGGATTCGTAAAGGTCGAACTCGGAACCGAAAGCCTGAAAGCGGATATTCTGGGCGGAATAAAAGCACTCCTCGGAAAAACCGAAATTGACGCTGGGCCGGCCGCTTTCCCGCACAAGGAGACTGAGGGCCGGATCATCCCCGTAATACGCGACGAGCCCGGGATCCTCCACCTGCTCGAGGAATCTGCGAAAAGAGGCCGTCAAATTCTCCCAGGTGCCGTAATGGTCCAGATGCTCCGACTCCAGATTCGTGATGATGGAATAGTTCGGCGCGTAGAGCTCGTGAGAACTGTCACTCTCATCGACTTCACTGACCCAATAATCCGCGCCGCCGGCGACGATATTGGTATTATAGTTGAGCATATCGCTCCCCACGAAGCAGGTCGGATTGGCACCCAATTGCGAAAGAACGTGAGAGACCATCGCGGAAGTCGTGGTCTTGCCGTGAGTGCCAAGAACACCGATGGAAGTCTCGGCGTGATTTAAAAGAGAAGCCAGCACTTCCGCCCGGTGATGGACTTTCCGGCCAAGCCTCCGGGCTTCCTTGAGCTCCAGATGGTCTTTACTGATGGCCGTGGAATAGATAATCAGATCCGCGTCGCCGAAAGCGACCGTTTTTTGACCGATATGGACCGGAATACCGGAACTCCGGAGGACTTGGGTGATGGAGGTCTCCTTGTGATCCGAACCGGAAACGGAAAGCCCCAGATGTTTGAGTATTCGCGCGAGACCGCTCATGCCGGAACCACCGATCCCGATCAGATAGGCCGAACGGCAATCACGAATAATATTATCGCTTATGATCTTCATGGGTCCTTATCATGCTCCTGGCAATTCCAACAAGTGCATCCGTCGCATCCGGTTTCGCGAGAGTCCTGATCGCCCGGGCCAGCACCTGCAGCGAACCGGGATCCCGCGTAAAATCCCGCAAATGCCCAACCAGCCAATCCTTCGCTTCCGGGTTTTCATCATGAAAAATCAACCCGCCTTTTCCGGCGAAACTTTCAGCGTTGAATCTCTGATGCCCGCCCGCGTGGGGATAAGGGACAACGATCGCCGGAACTCCGAACGCCGCCAGCTCAAAGAGCGTGTTCGCCCCCGCCCGGGTTATGGCAAGATCGGCGCGCCGAAAAAGTTCATCCATCGCGCTAAAGAACGGGTAAACTTCGTTGCGGAACGAGAACTGCTGATACCGCTTAGAGACCCAGATTTCATCCCGCTTCCCCGCTATATGTATAACGGCTATTTTGGATCTTTCTTCATCCGACAAATCCGCAATGGCTTCCACAACGATTGCGTTGAGCCCCTGAGCTCCCTGGGATCCGCCGACCACCAGGATCGTGAACGGACGATGTTTTTCCCCCTCAGTATTTTTCAATGAAGACTCCGAAATAAACGATCTTAAGGGCAACCCCACCGTATGTAGCACCCGGGGCTTGTGAAGAAATCTCGTTCCCTCAAAGCTCTCCGCCACCACGTCCATATGCGGCACAAGCCAATGCGTGGCCTTTCCGGGAACCTTGTTCTGCTCATGAATGAGCGTCGGGATGCGCATCCAGTGCGCGGTCAACATACCTGGAAACGACACAAAGCTCCCAAACCCGACGCAAAGGTCCGGCTTGAGACGGCTTAAAAAAAAGAAACTCCGGACCACCAGATAAGGGAAAAGAAAAAACGGCTTCAGAGTTTTCAGAGAAAACCCTGTCGGGAAACCAAACTCGGGAAGGTAAGTCACCTCGCTGAATATCCCCTGAGGCATCTTGTCGACCAGGGATTTCGCACGAAGACATGTCACGAGTTCGATCCGGGAGTCAGGATAGCGCCTGCGAAAGCCTTCGCCAAAAGACTGCGCGGGAAACACATGCCCTCCCGTGGGACCCGCATAGACCGCCACACGCATCCGCTTGCCAGGATTCTGCGTTTTATCTTTCCCGCTCGAAGAGTCGATGCCGTCCATGTCAGGAAGGGCGTATCTTGCGGCGATCCACGGACATGAGGATCCCTACGGCGATAAGATTCGCCACGATCGAACTTCCGCCGTAGCTGATAAAAGGCAGCGGCAAACCCTTCGTCGGCACCAGCCCCGTCGCGACCATCATATGAAACACCGTCTGCAGGACGATCAGGAGTGTGATCGAGGTGATAAGTAATTTCTCGACAGGCTGGTCCGCCCTGCGCGCCATCCGTATGCAACAAAAAAAGAACACGAGATAAAGCGCCAGCACGCACAAGATCCCGATCAGCCCCAATTCCTCCCCGATCACCGCCAGGATAAAATCGTTATGGCTCGAGGGGAGATAAAAAAGTTTCTGAGTGCTCTGCCCGAGTCCAACCCCATGGATCCCGCCCGAAGCGAAGGCTAGGAACGACTGAATGATCTGGAACCCCGACCCCAGAGGATCTTCCCAGGGGTTCAGATAGGCCTCCAAGCGGCTCAGGCGGTACGGCACGCGGATGATCAAAAAATAAAGCGCGGGCATCAGGACGGCCAAAGCGCCGAAGACATACCGTAGCTGAAGCCCCGCCAGAAAAAAGATAATGCACGTCGTCATCACCATGAAAGCTACGGAGCCCAGATCCGGCTCCAGGATCGTCAGGCCACAGGTCAATCCGATCAGGATGAGCGGCGGGAAAAAGACCTTCACATCCCCTTTTTGAACCCAGGCGATCTTCCTCCCAAGATAGTCGGCCAGATAGATACAACACGCCAGTTTCGCGAACTCCACGGGTTGGAACTGGAATCCCCCGAGATGAATCCACCGCCTCGCACCGCCGGCTGAATGCCCGATCACCGGCATGTAAACCGTCATCAGCAGCATGATCGCCATCAGCATGAAGGCACGGGCGTTCTTTTTGTAGAATTCCATCGGCAAGGAAGACGCGATAAAAAAGCCGATCGTCCCCAGCGTGACATAAAGGATCTGGCGGATCAGAAAGAAGTACTCATTCCCGTGCCAGTCATGCGCCATCACGCCGCTGGCGCTGTAGATCATCACGGTCCCGATACCGACCAGGAGATAAGTCACCACGAACATCAAACGGGCTTCTTTGGACATATTATTTCCGCGCGGCCGACAACCGCATCTTTTTTTGGATAAGCGTTTTAAAGTTTCTACCACGGACCTGATAATTTTCAAACATGTCAAAACTCGCGCAGGCCGGTGACAAAAGCACCGTATCACCTTTCATGGCCTTCTCAAGACTCAAACGGCAGGCATCCTCAAGGCTCTCCGCCTCGACCATCTCCACCGCGCCCTCCCAAGCTTCTCTCATGACCGGGCGCGCGGCCCCGATCACGATGGCGGTACGGACTTTCTTTGAGATCACCGGCCTCAGCGTCCTGAAATCCTCAACGCCGGTCTTGTGTTTTCCACCGCATACCAGAACCACGGTCCCGTCATGGAATTTCTCGAGCGCCCACGCGAGCGAAGCCGTGGTCGTTGCTTTCGAATCGTTCACAAAGGAGACCCCATCCTGCTCCGCGAACTTCTCCAGGCGGTGCTCGATACCCGAAAAACTCGCGACCACCTTCCCCACAAGTGACGCGGAACAACCCAAAGCCTCCGCGGCACAAAGCAATGCGGCCTCATTGGGGTTCGAAGCCGGACACTCGTCAAAGTAGACTCTCCGGGCGGCCGTTTTGAATTCCGGAAAAAGATCCCGCTCGTCGCTCCGCTGGCAGATCATGACATCCGTATCCTTCATCCAACGAAAGAGATTCAGCTTGGCTGACGCGTACTCCTGGGCGTCGGCATGCCAATCCATGTGATTGGGATGCAGATTGAGAAGGAGTCCCACGCTCGGCGCAAAACTCGCGCAGTGCATCAGCTGAAAAGAGCTGACTTCCAGCACGACCACGGTTTCGGGGGTGATCTTCGAAAGTTCGCCGATCCATGGATTCCCGATATTGCCGCAAAGAACGGTTTTCCGGCCGCTCGCCTCGAGGATCATCGCGAGCAGGGTCGCGGTGGTCGTTTTCCCGCAGGAACCCGTCACGGCAACGACCGTACGAGCCGCAGAGAACCAACTCGCCACTTCGATCTCGCTATCCACCGGTTTTCCGGAAGCACGCAAAGCCTGATAGATCTTGGATCCCGGAGGAATCCCGGGAGAAATCAGGATCCAATCCGATCCAAGGATCCTCTCAAAAGAGTGAGCGCCGCATTCCGCCTCGATCCCCCGCTCCGCCAGGCGCGCGACATTTCTCTCCACATCCGCCGTGCGGGCAAGATCCGAGGCAAACACCTGATACCCTTTTTCACGGAGACAAATCGCGCTCAAATAGCCGCTGTCGCGAAGCCCCAACACGGCTACCCGAGAGCCAGGCGCGTGGATCATCTCAGCGCACCTTCAAAGTGCTAAGGCCGACAATGGCCAAAATGAACGCGATGATCCAAAGCCGGATCGTGATCTTGGACTCCGGCCAGCCCTTACGCTGAAGATGATGATGAAAAGGAGACATCAGGAAGATCCTTTTCTTCCGCAGCTTGAAGCTGGTTACCTGCAGGATCACCGAAAGGGCTTCCCAGACGAAGATCCCGCCGACGATCACGAGCACGAGCTCTTTTTTTGTGAGCACCGCGATCGCTCCCAAAGCGCCCCCCAGAGAAAGGGAGCCGGTATCCCCCATAAAGACTTCCGCCGGATAGGAATTAAACCAAAGGAACCCCGCGCTTGCGCCCGCCAGCGCGGCACAAAAGACAGTCACTTCTCCGGCCTCGGGGACATAAGGAATGGCAAGATATCGCGCGATATCAAAGTGCCCCGTCACGTAGATAATGAGGGCGAACGCCGTCGTCGTGAACATGGTGCACCCGATCGCGAGTCCGTCGAGTCCGTCCGTCAAATTGAGGGCATTCGAAGTGCCCGTGAGAACAAAAACGACCCAAGGGATAAAAAGAATACCAAAGGAGAGAACCCCTTTTTTAAGCAGGGGGACATAAAGCCATTTGTCAAAAGTCGGATCGCAATACAGATAAATACCGATTGCAAGTCCCATCAACACCTGTCCCAGAAGCTTGGTGAGAGAACTCAAGCCGTCGGAGCTTTTGGAACGCAGCTTCAGCCAGTCATCAAGAAAACCCACAAAACCGAACCACAGCATCACGATGACCATCATCCAGACGTAGCGGTTGGTCAGATTCCCCCACAGCAGCGTCGAAACGACCACGCTCGCCACCACGAGGATCCCGCCCATCATGGGTACATCTTTTTTATGCTTGAAATGTTCGTGGATGGTCTCCGCGTAGGCCCGCTCCTGATTCGTGACCGCGCGCAGTTCCTTGAGCCAGGCGATGCAACGGGGACCTATCCACAGAGAGAGGAAGAAAGCGGTCACGCTTGATCCGGCGGAGCGGAACGTGATATAGCGGAACAGATTAAAAAGAATGGACTGATCCGCAAAGTGATGGAGAAAATAAAGCATGATCTAGTTTATGGCTCAATAATTAAAAGTGTGATGAAAAAGAAATATCGCGAATTCCGTCCAGAACGCGATGGTGGGGCCGGACGCGTCGCTGGTCGGCGGCCTCGTCGCCGCGAGCGTCCTCCTCGTCGTGAACTGGGGGCTCGGACGCCTCGCCGCGAACAACCGGGCCGTCGAACGGCTCGTGAGGGGCGAGGCCCAGGTCCTCGTCAGCCGCGGACACGTCCATGAGGAGAACCTCAGGAAGGAGGGGATCAGCCACAAGGAGCTCCTGCAGGCGCTCCGCGAGTCGGGCTGCGCCTCGGTTCAGGATTGCCGCCTGGGGGTTCTCGAGGTCGACGGGACGATCACCGTCATCCCGAAGAAGGACGCCGGAAGCGGAAGCCGCGAGCGGTGACGCGGGACTTCCCCGTTTACCGATCGCGCCGGAAGTGCGAACCTATCGGCGGAGCCGACACACCATGAAACCAACCCGAACGGCGAACGCGCCCGACACGGTGGCCGATTCCCCTCCCGGCGCCGATTTCGAACCGACGCCGAACGCCGAGGGGGTGATGATGTGGCGGAGCTCGCCTTCCCGCTACATCGCGAAGATCCACCTGGAGACAGGGAAGGAGGTGCTGCGGCCGATCGACCCGGAGGACCTGCTGGTCCACGCGCACCGCGACAAGCACCCCGTCGAGGTGGCGGCGCAGTTTCTCGCGAGCCGGGCCCTCCAGCTCACCGGGAACGAGAGCGCCGTCCAGAAGGGCCTCCGGCGGATCAACGCTGCCGGGACCGCTATCGCCGAGTCGCTCGGGGCCGCAATCGGCAGCCAGACGGTCACGACGCAGGCCAAGAAGCTCCTCGGGGTCGGCGACCGGGACCATTTCTACAGGTTCCGGGAGCTGACGCGCCTGAGCGAGAAGGAGGTCCGGGACCGGATCGAGAGGGCCCAGAAGGACGCCGCCGCGCTGCTCGGCGCACGGGGCCGAAGCCCGAAGCTCGTCGTGCTCCTCACCGGGGCCACCGGGTTCCTGGGGAAGGAGATCCTCGTCCAGGCAGTCTCGGACCGCGCCGTCGCCCAGGTGGTGTCGGTGATTCGCCCCGAGAAGATCCGGGACCCGAAGACGCGGGAGGTCGTGAAGGTCCTGTCGCCCGCTCAGCGCGGAGCGGCCCTCCTTCGGCGGCTCGGCATCACGGGCGAGAAGGCCCGCAAGTTCCGGTTCATCGCGGGCGACATCGAGGCGCCCGGCCTCGGGATCGCTCCGGCCGAGGTCGCCCGGCTCCGGAAGACGGCGACTCACCTCATCCACTGCGCGGCCAGCGTCTCGTTCGACGACACCTACGAGAACTCCTACCGCGCGAACGTGCTCGGGAGCCGCAACGCCCTCGAGTTCGCCCTCTCGCTCCAGCAGGCCAAGGGCTCGCCGTTCATCCAGCACGTCGCAATCGAGACGTCGTACATCCACGGACGCAAGAAGAAGTCCATCGCGCAGGAGAACGCGCTCACCTTCCCGCGGAACTTCTACAACAACTTCTACGAGCTGACGAAAGCGATGGCGTCGATCGAGACCGACCGGTTCCTGGTCGAGCGCGGCCTGCGGGTGTCGCAGCTCCTCCCCTCGATCGTCATCGGCCACTCCCGCACCGGGAACAACCGGGGCGACACGAAGGTGGTGAACGCCCCCATCAACGCGTTCGGCCGCGCCAAGGAGATCATCGACCGGATGCGGACCGACTCGGTCGGGCGGGCGAAGGCCTGGGCGGTGATGTCCTTCGCCCTGGCATTCCCCAGCGACCGGTCGGCCGAGCTGAACATCGTCCCGGTGGACCGCGTCGTGGCCGGAATCCTGGCGGCGCTCACGGCTCCCGCGTCGATCGGGGAACGCGTCCACCTCGCGACCGACAACCGGCTCCGCGCCGAGGACATCGTCCGGATCGTCCGCGAGGAGTTCGGCAAGGGCAACTTCCCCGAGGCGCTCAAGAACTACAGCACGGCCATCCGCTTCTCCAAGAACAATGCCGAATACCTCTTTAAGGTCGCGCGTGTGAGGCTGGAAATTCTCAAGACCTCCCCGCAGCTCACCAGCACTGAAAAGGCGGAGT
>Ga0118677_10008430_pt1 | contig 16524 bp, 13 predicted proteins | sample AliMusrvi5mmetaG_FD_86154 | JGI IMG/M metagenome (GOLD analysis project Ga0118677, IMG submission 86154) | reverse complement strand
GTAAAAACGTCAATCTCATTCTCCCTCATTTCAATTCAAATCGTGCGGAGCAGAAATCCTAAACGGCGGCTCAGTGGAGCCGCCGTTTAGGATTGGGGGGATTTATGTGGGACAGTAGTGGTTTTTACCAAAGTGCCTCGACGAAGTTCAAACTGGGGTTTTGGGCATAGGTCTGACCTTTGTGTTTCCTTCGGGGTTGCCAAACGTTCACTATAACTCACTGCTGATCTTGTGGCGTACACGGAGGCGGTATTCTAGATAGAATGGGTTTGTGAGGACGGCGCCGGCGATGGTGGCGACGGATGCGGAATGGTCGTCGAGCGCTCGCTTGAAGCGGAGACAGGAAGCGAAGTCGTCCTGCTGCGCGGATGTTTCCACTTTTTGGATATCTTGTTCCATTCGCTGTATATCCATTCCGGTGCGTATGAGGAGTGCGCGCAGGCTTTCCAGATTGGTGCTCGTTCCGGCGATGGCGAGATTTTTCGGCGGCAGGTAATCGTCTTCCGCTTTCTTGGCGATGTCGGCGAATTCTTCCAGGAACGGCTTCAGATTGTCGCGGGATTCATAGGCTTCCGCAACCATATCCGCCATCTCGGCGCGCTGCGGTTCGGTGGAGTGGTTGTCCGGCGCTGCAACCTTCTCAAGTACGCCGGACAGGGTCTTTTCCAGGGCAACCGCGGTCGCGGCAGCACCGAACATCTTCATAAAATCGCGACGACCCATATCGGCTGGTGCCGCATCTTTCTTGCCCGCCGGTTTCGGTGCAGGGAATTGTTCCATATGGAATAGTATAACCCGGGTTCCGGGCGTGGGTGCATGTTACAATAATGGTATGGCTCTTTTTGATTTTTTGAAAAAGGCGGGGGTGAGTTCCGGTGGCGGGTATGCGCCGGTGACGCCGGTGTTGCCGGAGCAGATCTATACGCAGGGGGTGTTGGAGTTGCAGGATGTTATTGCTCCTTCTGCGCTGAAGATCACGCCGCGGGAGTTGAATCTTGGCGACAAAATTGCGCGCACGTTTTTTGTGATGTCGTATCCGCGCATTCTCACCGACTCGTGGTTCGCGCCGGTCATCAATCTTGACCGCATTATGGACATCTCCATTTTCATCCACCCGATCGATTCTGCGGAAATTCTCAAAACATTTCAGAAAAAAGTGGCGGAGGTGCAAAGCCAGATCGAGATGCGTGAGAAGAAGGGCTTCGTACGCGACCCGGTGCTGGATACCGCGTACCGCGACCTTGAAAAGCTCCGCGACGATCTCCAGCAGGCGCAGGAGCGCATCTTCGACGTCGGCGTCTATGTCACGATTTACGGCAGCACTGCCGAGGAGTTGGATAAAGCGGAAACGGAGATAAAGTCGATGATGGAAAGCCGCCTGGTGTACATCAAGCCGGCGCTCTTTCAGCAGGAGCAAGGGTTCAAAAGTGTGATGCCCATCTGCACCGATGAAATGGGCATCAACTCCAAGCTGAATTCCGCGCCGCTGTCGTCGGTTTTTCCGTTCGTGTCGTTCGACCTCACGTCTGACAAAGGTATTCTCTACGGCGTGAATCGCCATAATGCGTCGCTCGTACTCTTCGATCGCTTTTCGCTGGAAAACTACAACTCGGTCGTCTTCGCGAAGTCCGGTGCGGGGAAGTCGTACGCCATCAAGCTGGAAATTCTGCGTACGCTGATGTTCGACGTGGAGGTGATTGTCATTGACCCGGAGCGCGAGTATGAGCCGCTTTCCCGCGCGGTCGGCGGTCGGTATTTCAATATTTCGCTTACCTCCGAGCACCACATCAATCCGTTTGACCTACCGATCGCGCGCGAGGACGAGTCGCCGGCGGACGTGCTGCGCAGTAACATTGTGTCGCTGGTGGCGCTCTTCCGCATTATGCTCGGCGGGCTGACGCCGGAGGAAGATTCCATCGTCGACCAGGCGATTACCGAAACGTACGCGCTGAAAGACATCACGCCCGACTCCGACTTCTCGCAGATCGAGCCGCCGCTCTTGTCCGACTTCGAGCAGGTGCTCGCCGGAATGAACGGCAGCGAATCGCTCCTGGCGCGCCTCACGAAATACACGCGCGGCACCTGGGCGGGCTTCATCAATCAGCCGACAAACGTCGACATCAACAAACGCTTCGTGGTGTTTTCCGTGCGCGATATGGAAGACGATCTCAAGCCGGTCGCGATGTATCTCGTGACGCATTTCATTTGGAATTCCGTGCGCAAAATTCTCAAAAAGCGCCTGCTGGTTATCGACGAAGCGTGGTGGATGATGAAGTCGGACGACACCGCGTCGTTCCTGTACGGCTTGGCAAAACGCGGCCGCAAATATTATCTCGGCCTCGCGACCATTACGCAAGACGTCGACGACTTTATGAAGTCGCCGTACGGTATGCCGATGATCACAAACTCCTCGATCCAGCTCCTGCTCAAGCAGTCGCCAACGTCGATTGATAATCTCCAGAAAGTCTTCAACCTCTCCGACGAGGAAAAATATCTGCTGCTGGAATCCGATGTGGGGGAGGGGATTTTCTTTGCAGGCCTGAAGCATGTGGCGCTCAAGATTATTGCGTCGTACACGGAGGATCAAATCATCACTTCCGACCCATCGCAAATCCTCGCGCTACGCCGCAATCAGGAGGATGTTGCGGCGGTGATGCCTGAGCCGACCATCGCCGCCGCGGTGCCGGATCTCGCATTCACCGCCGCGCCAAACCCCACACCGGCAATAACCGCGTCCGTCGAACGCGTCGCCGCCGCGCCGCTGAAAGTGTCATAATACCTCTATGTTGGCTCGCTATTTCCCTATATTCGCCCTTGCGCTTTTCATCGATGGTATGCAGGCGATGATTACGTTGTCGTTTGCCGGTATGGGTATGGCGATTGCTGCCGGCGGCACGATTGCGTCAACGATTATTGGGCTTATTGGTGCGGTTATTGGATCGGTGGCGGGGCCGGCCGGTGCCGCGGCGGGCGCAGCGGTCGCCAGTGCAGCGAGTTCGGCGATTACCGTCACCGCAGTAATGGCAGGCGTGGGTGTGCAAACAATGGGCTTCGCCGCCTCGTCCTGTATCGGCATTGTCTTTGGCGCGGCGTTTTACACGATGCTGGCATTTTCCGGTTTGTTTAAGATGCGCCATTTGCTTACGATGCGCCGCGGGCCGTTTTTCATCACCAAATTTCTGCCGATCGTAAACATTCTTCCGCTATTTAGCATTATGACGTATATGCTTATCCGGCGTAAAATGAAAGCGGAGGCGAAAGCGGCTCCGGCGTCACGGCGCGCTGCGGGTGTCGCGGCGCGCGTGACGGAAGTAACAGAAGCGCCGGTGCAGGAAGAAGAGGAGTCGTTCACCGCGCCGACGCCCGCCTACGCCGCCACCGAAGCGCCCGCCAACGAAAACCGCACCCCAAACGTCCCGCTCCAAGATTTCCGCTACAAACCAATCGCGCCGCTATACGCCACAAACCAGAATCAACCCTATGCACAAGCCGCGTAATATATTAAAAATCCAACCCCCCTCACCCCAACCCTCTCCCTGGAATGGTAGAGGGGGCAGCTGCAAAACCACACTAACCTCAAGCTCCTCTCCCATTCCAGGGAGAGGATGCCCGACAGGGCAGGTGAGGGGCAGCGGATGGTTTGCTCGTGCAACATTTGCCCTCTTCCTCCTCGCTAATGCCCCTCTCGCCCTTGCACAAACCGCTTCCGACAGCGGACTCGGTGCCGCGCCCCCGCCGGTGCAATATATTGTCTCGCCCGAAACTCCCGGCGCCGGCGACACCGTGTATATCCAAGTGAATGGCGTTGGCAGCTTCATCGGTGAGTCGCCGATCGCCTGGACACAAAACGGTCAGGTCATTGCGCAAGGCGTCGGCAAGCGCAATGTCTCGTTCACGGTCGGCGGCTACGGCTCGCAAACCGTCATTGGTGTCACCATACGCACCACGCAGCACGGCACCATCGCCAAGCAGTGGACGTTCACGCCGTCGCTCGTGAATCTGGTGTGGGAAGCGCACACCACTGTCCCGCCCTTTTACGACGGCAAAGCGCTCGCGAGCCCCGGCTCTTCGGTGACCGTCACCGCATTCCCGGTCGTCGTCGCCCGCGGCGTCCGCCAATCTCCCGCCAATCTTTCGTATCAATGGCGGCTCAATAATCAGCCGCAGGCCGACCAGTCCGGTCTCGGTTTCAGCTCGTTCACCTTCCCGACGACACAAATCCACTCACAAGAAGAGGTGACCGTCACCGTCTTGCTCAACGACGGCAACACTAAAGTGGCGTACAGCAACATTTCCGTACCGATCATCGAGCCGAGCATCGTTCTCTACCAACACGACCCGCTGCGCGGCGTGCTCTATGGTGCGGCGCTCGGCACCGGCGGTTCGTTCACGATGCCCGGCACCGAGATGACTGTCCGCGCCGAGCCGTTTTTCTTCTCCGTCGACAGCGCCGCGCGCGGCAATCTGAAATATGCCTGGCAGCTCAACGGCAACGACACCACCGGCCCCAGCAGCGCCCAAGGCGAGCTAACCCTCCGTCAAACCGGCACCGGAAGAGGCACCGCCGACCTCTCCGTCTCCCTCCAAAACACCGACCCCTCCAAAATCCTCCAAGGCGCCCAATCCACCCCCAAAATCCTCTTCGGCAACACCACCCGCAGTACGGGCTTGTTCGGGTTGTAATATAATATGATATGAAGACAAATGGGGACAGCCACCATTTAATTTGCAAAAGTGTGTTGTAATATTTTATGGGTTACTGTTTTTTCGGTCTTCCTACTCCGTGCTGTGTTGATTCAAGACTAAACCGGGTCACCATTTCTTCGACCCAAAGACTCTTCCCGTACGGCGCGCCTTTGTTTACCGATGCGCGAATGAGTTCGAGCGCGCCCGCATCTTCCGCGGCGTTGATCCACTGGACATGATCGCGGGGGAATGTCTCCGGAAGTTCTGCCAGCAGCGTGCGCTGTGCGTTAGTGCCGTGAGCTCGCCGCCACGCGCTGCTCCATCGCCAATCTTCGCAACGCGGCACAAGGTCTGCCCGAACTGGATTACGCTCGGTATATTTTACCGCCGTCAAAAGATATCCGTCTTGTCCAATCAAAAACGATTTGTATCTCCCTTGGTACAGATGTCCGCTTCCGTTGGTGTTGGTAAGCGCGTGTACTTTGCGGGTGTGTGCGTTCGTGAGGTGATGCAAAAAGAGTGCAAGATCTCCGTCTTTTTGCGGATTGAGTACAAGGTGCCAGTGGTTCGGCATAACAACATACGCAAGGATACGCATATCGGTCAGCTCTTTCGCTTCCGTGAGTAAATGCTCGAAGAGCTGGTAATCTTTGTCGGCCTCAAAGATTTTCAGACGCCCGTTGGCACGATTGAGAACGTGATAAAACTCCCCGCCAGCATCAACTCGTGCAGTCCGCGCCATATACAAACATTATGCCACACTTTTGCAAATTAAATGGTGACTGTCCACGCCTGTCCCGTTAACTTTCCACCCACTCCAAAATACCCAATAAGCATACTGCATTTGAGCAAAACAGCTTTTTTCGACTTGAACTGAAAAGGCGGTAATAATGCACGGAAGCCACTATCCGCTTCTATGCAATCGATATGTTTCAAGGAGAATATGTGTTCTCGCAAGTGATGGGATTTGCGAGCAATTACCCACTGCTGCAATGCATTAAAAAATATCAGGGGGATCATCGGGTAAGGAGTCTCACGTGTCGTGAACAGTTCCGCGCACTGGCGTTTGGACAACTGGCCCATCGCGAAAGCCTGCGTGATGTGGTCGCCTGTCTCGGAGCGCATCGTGAGAAGTTGTATCATCTTGGGTTCGGCGGACCGTTGTCGAAGACCACTCTGGCCAAAGCCAACGAACTGCGTGACTGGCGTATGTATCGAGACTTCGCACAGATACTCATCGATGAGGCGCGACAGTTGTACGCCAGTGATGCGGTCTTTGACCTTGCGCTGGATGGCACCTACTATGCGATCGACTCCACGAGTATCGATCTCTGTCTCTCCTTGTTCGGTTGGGCTCCCTACAAGGAGGCACAGGGAGCCGTGAAAGTGCACACCCAGATGGATCTTCGTGGCTCAATACCAACGTTTTTTCATATTACGGACGGCAAGGTGAACGACATGAACTTCCTTGACCTCGTGTCGTTTGAGCGCGGAGCGCACTACATCATGGATCGTGGCTACGTTGATTACGCACGGTTGCACACCATCAACCAAGCCGGAGCCTACTTTGTGACGCGAGCAAAAAAGAACATGCTCTGGGAGCGTATCTATTCTCAGGATGTAGATCGCAGGAGTGGACTACGGTGTGATCAGATCATCCGGCTGACGGGTGTTCATGCACATGATCGATATCCCGACAAACTTCGTCGCGTCAAATATTACGATGCAGAGACTGATCAGTTGTACGTATTCCTCACCAACGATTTCAGCTCAAGCGCACAGACCATTGCTGATCTCTACCGACACCGATGGCAGATCGAATTATTCTTCCGCTGGATCAAACAACATCTCAAGATCAAGGTGTTCTGGGGACGATCGGAGAATGCCGTGAAGACCCAGATCTGTGTGGCGATCTGCACCTATTTGATCGTTGCGATTATGAAGAAGAGGCTCGATATCACCTGTGATCTCAACGAAATGTTACAGATTTTGAGCGTGTCGCTGTTCGACAAAATGCCCGTGGTTGAGCTGTTTTCGGGTGGTGCGCTACAGAAAGATGTCAAGGGTTTCCAAAGCACGTTGCCGGGGTTGGGTTTTTAACGGGACAGGCGTGGTGGCTGTCCCCTTTATTTTGTCCCCTTTATTTTTACCCCGCAGCTCTGCTACGGGGTATTTGATTCCCCTTTATTTCTTAAGATTATCAATATCTTTTCCTATACTTTCAATGCCGGCTTTAATATGATCAAGTTCATCATTTACTTGTTTTAATCCATCATGAAGCATGTTGAGTAGTCTGTTTACACCCCACAAAAGCAATATGAGTGAAACAACAGCGAACGCAAGATATAAATTACTCATGGTATTTTCTTAATTTTAATTATTTACTACCCACATCAACATTTTACAAACACACAAAACTCGCAATGGTATCAGCGTCTCTCAGGCGCATTATTCTTACGCCTTGGGTGGAGCGGCTTAGGGAGGGGATTTCGTGGAGGCCGGTGCGGATTACTTGGCCTTTTTTGGAGATGACGACGATTTCTTTTTCGTTGTCGCCTTCTATTTTGGACTCGGCGGTTACGACGCGGGCGGCGATGACGGGGCCGGTCTTGGGGGTGACGTTCATAATCTTGATGCCGGAGCCGCCGCGTTTCTGGATCTTATATTCTTTCGCGGGGGTTGTTTTGCCGTAGCCGGAGCGCGACACTACCAACAGCTCCGCACTTTTCTCGCCCTTCTTGTGCACATCGGCACTCACGATTTCGTCGCCGGCAACAAGCTTCATGGCGCGGACGCCGCCGGCGACGCGACCCATGACGCGGATGTCTCCCTCCTTGAAGCGGATGCACTGACCTTTGGAAGTCGAGAGCATAATCTCGTCGCCTTTTTCCACGAAGAGCGCGGCGATGAGTTCGTCGCCCGCCTGGAGTTTGATCGCAATCAAACCGCCGCGGCGCACGTCGCGGAAGGCGGTCGCGTCAACCTTCTTGGCGACGCCGTGTTTCGTGATCATATACAGGAACATCTCGCCCTCCTTCTGATTTTTACGCATTGGCAGAATGGAAGAAATCTTTTCGGTATCGCCGATTGAGAGGAAGTTGACCAGCGCTTTGCCGCGCGTGGAGCGCTTCCCTTCCGGCAGGTCGTACATCTTCACCTGATATGCTTTGCCGATGTCGGAGAAGAAGAGGAGGTCGCTATGGGTCGAAGTGGTGAGGAAGGTCGTCACGAAATCTTCTTCTTTGGTGTCGAGATCGATGACGCCGACGCCGCCGCGTTTTTGCTTGCGGTACTCGGCCGGGTCGGTGCGCTTCACGTAGCCGCCGGAGGAAAGCGTGAGCACCTGCTCGTCGTCGGGGATCATATCTTCCACGGAGATGACGCCGATCGCGCCCTTCACGATCTTGGTGCGACGCTTGTCGCCGTATTTCTCCGCCACGGAATGCACTTCGGTCTTGATGAGCGCGAGCATTTTCTTGGGGCTGGCGAGCAGTGCCGTGAGTTCTTTGATGAGCTCTTGGATTTCCTGCAACTCCAGCTCGATCTTCTTGCGCTCGAGGTTCGCGAGTTTCTGCAAACGAATTTCCAAAATCGCATTCGCCTGGATCTCGGAAAACTTGAAATTCTTCATCAGGTTGGCGCGCGCTTCGTCGACATCCTTGGACGCACGGATGGTCTTAATGACCTCGTCGATGAGGTCGAGCGCTTTCTTGAGACCGAGCAAAATGTGTTCGCGTTCCAGCGCGCGGGTGAGGTCAAACTGCGTGCGGCGCTTCACCACCTCCTGACGGTGTTTGATGAACTCCTGCAAAATGCCTTTCAGGGAAAGGGTTTGCGGGACGCCGTCCACGAGCACGACCATATTGAAATGGAACGCCTCCTCCAGCTGTGTGTGCTTGTACAGCGTGTTGAGCACGGTCTGCGGGCGGGCGCCTTGTTTGAGCTCGACGACCACGCGGATGTCGCGGGTGGATTCGTCGCGCAGGCCGCGGATGCCGTCGATCTTTTTGTCGCGCACCAAGTCGGCAATACGCACGATCATTTCGGCTTTGTTCACACGCCACGGAATGGACGTGATGATGATCTGGAAGTTGCCTTTTTTGTCTTCCACAATATCCGCCTGGCCACGCGTCACCACGCCCCCGCGACCGGTCGAGTACGCGTGGAGCAAATCTTTTTTATTGTACGTAACCGCGCCCGTCGGGAAGTCGGGGCCGGACACGAATTGCATCAGCTCTTCAACGGTCGCCTCCGGATTTTCGATAAGGTGTTCGGTCGCGGCGACAATCTCGTTGAGGTTATGCGGCGGGATATTCGTCGCCATACCGACGGCGATGCCGAGCGTACCGTTGAGCAAAAGATTCGGCACCATTGCCGGCAGCACTTCCGGCTCTTTCATCGTGCCGTCGTAGTTGGGGCGCCAGTTAACGGTTTCTTTGTCGATGTCGCCGAGCAGTTCGCCGGAAAGTTTGGACATCTTGGCTTCGGTATAACGCATAGCGGCCGCCGAGTCGCCGTCGATGGAGCCGAAGTTTCCCTGACCGATAATCAGAGGGTAGCGCATCGAAAAATCCTGCGTCATCTTAACCATCGCATCGTACACGGACGAGTCGCCGTGCGGGTGATACTTACCGAGCACGTCGCCGACCACTGCCGCGGACTTACGGGTGCGCGCGCCGGCGGTCAGACCCATACGGTGCATTGCGTACAAAATGCGGCGGTGCACCGGCTTAAGGCCGTCGCGGACATCCGGCAACGCGCGCGAGGTGATGACCGTCATCGCGTAGTCGATGTAGCTGCGGCGCATTTCGCCGGAAATATCTTGCGGTATGATTTGTGCGGTTATTGCTTCAGACATAAAAATAAAAATTATTGTAGAACGCTACCCGCGGCACTGACCGGCATATCGATCGGCGCAACGGTCGTGGTGGCGGCATCAACCGGCACGCTGTCCGGCAGAACGATGACCGAAGCGGGCGCGGCGGTTGGTACCGGAGCCGGCTGCGGGACGGGCGCGGTGCCGGTACTGGTGGCGTCCACTGCCGACAGCGCCGCTTGCGCCTGACCCCATTGCCCGGAGAGTGCGGAACCCACCGACGCCATCACCCCAAATACATCGTGACCGGCGCTGCGGGAATCACCGGACGTATCGTCTGCAGGCGAGACTTGCGCCAAAATGCGCGGCCCGAGCGTCACCAGCCAACCGGCAAACACCAGCCCGGTGATGACCGTAGAAATCTGCATCGCAAGGCGACGCTTTTCGTGCGACGGTTTATTGTGTAATTTTTCCAGGTGGGTCATATAAAAAGTATCTATCCCATTTACATAGGTGAAACCTATGTAAACTAGTTGGCCTCCAGCACCACAATCTCCGCCTCTTTTCCTTCCACATCTTTCTTCTTAATCGTGAGGCGATCGATCGGCTTCACGTCCTCCGCGCCGGCTTCCTTGAGGAAGAGTTTGAGCGCGTCTTTCTGTCCGATCGCGCCGTAGTGGATCGGCACAATGAGCTTCGGCCCGAGCTTAACCGCGAGCTTGTATGCCGCCGCGTAGTCGAGCACTCCTTCCCCGCCGATCGGCAAGAAGAGCACATCGATGTCGTCAGCTATATCTTGCTTTGCTTCCAGCGGCAACTCCTCCGCGCTCATCGTGCCAAGGAAACAAAGCGTGAAGCCTTCGAGCAGCACTTCATAGATCGTGTTGACCGACTTCTCTTTGTCGTATTCCGCAGGCGAACCGAAGCCGCGCACCGTGACACCCTTCACGTCGTACTCGCCCGGCCCGGAAATAACAAACGGCTTTTTGTCGCCGAGCGACGCGGTATCGATACCATTAAAATCCTCGTGCGCAAACGACACCAGTGCAATATCCGCCCCAAACTTCGCCACCTTGATCGGCGACTCCTTCGCCGGCGGATTAAACACCAGCGTAAGCTCCCCCTGCGAAATCTTCACACACTCGCCATTGTGGTAGGTAATGACCATATATAGGTACACTATAGCAGGTTCAAGAGCGAAAATGAAATTTGAAGTCCTCTGGTACAGAATAGATTATGTGGTATCATTGACCTATGACCGTCGAAACACTCACCAGCCATCTGGCGCCCGTTTTGCGCCAACACCACGTCGTCGAGGCATACCTCTTTGGTTCTGCGGCGCGGCGCGAAGATACGGAACACAGTGATGTGGATATCCTAGTGCGCTTTGACAAAACGCGCGGCCTATTTGCATTCGTGCAGACAAAACTCGACCTAGAAAACGCCATCGGCGGCCGAAAAGTAGACCTCGTCCAAACCAACGCCCTGCACCCCAACTTCCAAGAAGCCGTAATCAACGAACGCATCCGCATCATATAACCACCAAGTGGTTTGCCCCCTCTCCCCTCACGGGGAGAGGGTTGGGGTGAGGGGTGAAGTGGCAGACCAACCTCACCGAATTTCGCACACAAGTTGCCGACATTCTGCACAAAATGAACACCGCGAAAGACCAAGAAGAGGCGGCGTAAAACCTACCCCGCGCGTTTTGAGACGTTTATCATAATACCGACCTCCCCTAGCGCGATCGCGAGCGCGGTACCGCCGTGCGATACAAATATGAGCGGGAGGCCAGAAAGCGGGACGATGCCGATAGTGGAGGCGATGTTGTAGAAGGCTTGGCCGCTCATTATGACCGTCAGACCGATGACTAGGAGGCTGCCGAAAGGGTCACCGGCGCGGGCGGCAATACGAAGACCGAGGAGCGCGAAGAGCGTGAACAAAATCACCAGTGCGCTCGTGCCAATGAAGCCGAATTCTTCGCCGGCAACCGCGAAGATGGAGTCGCCGATCGGTTCGGGGAGATACGAAAATTTTTCAATACTTTGACCGAATCCCCTGCCCCACAGACCGCCGGAGCCGATGGCGATGAGCGACTGTTGTGTTTGATAGCTGGTGCCGAGCGCGTCTTTGGTTGGATGTAAAAAGGTCTCGATGCGGTCGCGCAGATACGGACGATACATTGCAAGCATCAGCAGCGCAATGAGTCCGCCAATGACGAGCGCGGTGATATGTGACCAGCGCGCGCCGCACGCAAACCACATCGCGGCACAGGCACCGCCGATCATAATCACGCCGTCGGTGTCGGGCTGGAGCAGCAAAATAATTGACGAGACGCCGGTCACCACCAGAAGCGGTACCAACCCGTACTCCAGCTGCTGCACTTTTTTATGATGCGTGGCATAAAACGCGGCGAGCACCAGCACGGCGGCAAGTTTGAGAAATTCTTCCGGCTGGAACGAAATGGGGCCGACGGCGAGCCAGCGGTGCGCACCCTTCAACGAGATGCCGATCGGCGTGAGCGTGAGTCCGGTGAGGAACAGTGCGCCGGCAAAGATATGCGGCGTCCAAGGGCGCAGCGCGCGGTAGTCGGTATGCGCCGCAAGAAACATCAGCACCAGCCCGCCGACCAGCCCGAGCCCGATTTGGGTCGCAACCACGCTAGAGAACGATGCCCCATTGCGTGCCATCAGCCCCATCGCCGCCGAGACAAAAATGCCAAGCCCGCTAAAAAGCAGAAGGCTAACGATCGCAATAAAAGAAGTGTCCGTGCGCTGCATATATATAGTATAACCCGCGAACTCCGAGCCTTGGCGTAAAACGTCATTTAACGGTAAAATAGACGCAGCGCCCCATTCCTATGCCCACCACCACTCTTAAAAAAATTCTTATTGTTGAGGACGAGAAACCGATTGCGCGGACGCTGGAGCTTAAGCTGGCACGTGAAGGGTTTCTGGTGCGCGTGGCAACCAACGGCGAAGAAGGCATCGTATTTCTCACGCAGGAAATATTTGACATTATCCTTTTGGATTTAGTGATGCCGAAGATGGATGGATTCACTTTTTTGGAACAATACAAAGCAATGAAGCTCGATACGCCGATTTTAGTGCTGACGAATTTGAGTCAGGCGGAAGATATGGATCGCGCCAAAGCACTCGGCGCCACCGAGTTCATCGTCAAATCAAGCACCCCGCTGGCAGAGGTGGTCGCCCACATAAAGGAAGAGCTGGAGATGTAGCCACGAACCCTTCGCTGCCCCTCACCCGGCTCCCACCTCACCCCGACCCTCTCCTCGGGCAGGAGAGGGAGCGGAGTCTCCCTAGAAAGAGGGGGTAGCTGCCGCTACGCCTTACCCGCGAGAACATCGCCGACCTTATCTACAATGTCGGCGATGCGCCAGTCGCTTTTGACGAAATAGTAGAGCGGGTGTCCTTCTTTCTTTATCAACCAAAGACGCGACGCACGCCGTCATCACGCGTGAGTTGAAAGACTAAGAGCCTATTATTTTATGGAAAATACTCCTTTATATATATCACTCGGGCACCCGCTTTCGGCTGCGGCACCGACCCTCGCGCACAATACCCTGCTGACGGTCGGCATTGCTCTTCTGTTCACCACCGCTATCCTCGGACTCTGGTGGCTCACGCGGAAATGGCATCCGAAACATCTCCAGGCGCCGTGGTGGGTCGCGCTACTGATCGCACTTTCCCTCGGCGTTCTTGCCGGCACCCTACTTGGCGTGCGCGCGGCGGCGGCGGTACCCATCACCGCCTACTCACTCGGCGGCACCTGGCACCTGCACTTCCCGCTTGATAACCATCGTTACTTCGTCGCCATCACCGCTGACCACAACGGCAGCCTCAGCGGCGGCAACGGCGGCGGCGGGCATTACCAGCAGGACTGGGACACCGGCTACCCCGATACTGACAACATCGAAGTGCTCGTATCTGACGGCGCCTTTGACGACAATCAGCTCGACGGCACCTGCAGCTCGCCCGTCTACCCCGCCACCGGCAACGCCGCAGCCGACTTTTCCTGCGCGGTCGCTTATGCCAATACACAAGGCATCTCTTTTGACAGCATAACTGCCGTCGGGGGGAGCGGCTCTGCAACCAGCGTCTCCACGCGCCTCGTCACCATTCCGCACATCACTATTTCGCAGAGCGCCCGTGTGTTCACCATACAGCTCACCTACCACGAAGCAATGAATCCGGCGGTCACACCTTCCATTGCTTACAGCAATGACCTTGCCTCCGTGCTCACCTTGAACTCCGGCGTTTGGACCGGCGGCAATACGATTTACATCGCCACCTCGACCATTCTCAATGCGCGCAATTTCACCGGCATCACCGCGACCGTCTCCGGCGGCCAAGCGCAGATAGACAGCGTGGCGCCCGCAAATACCACCAGCGGCGCATTTACCGTAGACACGCGCGTGCCGACCATTACACTTTGGGGCCCGACAACCATGCTCATTGCGCATCACTCCACACTCTTTGATCCACTCGCGGGAGCCGTCAGCGCGGCAGGCACCACCCTCACCGCCGCCGCAACCGGCGCCGTGGATACCTCGACGGTCGGCAACTATACCGTCGTTTACAACGTCACCGACGGATTCGGAAATACCGCGTCCACTTCGCGCATAATGCAAGTTGCCGATACGACCGCGGGACAAATGGCACTGCAAGCCAACACCGCACTGTCGTCAACCGTCTCGCAAGCCATCGTCACGCCCAACAATATCGCGGCGGCAACCATCACCATTTCCGCCGACGCCACCACGCCGACGCTCAACGTCACCGCAGTTATGTCAGGAACATCCGCAACCCTGCCCGGCTCGATTACCGCACAAGCGACACTCTCCGGTGGCAACGTCACCGCCTTTATTCCGGCGGGTGCCGTCATCACCACCAAAGACTCTTCTGTGTGGGACGGCATCATCAATCTTCCGCGAATCGGCACCCAGGACGGCGCGCCGGGAGCGGTGTCGGGCACCACCATTGTCATCATCTCATCGGTAGAATTCGGGCACGGTAGCACGGCGCTCACGAGCAGCCTGCCGGTGTCTCTGCGATTTATCGGGCAAGCCGGGCGACTCGCGGGTTGGTCGCAGGCCGGAACATTCCACCCTGTCACCGCCGTCTGTAACGACGCCGTAAACCCAACTGTCTTCAGTACCGACGGCGACTGCCTCATCAACTCCGGCAGCGACCTCATACTCTGGACGAAACACTTCACCAACTTCTTCACCTACACATCGAGCGCCACGTTGGTCGCCTCCGGCGGCACCACCACGCTCCCGCCTCCGGCGACTACGACTACACAGCTTCCGACCACCGCGAGCACTAAAACAGCAACAGCGACGCCCGCCACCACCACGCCGACGACCACCATAAAGATCGTGGCGGCACCTGCACCAGTACCCCTTGCGCCAACCACCACAGCCACCTCCACCTCTATTACCACACTACTCATCGTCCCCACCGTTAAAGCCGCCACCATATTCGCCGCGATCGTATTCTCTCCGCTCCGACATATCCTCCTTGCCCTCGGCTTTATCAGCGTCGACGCCCCCGGCTGGGTACAATGGCTCGCCTCCGCTCTCTCCGGCATCCTGGTCTTCACCTTCCTCTGGATTCTCATCAAATGGCAACGCGTGGGAGGTTGGCTAGATCACCATTGGCGATTGGTACGGGAGTGGCTGCAGTAGCTTTTGGATCTTGGTTTTGAGCGGCCTCCTCTCCCCTCACGGGGAGAGGATTGAGGTGAGGGGTGTTGCTCGAAGTTGCAGAGACTTAAGGGAAGAATGGCGCTCAAGAGACCTTCACCCCTCATCCGCCTTCGGCACCTTCTCCCCGTGAGGGGAGAAGTGGAAACCCTTGCTGCGCTATACTATAGGTATATGTCCTACAAAAAACTTTTTGCGGTTCTTTTTAGTATCGGATTATTGTCTCTCGCGTCCGCGGCGCACGCGAACACACCCTCCGTCACTTTGTTTAATATCAGCCCCTCCTATATAGATAATGCGCATTCGACGCTGCTTTCTTGGGCGACCGATAGCGCGTCGGGAAGCGAATTATATTTCCCGTGCATTGACGGCATCAGCGTACAAGACGGCAACGGCAACAGTATCACCTGCGGCACTCGGCACTCGGCGGGCAGCGGCACCTCCGGCCAGGCATCATTCACCGTCATCAATGTCGCGGGCGCAGCGCAACAAATCCCGGTAACCATTTACCCGAAAGACGCCAACGGCCAGGATTACGATTCAGGTGCCAAAACCGCGATCGCCGCCGTCGGCACCGCGGCGCAACCCCTCACCAATTTTTCTCTTTCTTCCACCTCCATCTCTTCCGGAAGTGCGGTGACTCTTTCGTGGACGGGACAATATATCGTCGGCGCCAATATGAGTTATTCCTGCAACGACAACATCTCGGTGTATGCACAAGGCTCCAATACCAAGCTGATGTGCAACACGCCGCTCGTGACCACCGGCGGCACGACGCTCGAACCGTCACCGACCGGCTCCGCCGCATATACTGTCGTCAACAGTTCCAACACCGACACCGCACGCATCACGTTCAGCGTATTCCCCGCGATCCATACCGGACTCTACGATATGACCCATGCATTATCCGCACAGCTCACCATCGCACCCAAAGCCGCCGTACTCCCGCCGTCGATAGACTATTTCCGTAACCTCGCCACGACTTCAAACACCCTCTTCGGCATTCCATTCTCGCTCGGCTGGTCCATACAACACGCCTCGGGCGCCAACCTGCAATTTACCTGCGATTCCGATCTTTCCTATAGCGTCGGCTCCACGACCCTCGCCTGCAACGTGCCGGCATTTTCAGCCGCCCTCAGCGCTTCGAGCACCGTGCCGATCGTCATCACCAGCCGCACCGGCACGCCGGCAGCACCCTCGGTCACGCTGCTCCCGCAAATGGCGGACGGCACGTACAACGGCATCGTGGCGACGAGACTGGCGCTGTCAGTTGTGTCCACCAGTACCGCCGCGGCAC
>Ga0118677_10008429_pt1 | contig 16524 bp, 19 predicted proteins | sample AliMusrvi5mmetaG_FD_86154 | JGI IMG/M metagenome (GOLD analysis project Ga0118677, IMG submission 86154) | reverse complement strand
ACGTCGCGGCGTGCCGGCTCATGAAGATGGCCCACTAACTGGAAAGCCGGATGCGGGAGATCCGCCCGTCCGGTTTGGCGGGAGGGGAGGCCGAATCCAATCGGCCTTCCCTACCCCGATCAGGTGCCACCTGCCCCTTCTGCTCCCCTTCCCAGACATACTCAAACGCCAGACCCTTTTCGCCAAGGTCCACGGCCACCTCCAGCGTTTTGCCCGGCTGGAGGGTGTCAACCTTTTCGGCTCGCAAGTGCTGCTGCAATTTCAGCTTGCCCACGTCTTGCAGTTCCAGTTTCCATGGCCCCTTGCGGGTCACATCCTCGAAGCGAATGGACCAAGCCCAGTAGAAATCCGCTTCGGAAAGGGTGATGGGTTTATCGGAAACATTCTTGAATTTCACCGTGAATTTGGGCTGCTAGTCGGCAGCGAACGTGGCCTTCGGCAGCGTCACCGTGACCTGCAAGCCGTCTTTGATGCTGGGCTTGGAGGACCCAGCGGGCTGGGTGGCTGGGATGTCGCCGAACCGTTCCAGATGTCCGCGGCCAACATCCCCAAGGGCTCGGTGGTGATCATCGACGAGGACCACCCCGGCCAGCTCAAGCTCAGCGACCGCGCCTACGACAGCCGGGTGGCCGGGATCGTCAGTGGCGCCAATGGCATCAACCCGGGCATCGCCCTGGAGCAGGTCGGCGCCGCGGGCGGCGGACAGAATGTGACCTTGAGCGGGCGCGCCTACGTCCTGGCCGATGCCGGGTCGGCGCCCATCAAGCCCGGGGACCTGCTCACCACCTCGCCTACGCCGGGGCACGCCATGAAAGTCACCGACCCGGCCCGCGGTCTGGGGGCGATCCTGGGCAAGGCCATGACGCCGCTGAAAGAAGGCCGCGGCTGGGTGCTGGTCCTAGTGAGTCTCCAGTGAGCCGGAGCGGCCTTTCCGTTCGGTTCTTCAAGAAGATCTGAGGGGCGTCGAACGAGAGGGATCGCGCTGAACGAAAAACACTCGCCACCTCTCTATGAAGTATGCACCGACGAAGAACTACTGGGCTCGCCCTCCCGGCGGTTGCGGCTGGCGCAGTTGCGCCAGAAGCTCGCCCACTTCGCGCAGGTCTTTGGCGTCCGTCCGTTCCTTGCCCCCCATGGTCACACCCATGGCGACGCGCCTCACGGTGCCGAACAGATTGACCAGCACCGGAATTTTGCTCGGTGTGCCATCCGCCCGGACGGGATTTTCGAAAATCACCGCCGGGCCGCCTTCGGCGATCAGCCTTGTCTGGATCTCGGTCATCTCCAGCACGGTGGAGACGGGCTCCTTCACCCGCACCAGCTCGCCGTCCCGTTCCAGCCGGGCCATGAAATCGCGCAGCGATTTGTACGACATGCGGTGCTTATGGACCGTCAATGATGGACGGGTTGGTATTGTCCACCGCATCCACAAGCCCGCGCCCGACATGGCTGCGCGAACGGCTATAGAGGAAATAGACCAGCAGTCCGATCCCGCCCCAAATGGGCAGCAGCAGGATGGCGGTCATGGGCAGCGAGAAATACAGCACCACGCATCCGACAATCGCCAGTGGCGCCACAACATACACAGCGGGGGTACGGAACGGGCGCTTGCGGTCGGGATCGGTCTTGCGCAGCACCATCACGGCAATGGCGACCATCAGGAAGGCGAACAGGGTGCCGGAGTTGGAATAATCCGCCAGCTTGCCCACCGGCAGAAAAGCGGCGGCCAGGGTGGTGCCGGCACCGGTGACCAGGGTGACGATATGGGGGGTGTGAAAGCGCGGATGCACCGCGGCCAGCTTGTCGGGCAGCAGCCCGTCGCGCGCCATGGTGAAGAAGACGCGGGTCTGGCCGAACATCATCATCAGCACCACCGACGGCAGCGCCAAGACGGCGGCCAAACCAACCACCCGCCCCAGCATGGGCCAGCCGATGGTTTCCAGCACATGCACCAAAGCTTCCTTGGAGCAGACCAGCGGCTGAAGCATGCCCGCGCCCATCAGGGCGCAGCGGCCCGTCAGTTCCGCCGAACCGGGCGCTAGCGCCACGCCGGCATCCATCACCGGCTGCGCGCCGATGGCGCCGATCTCGCCGCTCGCCACCAGCACATAAAAGACGGTGCAGATGCCAAGGCTGGCGATCAGGCCGATGGGGACATTGCGCTGCGGATTTTTGGTTTCCTCCGCCGCGGTCGAAACCGCATCAAAGCCGACATAGGCAAAGAAGATGGAGGCGGCGGCGCCGAATACGCCGGTGGCGCCGGTGGGCGCGAAGGGCACGAAATTCGTGGCATGCAGCACGGGGAAGGTGAGGGCGATGAACATGGTCAGGGCCGCGATCTTGATCAGCACCAGCACGGCATTGACGCGCGCGCTTTCGGTGGTGCCGATGATCAGCAGCCAGGTGACCAGCACCGACACCACAATGGCCGGCACATTGATCCAGCCGCCGATCCGCAAGGCTTCCAATATGTCGGGCGTGGGCGCGGCGCCCAGCAGCAATTCGGCCTTTGCCATCAAGGCATCGGCGTTGCTGATGGCCGCTGGAAAATTATACCCCAGCCCCTGTGCCAGCCCGATGGCATGGTTGGACCAGCCCACGGCGACGGCGCTGGCGCCCACCGCATATTCCAGGATCAGCGCCCAGCCGACCATCCAGGCCATCATCTCGCCGACCACGGCATAGGTATAGGTGTAGGCCGAGCCCGCCACCGGAACCATGGACGACAATTCCGAATAGCACAGCGCCGCCACGGCGCAGACAAAGCCCGCGATCACGAAAGAGGCCAGCATGCCGGGGCCGGCCTTCTGCGCCGCTTCCGACGTCAGCACGAAAATGCCGGTGCCGATCACGGCCCCGATGCCCAGCAAGGTTAGCTGAAAGGCGCCCAGCGAACGCTGCAGGCCCTTTTTCTGGGCTGTCGCCAGAATGGCATCCAATGATTTGACGCGGTCGAACAACATGGCACCCCCTACACAAGCGCAACCACTGTGGCAGAGCCGCCCGGCCACGCCAAGGCCAAGAATAGGCAGGAGGCGTGGAGATTTGTGGCTGGGGAAGGAGCGTCGCGCGGAGCGTACGGACGTACGTGAGCACGCGCGACGCACACCAGACACAAAGACCCACGCGGGGTTCAGCGGTTCAGTCGCCAGACGCCGGTTTCGCGGACATCCCGGTCTTCCAGTTCGCGCGTGGTGGTCACGGCATACTGCGCCAGCTTGCTCAGGCCCTGGCCTGGAAAATAGTTGCGGCCCGGATCGCCCAGCAATATCTCGGCGCGGGTGCTTTTCAGCCACGCCATCAGCCGTTCGGCCAGCGGGCGCTCGTAACACATGTCGCCCACCAGGATGACGTCGAAAGCCTGTGTGCTGCCGATGATGTCGTCGCTGGTGGTCTCGACCGCCAGCGCATTGGCGGCGGCATTCGCCTTGATGGCGGCGATGGAAAATTTGTCGATGTCCGCAGCCAGCACAGAAGCCGCCCCCGCCTTGGCCGCCGCCAGCCCCACAATGCCGCTGCCGGCGCCGAAATCCAGCACCCGCTTGCCCGCGATCAGCGCCGGGTTGTCCAGCACATAGCGCGCCAACGCCTGGCCGCCGATCCAGGCGAAAGCCCAGTAAGGCGGCGGCACGCCCATCTGGTTCAGTTCCTCTTCCGTCTTGCGCCACAGCGGCACCACTTCGGTGGCCAAATGCAGGCGCAATTCCGGCACCAGTGGCGGCGCGATCAATGTGGAATTGGCGCGAATGAAGTCAGAGGGTTCGGTCATTCCAGCCAAGCGGCGGCAACGAACGCCAGAGCGATCAACGCGCCGGTGATGCGATTGGCGCGAAACAGCATCAGGCAATTGTCGGCGCTGGCGATGTTGAGGGTCTTCACCTGCCACAGCAGATGCGCCCCCGCCGCCAGCATCACAAATCCGAACGGCCAGCCGGCATGGCCGGAAAATCCCGCCGCCAGGATCAGGGTGAAGGCCGCCGCGTAAAACCGCAAAATCCATTTGCGGCTGTCGTCCGCCAGCAGCAAAGCGGTGGAGCGCACGCCGATCAGCGCATCATCTTCCTTGTCCTGATGGGCATAGATGGTGTCGTAGCCCAGGGTCCAGAAAAACAGCCCCGCATACAAAAGCCCATCCGACATATCCAGCCGGCCTGTCTCCGCCGCAAAGCCCAGCAGCGCGCCCCAGTTGAAGGTCAGCCCCAGCCACGCCTGCGGCCACCAGGTGATGCGCTTCATGAAGGGATAGGCCAGCACCAGCAGCAGCGAGGCTGCGCCCAGAAAGACAGAAAACCAGTTGAACTGCAGCAGAATGACCAGCCCGATCAGGCACAGCGCCACAACAAAAATCGCCGCCTGCCGCACCGTCACCGCGCCGGACGGAATGGGCCGCCCGCGCGTGCGCGCCACCTGGGCGTCGATCTTGCGGTCCACTATGTCGTTGAAGGCGCAGCCTGCGCCGCGCATCACGATGGTGCCCAGCCCGAACAGGATCACATAATAAAAGTCGCGCCATTCATTGAAGATGCGCTCATCCGCCATCGCCCCCAGCACCAGCCCGAACATACAGGGCCAGAACAGCAGCCAGCCGCCGATGGGACGGTCCAGCCGCATCAGTTGGGCATAGGGTTTCACGCGCGGGGGCAGGGCCGCGAACCAATGGGCGGCAACGGCGTCGCCAGGACTTTGCGTGGGGTGGGCTTGCGCGGAACGGTTCATGCGGGCTGAATTGTGGCATGACTGAAGAAATTACAGAAGCGGGCGGCAAACTGCGCCTTTATGTAACGGCGGACCTGGGTTCCGGCATGGCGGTCGCGGCCGATGACGGCCAGGCGCATTATCTATTGCATGTGATGCGCGCCAAGCCGGGCATGCGGATCAGCCTGTTCAATGGCCGCGACGGCGAATGGCTGGCCGAAATCGGCGCCGCGGGCAAACGCGGTGTCACGCTCAATTGCCTGAAACGCAGTGCGCCCCAGGCCGGCGTGCCCGACCTGTGGCTGGCCTTCGCCCCGGTGAAGAAAACCCCCAGCGACTATCTCACCCAAAAGGCCACCGAGCTGGGCGTCTCGCTGCTGCAGCCGGTGATGACCCGCCGCACCATCGTCAGCCGCATCAATGAAGACCGCATGGCCGCCAACGCCATCGAGGCGGCGGAGCAATCGGGCCGGCTGTCGGTGCCGGAAATCCGCGAAGCGGTGAGCCTGGAAAAATTATTGGCAGGTTGGTCGCAAGAGCGCCGCATCTATTTCTGCGACGAGGGCGGTGACGCCCAGCCGCTTGCCAAAGCATCGGCACCCGGCCCCGCCGCCATTCTCACCGGCCCCGAAGGCGGCTTCGATCCGGCGGAACGCGAAAAATTGCGCGCCCTGCCGTTCGTCACGCCGGTAACCTTGGGCCCCCGCATCCTGCGCGCTGATACTGCCGCACTCGCCGCGCTGGCGATCTGGCAAAGCGTCAGCGGCGATTGGAAATAAAAAGAGGAAACTCCGTCATGTATGTGTGCGGCATGGTCATCCCGGTTCCTGAAGGCAAAATGGACGCCTATCGCCAATGGGCCGAAAACGGCGCCCGGATTTTCAAGGAGTATGGCTGCCTGGAAATCGTCGAAAGCTGGGAAGACTTCGTTCCCGACGGCAAGCAAACCGATTTTCGCCGCGCCGTCGCCATCCAGCCGGGCGAGAAAATTGTCTTCACCTGGCAAGTCTGGCCCGACAAGGAATTTCTCTCCGCTGCCGAACAGAAGATGCACCAGGACCCGCGCTTCGCGGCAGAGCCGCCCTTCGATGCGAAGCGTCTGATCCTCGGCTGCTTCCAGCCAATCGCGGTGATGGGGCGGCAACCCTAATTGTCATCCCCGGCTAGGACCGTGCGCAGCACGGGACGAGGGAAGGGGACCCAGGTGTTCAATCAAAATCGGTCGAGACACTTTAAGCGCCTGGATTCCCTTCCCCTCGCATCGCTGCGCGATGCTCAGCCGGGAATGACAAGTAGCGGTATGTTTTCTACTTCCCATAAGCCTTCTGCACATCGCGCCACACATCCCAGAAAGCGGGCGGCGTCTTGCCTTCGGCGCGGTATTGCAACACTTCCAGATGGCTCTGCCAGCCGCCCGTGACACCGGTGCGATAGCTTTCGTCCGGAATCTTGCTGTGGGTGAGGGTGAACTTCACTTTATCGCCCACTTCCTCCAGCTTGAATTCCACTTCGGTGATCTTGTCGGGCGCCAGCTTCGAGCCACCGAACGTAAACACCAGCAGATGGGGCTTTTCGACCTTCAGCAAAGTGTTGACGGCGCTGTGGCCGGTCTTGTCCATCTCGGCCATGCTCTGCGGCGGCGCGGCGCTGTGAGGCGAAAGCTCGCTATGCTTCCAGCGCAGCTCGAACGGCTCGCCCACCTTGCCGAACACGCCCTTGGCGAACCAGGTGCCGCGTTTTTCGCTGTCGTAGAGATACTCCCAGACCTTCTCGATCGGTCCCGGCAATATCCGCACGAACTGAATCGTATGGTCGTCAATCCTGTTGGCCAAAGCTTGCATCACATCACCCTTTGAGTTTTTGGAGGTCCACGCCGTACAGCGCCGCATTTTTCGCCATGAGGTCACTGCGTTTGGGAAATTCGCCGGCCAGCGCCAGCGCGATCAGGTCGAGATAAGTGTGCCAGCCCATCGCGGTCTGCGTCTGCATCGCGCCCGGAATGGGACGGTGGGTGAGGGTGAGTGTCGTGCCGTCACCGTCGGGCTGCAGCACGAACTCCACATAGGACATCGGCCATTTTGATTCCGTCTCGCCGGGCGCCAGCACGTTCCAGGAATAGCCAAGAAACTTTTCCGGCCGCCAGCCCGTCACCACCCCGCTGATATAGTTGGCGAGGTTTATGACGCCGCCTTCGCGCGGCTCGATGTTTCCGCCGCGATACCATTCGGGCAGCAGTGTTGCATCGGTGAGGAACGCCCATACCTTGGCAACCGGCGCGGGCAGGGCGCGGACAAAACGCACGGCGCTTTCGGGAATGACTTCACCTTTGGCGATGGGGCCCTTCATGACTTGTCCTTCTTCAGCGCTTCCTCCAGCGCATCCAGCCTGGGATTCCAGAAGGCGCGGATGCGGGCGATCCAGTCGGCCAGCTCCTTCACCCCTTCGGGGTTCAGCTCGTAAATCCGCCGCTGCTTGTCGGCCCGCACGCTGACCATCTTCGCGCCGCGCAGGGTCTTCAGGTGCTGCGACACGGCGGGGGCGCTGAGTGCAAAGCGGCTGGCGATCTCCCCCGACGACAGCGCGCCGCCGGCCAGCATCTCCACGATGCGCTGGCGGGTGGGGTCAGAAAGGGCCTGTAATCCATTCATGCGAGTATATTTGCATATCTACTTAATTAAGTCAATACGCAAATAATTGGCGCTCATCTTGTCTCGGGCCGGGCCGCTGCCTAAGTACGGCTCCCGCCTTTCGAGAGCCGCCCACATGTCCATCCCCCAAGCCGCAGGCGGCCCGATTGAGAGCCGCGACGATCTGGTGCGGCATTTGTCCAAAGGCTCACGTCCGCGCGACCAATGGGTTATCGGCACCGAGCACGAAAAATTCGTCTACGACCTCAAGACTCACAAGCCCGTCGCCTATGACGGCAAGCCCGGCATCCGCCAGTTGCTGGAAGGCATGCAGCGTTTCGGCTGGAAGCCGGTGCTGGAAGGCGAAAACATTATCGGCCTGCAGCAGAACGGCGCGTCGCTGAGCCTGGAGCCGGGCGGCCAGTTCGAACTCTCCGGCGCAGCGGTGCGCACCATTCACGAGACCTGCGCCGAGACCAACCTGCACCTGGAACAGACCCGCGAAGTGGCGAACGAGATCGGCGTCGGCGTGCTGGGCTTCGGCTTTGCGCCCAGTTGGCGGCTGGATGAAGTGCCGGTGATGCCCAAGGGCCGTTACGGCATCATGCGCAACTACATGCCCAAGGTCGGCGGCTATGGCCTGGACATGATGTTCCGCACCTGCACCGTGCAAGTGAATCTGGATTTTGAATCCGAAGCCGACATGGTCAGGAAATTCCGCGTCGGGTTGGCGCTTCAACCCATCACCACCGCCTTGTTCGCCAACTCGCCCTTCCGCGAAGGCCGCCCCAGCGGGTTCCTGTCCTATCGCGCCCAGGTCTGGACCGATGTGGACAATGCCCGTTCCGGCATGCTGCCCTGGGTGTTCGATGACGGCATGAGCTTTGAGCGTTACGTGGATTACGCGCTCGATGTGCCGATGTATTTCGTCTATCGCGACGGCAAATATATTGATGTCGCGGGCAAAAGCTTCCGCGACTTCCTCGCCCGCAAAATTCCCGAAGTGGCGCATCTGACGCCGATGCTGAGCGACTGGGCCGATCATCTCACCACCATTTTCCCGGAAGTGCGGCTGAAGAGTTTTCTGGAAATGCGTGGCACCGATGGCGGGTTGTGGCGGCGCATCTGCGGCATGCCGGCGCTGTGGGTCGGGCTGCTCTATGACAGCGTGGCGCTGGATGCCTGCTGGGACCTGGTCAAGGACTGGACGGCGGAAGAACGCCAGGCGATGCGCGACAGCGTCGGCAAGCAGGGTTTCAAGACACCGTTCCGCAAGGCCACGGTGCATGAAGTCGCCCATCGCATGCTGGAAATCGCCTCTGCCGGCCTGAAACGCCGCGCTGCGCTGGACGGCGCCGGCATGAGCGAAGACGGCTTCCTCAATCCCCTGCGCGAACTCACCAATCGCGGTTACACGCGGGCGGAAGAGATGCTGAAAAATTACTACGGCGTCTGGAACAAGGACCTGGCGCATTTGTTCACGGAATATAATTTCCTTTGAGCCAGCGCGCCGCGGCAATGCTGCTGATGTTGCTGTGCGGACCAGCAGCGGCGCAGACCGCCAGCACCTACACGCTGGACAAAGCGCACAGTTCGATCCGGTTCACCATCAGCCATTTCTATGTCTCGACCACGCAAGGCCAGTTCAATGATTTCGACGGCAAGCTGACTTTGTCGCCGGGGCAGGGCGCGGTGACCATTCATATCGCGCCCGCCTCGATCCAGACCGACAGCGCCGCGCGCGACGAGCATCTGCGCACGTCCGACTTTTTCGATGTCGCGAAATATCCATCGGCGAGTTTCGACAGCAGCAGCGCCATCCCCGCCACCGGCAAAAGCGGCAAGCTGACCGGCAGCTTCTCCCTGCATGGCGTGACAAAGCCCGTCACCCTGGACGTGACGTTGAAGTCGCCGGACATGAATGGCGCGACCCTGGAATTTGCTGCCACCGGCAATCTCAAACGCTCCGACTTTGGCATCACCAGCTATCCTGGCGTCATCGGCGACGATGTGGCGTTGACCATCGACGCGCAATTCGACCGCAACTGATTATTCGCCGATGCGATAGCGCATCTGTATTCCCGGCCCGAAACGGGTGGCGAAGGTGCCGAATTCCACAAAGCCGCAGCGTTCGTAAAATCCCCTGGCGCGGGGATTGCCCACAACTTCCAGGCTGCTGGCCGACTGGCGCCGGGCAAGCTCTACCGCATCGGCGATCAGTTTGCGCCCAATGCCTTTGCCCCAATAAGCCGGCTCGACGAAAAGCCCATCGAGATCGGAAACGCCGCCGGTTTTCGGCACCACCACGGAAAACCCCACGGTGCGGCCATCCATTTGCGCCACGCGCACCAGATTCTCCGTCAATTGCGAAAGCGGCAGCTCGATGGCGTCCGGGTTCGCCAGCAGGTCGGCGCGATACTCCTCCCATTCCAGCGAGGCGCGCCGCTGCAGTTCCTCCAGCGGCCCCGCTTCCGCGGCATGGCCGTAGCGGAAGGTGACGTTCGGTTCGCTCAATTTTGCTGCGGCATGCGCTGCTGCCCCTGGCGCTCCAGCATCCAGCCGGGATATTCCGGGGCGAGGGCGGAGAGTTCATCCAGCTTGGCAATCTGCGCCGCATCCAGCTTCAGCTTGCCCGCTTCCAGATTGTCGTCGAGCTGCGCCGCTGTGCGCGCGCCGATGATCATGCTGCTGACCCACGGCTTGCCCAGCACATAGGCCAGCGCCACCCGCGCCACCGATGTGCCATGCGCCTTGGCGATGGGCTGCATCGCGGCCACCAATTTATCGGCCTTGTCTTTGTCCAGCGGCGGGAAATCGAAATCCTTGCGCCGGCCTTCCGCCGCTGCGTCGCCGCCGGGACTGAACTTGCCCGACAGATAGCCGCCCGCCAGCGGGCTCCATACCAGGCAGCCGATCTGTTCTTCGACCAGCAGCGGCACGATTTCACGTTCCAGGTCGCGCCCGGCGACCGAGTAATAAGCCTGCAAACTCTCGATGCGGCTGCCGCCCTGCTTGTCGGCAATGCCATTGGCCTTGGCAATACGCCACGCCGTCCAGTTGGAAACGCCGATGTACCGCACCATGCCCTGACGCACCAGATCATCAAGCGCCCGCATGGTCTCTTCCACCGGCGTCACCGGATCGGTGCCGTGAATCTGGTACAGGTCAATGTGATCCGTCTTCAGCCGGTCCAGGCTCTTGGCCACACCGTCCATGATATGGCCGCGCGATGCGCCCGCATCATTGGGGCCTTGGCCCATGCGCCCGAACACCTTGGTCGCCAGCACCACATCGCTGCGCGGCACGCCAAGATCGCGGATCGCCTGGCCGGTCATGATTTCGGAATTGCCGACGGAATAGACATCCGCCGTATCAAGGAAGTTCACCCCCGCCTTGAGCGAGGTTTCAATCAGCGCGGTGGCTTCCTTCTGGTCCTGCTTGCCGATGGCGCCGCCCAGCCAGCCTTCGCCGGAAAACGTCATGGTGCCGAAGCAGATTTCCGAAACAAACAGGCCGGTGCGGCCCAGGCGGTTATATTTCATCGAAGGTCCCCGTTATTTCCGTATCCGCCACGCCGTCAAGATCATCGCCAGCCCGGCCAGCACCACCACAATGCCGCGCTCGATCCAGTCGCGCTGGTCGAGCATGGTGCTTTGCGGCGGCCAATGCACAATGCCCGCGCCCTGCAGGGCGAACAAAGTACCGAACCCCATCGCCGCGACACCAGCCACCACAAGCAGCGTGGCTTTCGCATCCTGACTGATCATTTCTTGTCCTCCGGTAGCGGAATGAATTCCTTGTCGTCGCCCGGTATCAGCCCGAACACGCCGTCTTTCCATTCCTGCTTGGCGCGCTCGATGCGCTCCTTCGACGAGGACACGAAATTCCACCAGATATGGCGCGGCCCATCCAGCGGCGCGCCGCCGAACAAAATCAGCCGCGCGGGATAATCGGTGTAAAGCGCGATTTCCTGGCCGGGATTCAGCACCACCAGGCTGCCTGGGCCATAACTGACCACGCCCTGAATGTCATAACCGGTCTGGATCTCGCCTTCGATCACGAAAAAGGCGCGCTCCGCATGCTCGGGCGCATACAGAAAAGAACCGCCCGGCTCAAATGTCAGGTCGGCATAGAAAATCGGTGAAAAGGTTTTGACCGGCGCGGTGAGGCCAAAAGCGCTGCCCACCATCACGCGGATGTCCACATCCTTGTCATGCTTGCGGGGCAGTGCGTCGGCATCGAAATGCTGGAAATGCGGCTGCGCTTCTTCATCGGCGCTGGGCAGCCCGACCCAGGTCTGGATGCCATGCATGCGATGGCCCTCAGCACGCACCGCTTCGCCCGTGCGTTCGGAATGGGCGATGCCGCGCCCGGCGGTCATCCAGTTGATGTCGCCCGGCTTGATCTCCTGTACCGATCCCAAAGTGTCGCGGTGCATCTGCGAGCCCTCGAACAGATAGGTGACGGTGGCGAGGCCAATATGCGGATGCGGCCGCACGTCTATGCCCCTGCCTGGCGCAAATTCCACCGGCCCGAAATAATCGAAGAACAGGAAGGGCCCCACGCTGCGCGTGCCGATATCCGGCAGCAGCCGCGTGACGGTAAAACCGTCGCCGAGATCGTGCGTCTTGCCTTTGATGACTTTCATGAGGGCAGGTTAGCGTCGGCCACGGGCTTTGCCCATAGTACCGCACTTAGGGGCAGGGCGCCGAACAGATGCGGGAAGTCCTCACCGCGCGAAGGGGAATGTTCCCACTTCAAAGCCGCGCCCAGCGTGTCGCTTTCCACCGCCACCAGCATCAAATCCGTCTGCCCCGCATAATAACGCCGCAAGGTCTCTGCCAATTGTGGCTGGGTGGAGAAATGCAGAAAGCCATCCGCCCGGTCATGCGCCGAGCCATGATAAAATTCGCCGACGCTCTCCCATTCAGCGCGCGGGACAATTTTAAAGATCAGCAATGCTCTCACTCCGATGTCATGGCCGCCCCTGAGGCGGCCATCCATGGCGACGCAAGTTGGATAGCCGGGTCAAGCCCGGCCATGACAACCAGGGCTACCTGTCTTCTTTCCCGCTGCGCCATCTCCAGCCGCCTTCGGTCTTCAGCCAGGCGATATACGACATGGCAGCGAAAACGATTGCCACGCCCGACAGCGCCACCAGCAGCGATGTCGCGCGATCGGGAATCTGCTTGGCTTCCATCACCACGCCGAACACCAGCGCCACGCCCACCAAAGTCAGCGTCCAGCCCTGCCAAGTGGTGGGCGTGGAGCCGATGCCAATGCTTTTCTGCCGGAACCAGTATTTCGCCATGACGCCTTATGCCGCCGCCGTGCCGCCCACCGTCAGGCCTTCCAGCCTTATGGTCGGCTGGCCCACGCCCACCGGCACGCTCTGGCCGTTCTTGCCGCAAGTGCCGACGCCCGTATCCAGCTTCATGTCGTTGCCGACCATGCTGACCTTGGTCAGACATTCGGGGCCCGAGCCGATCAAGGTCGCGCCCTTGATCGCCGCGCCCAGCTTGCCGTTCTCGATCTTGTAGGCCTCGGTGCAACTGAAGACGAACTTGCCGTTGGTGATGTCCACCTGGCCGCCGCCGAAATTCACGGCATAGATGCCGTTCTTGGCGCTTTGCAGAATCTCTTTCGGGTCCGCCTTGCCGCCCAGCATATAAGTGTTGGTCATGCGCGGCATGACGGAGGAGGAATAACCCTGCCGCCGCCCATTGCCGGTGGGCTTCATGCCCATCAGCCGGGCATTCTGCCGGTCCTGCATATAACCCTTCAGAATTCCGTCCTCGATCAGCACGGTGCGCGATGTCGGCGTGCCTTCATCGTCAATCGAAAGCGAGCCGCGCCGCCCGTCAATCGTGCCGTCATCCACCACCGTCACGCCGGGAGCGGCGACGCGCTCGCCCAGCAGCCCGGCAAAGGCGCTGGTCTTCTTGCGGTTGAAATCGCCTTCCAGCCCGTGACCAATCGCTTCGTGCAAAAGAATGCCGGGCCAGCCCGGTCCCAGCACCACCGTCATCTCACCGGCCGGGGCGGGCACCGATTCGAGATTGACCAGCGCCTGGCGCAGCGCTTCGTCCACCGCGGTGCGCCAATAGGCCGGATCAATATAAGTGTCATAGCCACTGCGGCCGCCGCCGCCATAGCTGCCCGATTCCTGCCGCCCATTCTGCTCGACGATCACCGAGACATTGATACGGACGAGGGGGCGCGTGTCGGTGTAATGCTCGCCGCCCGCCCGCATGATCTCGACATGCTGCCATTCGCCCGCCAGCGAGGCCGATACCTGGTGCACCCGGCTGTCCTTGGACCGTGCATAGGCATTGATCTCTTCCAGCAGCTTTACCTTCTTCTCGAAGCCGGCGGTCTGCAGCGGGTCGAGATCGGTATAGAGCTTGATATTGGAACGGGACGGTCCCGCAGCCACGATGCCGGAATGGCCCGATGACACCGCGCGCACCGTGCGGGCGGCCCGCGCAATGGCGTCCTCCGAAAGTTCCGTCGCGTGGGCATAGCCGGTGGCTTCGCCGGCCACCGAGCGCAGGCCAAAACCCTGGCTGGTGTCGAAGGTGGCGGCCTTCAGGCGGCCATCGTCGAAGCTGAACGATTCGCTCTGGCTGTATTCCAGGAACAGTTCCCCGTCGTCGGCGCCCTTGAGCGCGCCGTCCACGGTTTCCTGGACTTTGCCCCGGTCCATGCCGGTGCGGGAAAAGAACAGGTCGGTATCGGCCATGGCGTACTCCTGAAATCGCGGCAAAAAGCCCTGCGGCGGCTTATACATATCGTGCGGACGGGGCCATCCGGCAAGGCGGAGGGCGGGTTTTGTGATGCCGCTTTTGGCCACCTTACGCGCCGTCCATGGACCGTGCCATAAGGTCGCAATGACTTTAAGGGCTTAACCCCTCTAAATCCCTCGCAAGAATCTGAACACGCGGGGAATTTCACCCCGGACGTGGCTTATACGAGGTCGTCGCATGCCCCATTGCCGTAACGTCAGGAAATTCGGGATCGGTGCCGCTGTGGTCGCCCTGCTGGTGGCCGCTGCTGGCTCGGCCATGGCGCTGCCCTTTGATTGGCAGACGGGCTTCCAGCCCGCCGCTTCGCCGGTGATGGACCAGATCGAAAGTTTCCACACCGAACTTTTCTACATCATGGTCGCGGTCTGCATCTTCGTCGCCGTCCTGCTGGCCTACATCATGATCAAGTTCCGGGCGACGGTGAACCCGATCCCGTCCAAGGTGCATCACAACACCCTGCTGGAAGTGGCCTGGACCCTGATCCCGGTCATCATCCTGGTGATCATCGCCATCCCGTCCTTCAAGCTGCTTTATTATGAAGCGGAGATCCCCACCCCCGATGTGCACATCAAGGCAATCGGCAAGCAGTGGTTCTGGACTTATGAATATCCCGGCGCCGATGCCGGCTTCTCGTATGACAGCCTTGGCCTGTCTGACGCCGACGACGCCAAGCGCGGCGAGCCGCGCCTGCTGGGCGTCGATAACATCGTCGAAGTGCCGGTCAACAAGGTCATCGAGATCGAGACCACCGGCGCCGACGTGATCCATAGCTGGGCCATTCCCCAGTTCGGCGTGAAGATGGATGCCGTGCCGGGCCGCCTGAACCACACCTGGTTCAAGGCCACCCAGCTGGGCACCTTCTACGGCCAATGCTCGGAACTGTGCGGCGCCCGTCACGCCTACATGCCGATCGAAGTCAAGGTTGTGAGCGATGCGGACTATGCCACCTGGCTGGCCGCCTCGAAAAAGAAGTTCTCCGCTCTCGACGTCCCCACCCGCGTCGCAGCGAACTAGGATAGACCGCCATGACCGATGTAGCTTTTGACGCGCACCCTTCCCACGATCATCACGGCGGTGATCACGCGCACCATCCCACGGGCTGGCGCCGTTACGTCTATTCGACCAATCACAAAGACATCGGCACGATGTACCTGATCTTCGCCATCGTGGCGGGCCTGATCGGCGGCTTCTTCTCGATGATGATGCGCGCCGAGCTGATGTATCCGGGCCTGCAGATCTTCAAGGAACCCCACACCTTCAACGTCTTCGTGACGGGCCATGGCCTGATCATGGTGTTCGGTGCCATCATGCCCGCCTTTGTTGGCTTTGCAAACTGGATGGTGCCCTTGCAAATTGGTGCGTCCGACATGGCCTTTGCCCGGATGAATAACTTCAGTTTCTGGCTTCTTCCCGTTGCTGCCGTCCTGTTGACCACTTCGTTCTTTGTTCCGGGTGGTGCAACGGCAGCAGGCTGGACACTTTATGCTCCCCTGACACTGCAGATGGGACCCGGAATGGATCTGGCGATTTTTGCCATTCATATCATGGGTGCTTCATCAATTATGGGTGCCATCAACATTGTGGTCACCATCCTGAACATGCGTGCACCTGGCATGACACTGATGAAAATGCCTTTGTTCTGCTGGACATGGCTGATTACGGCTTATCTGCTGATTGCTGTGATGCCTGTGCTGGCCGCTGCGATCACAATGGTTTTGACAGACCGGCATTTTGGTACAGGCTTCTTTAACGCTGCCGCAGGTGGTGACCCGGTTTTATACCAGCATATTTTCTGGTTCTTTGGTCATCCCGAGGTGTACATCATGATTTTGCCGGCGTTCGGCATTGTCTCGGCGATTGTTCCAGCCTTTGCACGCAAGCCACTGTTTGGTTATGCCTCAATGGTGTATGCGACGGCCTCGATCGCTATTCTTTCTTTTATCGTGTGGGCTCACCACATGTTTGCAACGGGCATGCCAGTCACAGGCCAGCTGTACTTCATGTATGCCACGATGCTGATTTCAATTCCTACAGGCGTCAAAGTGTTTAACTGGGTTGCCACGATGTGGAGAGGCTCAATGACCTTTGAGACGCCAATGCTGTTTGCCGTTGGCTTTATCTTTGTGTTCACAATCGGCGGGTTTACGGGTTTGATTCTGTCGATGGCACCAATTGATATCCAGGTGCACGATACCTATTATGTTGTTGCCCACTTCCACTATGTATTGGTTGCAGGCTCTTTATTTGCCTTGTTTGCAGGTACTTACTACTGGTTGCCTAAGTGGTGTGGCTATATGTATGACGAAAAACTCGGCAAAATCCATTTTTGGTCGAGCATGATTTCGTTTAACGTAACGTTCTTCCCAATGCATTTTCTGGGTCTGGCTGGTATGCCA
>Ga0118677_10008427_pt1 | contig 16526 bp, 15 predicted proteins | sample AliMusrvi5mmetaG_FD_86154 | JGI IMG/M metagenome (GOLD analysis project Ga0118677, IMG submission 86154) | reverse complement strand
CGCATGACAACTCGGCCATGGATGGCTATGCCTTTCGTGGCGAATGGCTGCAAGCGGGTACCGAACTGAACGTGGAAATAGCAGGCACCCCCTTCGCCGGCAAGGCCTGGAGCGCGCCCCTGGGGCCGCTGCAATGCCTGAAGATCATGACCGGTGCTGTCATGCCCTCGGGTCTGGACACGGTGGTGCCTCAGGAACTGGTGCAAGTCACTGGCCAGTCCATCCGCATTCCGGTGGGCGCACTACAGCGCGGCGATAACCGGCGCTTCCGGGGTGAAGACCTGAGCCTGGGCAAACCAGCCTTGCTGGCAGGTACAAGCGTGGGACCAGCAGCTCTGGGTCTGCTGGCCAGTCTGGGCCTGGCCCAAGTGGAAGTCCGGCGCAAGCTCAGGGTGGCATTTTTCTCCACCGGAGACGAAATCCTCAGCCTGGGCCAGTCGCCGCGTGAAGGCGCGGTGTACGACAGCAACCGCTACACCCTGTTTGGCCTGCTGACGCGCATGGGCGTGGAGGTGATAGACATGGGCGTGGTGCGCGATGACCCGCAGGCGCTCGAGGTCGCATTCAAACAGGCAGCAAACGAAGCGGATGCCATCATCACCAGCGGCGGTGTCAGCGTCGGCGAGGCCGATCACACCAAGGCCGTGATGCGCAAACTCGCCGGTGGCGAAAGCGGTGTCGCATTTTGGAAGATTGCCATGCGCCCGGGCCGCCCCATGGCGGTGGGCCGCATCGGCGATGCCATATTGTTTGGCCTGCCCGGCAACCCGGTGGCAGTCATGGTGACCTTTCTGGCCTTTGTGCGCCCCGCCCTGCTCACCATGATGGGCGCGGCGGCAAAAGACACGCCGCTGCTCAAGGCCCATAGCCTGGAGGCGATTCGCAAGAAGCCAGGGCGCACCGAGTTTCAGCGCGCCATTGTGGCAAACGCCAGCGACGGCAACCTGCAGGTGCGCACCACCGGTCAACAGGGTTCGGGCGTACTCAGTTCCATGGCCTCAGCCAACGGACTTTTGTTGCTACACCACGATCAAGGCAACGTAGCAATTGGCGAGGAGGTCGATGTGCTGATGTTTGACGGAGTGATTTAGGAGCCCCCACGTTCGCCCACTGCGTGTGGCTCTCTGCCCCCTCAGGGGGCCAACCCGGCTTGGGGCGGCCCGGCGCCGGGTTATCAAGGGCCTCCACGTTCGCTCAGCCCCGCCCCAGCGCCTTTTCCACGCCCAAGTTGGCCAGGGTATCGGCGCGCTCATTGCCGGGGTCGCCGGCATGGCCCTTGACCCAGCGCCAGTCAATGCTGTGACCGGCCGTCGCCACCAACGCATCCAGACGCTGCCACAGGTCCACGTTTTTTACAGGTTGCTTGGCGGCAGTCTTCCAGCCCTTGGCCTTCCAGCCGACCAGCCATTCGGTCATGCCCTTGAGCACATACTGGCTGTCCAGGTGCAGCACCACGACACAGGGCCGTTTAAGCGCGCCCAGTGCCTCGATCACCGCCATCATTTCCATGCGATTATTGGTGGTACCCAGTTCACCGCCGCACAGCTCTTTTTCAGAGCCATCGGCCGAGCGCAGCAGCGCGCCCCAACCGCCTGGCCCCGGGTTGCCCTTGCAGGCACCGTCGGTATAAATCACCACATTGTTCAATCGTATTTCTCCCCATTTAATCGATCCGTCACGCTATGGGCCACGGACACCGGCTTTGCCGCCAGCGTCGTCTTGGACTTCCAGGCCGTGCCCAGCAGGCGCATGCCGCGCACCCGCTTGACCGCCACCAAAAAATACGCAGCGCCCAGTATCGGCCACCAGCGCGCACCGGCACGGTCCATACAGTCAAAGCGCTGCAGCCATTTTTCGCTGCGCAGAGCCGGCTTGTAGCAACCGAACTCACCCTGCTCCACCTCCAGGCTGAGCAGGCGCAACCAGTCGCGCAAGCGCCAATAGCCTATGAATTCACCGCCCTCGGGCAGAAACAGGTTGCCCAGGCCCAGGCGCGCCCGAACCTGCTTGAGGCCCCACAGGCTGAACGGGTTCAAGCCACAGATCACCACCCGCCCCTCGGGCACCAGCACCCGTTCCACCTCGCGCAGCGTGGCGTGCGGGTCGGCACTGTACTCCAGTGCGTGTGGCAAGACGACCAGATCCAGACTGCTGGACGGAAACGGCAAGGCGCAAAAATCGGTGAATAGGGCCGGCGACCAGGACTGCCCTTGGTGCATCTGGCCCCACTGGTCCAGCGCCAGCCACTGGTGCGACATCCGGTTAGTATGGAGCCCGTTCAGTTGCGGCAGGCCCAACTGCAGCGCATGGTAGCCAAAAATGTCTGCCACCGCGGCATCCACCCGCGAGCGCTCCCACGCCAGCAGGTACTGCCCTGCAGGCGTCTGCAACCATTCGTACAAACTTATAATGGATTCGCTCATGACCTTGATTCCGCTGCCCGCCTTTGATGACAACTACCTATGGATGCTGCACGACGGGCACAAGGCCTTGGTCGTTGACCCGGGCGATGCGCGGCCCGTGCTGGACGCCCTAGAGCGCCTGGGCCTGCAGCTCGAATCCATTTTAGTCACGCATCACCACGCCGATCACACCGGAGGTGTGGCCGAGCTTCGAAACGCCACGGGTGCACAGGTGTTCGGCCCGGCCGCTGAAGACATTCCCGAACCCCTCACTCGGCTCAGCGGCGGCCAGACCTGCAAGGCCATGGGGCTGCAGTTCACGGTGATGGACGTGCCGGGCCACACCGCGGGCCACATCGCTTATTTCTGCGCAGCCATGGACGGCGCTCCGCTGCTGTTTTGTGGCGACACCTTGTTTAGCGGTGGCTGCGGTCGGCTGTTTGAAGGCACGCCGGCGCAAATGCTGGTGTCGCTGGACAGCCTGGCAGCCCTGCCTGACGACACACGGGTCTGCTGCACCCACGAATACACCCTGAGCAACCTGAGGTTTGCTCGCGCTGTAGAGCCCGACAACGCCGACTTGCAGCAATACCAGGCCCACTGCCAGCGGCTGCGTGACCAGGGTCTGCCCACCCTGCCATCGCACCTGCTGCTGGAACGCAAAATCAACCCTTTTCTGCGCAGCCGTGAGCCTGGCGTCATCGCCGCAGCAGCAGCCCATGACGCGGCCATGACCCAAAGCGTAGGCGCCTTTGCCTGCTTGCGCCAATGGAAGAACGACTTTCGATGAACTGTTTAAAACTGCTCGGCATTTGCGCCCTGCTCTGGCTCACCGGCTGTGCCAGCACGGCTGATCACACAGCCCCCAGCGCAGATGCCGACAGCATCACGCTGGTACCCAGTCGGACGCTGAACGCCCAGCTGCTGGAGCCCTCCGCAGGCCCCAGGTTGCCTTCCGCAGGTGCCGGGGCGGTGCCGCAAATGGACTTTAGCGCGCAGGCCAAGGCCAATCGCGAAGCCGACCAGCGCGCCAGTTCCCGCGCCATCGCATCCCTGTCTCCGCCCAAAGACCTGTGGGAACGCATCCGCCGCGGCTATGCCATGCCCGATCTGAACAACGACCTGGTACATGACCGCGAACAGTGGTATGCGGCGCGGCCTGACTATATCTTTCGCATGACCGAGCGCTCCAAGAAGTATCTGTTCCACATCGTCGAGGAGCTGGAGCTGCGCAATATGCCGACCGAGCTGGCCTTACTGCCGTTTGTGGAAAGTGCTTTCAATCCGCAGGCCGTGTCAAGCGCCAAGGCGGCGGGCATGTGGCAATTCATGCCGGCTACCGGACGCACCTTTGAGCTCAAACAAAACGTGTTTCGCGATGACCGCCGGGATGTGCTGGCATCCACCCGCGCAGCCCTGGACTATCTGCAAAAACTCTACAACCTCTTTGGCGACTGGCATCTGGCACTGGCCGCCTACAATTGGGGCGAAGGCAGCGTCGGCAAGGCCGTTACAAAGAACCAGCACGCGGGGCTGAACACCGGCTACCAGGACCTGTCCATGCCGATGGAAACCCGCATGTATGTGCCCAAGTTGCAAGCCATCAAGAATATCGTGTCCCTGCCGCAAGACTTCAACTCGCGCCTGCCCGACATTGGCAATCACCCCTACTTTGACACCGTCACCATACGCCGGGACATCGATGTGGCGCTGGCCGCCAAGCTGGCGGAAGTGCCCATGGAAGACTTCAAGGCCCTGAACCCCTCGGTCAACAAGCCGGTCATCCTGGCCGCAGGTACGCCCCAGATCCTGCTGCCCTGGGACAATGCCAAGGTGTTTCAGAACAATCTGGATGGCTACACTGGCGGCAGACTCGCATCCTGGACCGTGTGGGTGGCACCGACCACCATGCGGGCGGCCGACGCCGCCAAAAAGGCCGGTATGGGCGAAGCCGAATTTCGCGCCGTCAACAACATTCCGCCACGCATGATGATCCGCCCTGGCTCTGCCCTGCTGGTGCCGCGCGGTGCCAACACCGAACAGGATGTCACCAGCCATGTGGCGGATACCGGACAGGTGTCGCTGGCGCCAGAAATCGTGTTGATCAAAACCATCGTGCACGCTGGCAAAGGCGCAAGTGTGGTGAACATCGCGCAGAAATATAAAGTCAGCGCTGCCAGTGTGGCGCAGTGGAATAACGTGCAAACCACGGCCGGCTTCAAAAACAAACAGGCAGTGATCCTTTTCCTGCCGCAAGCGCAGGCCGCCGCAGCGGTGAAAGCAGTGACCGCACGGCCCGCCGCGCATGGAGCCAAACCTGCTGCCACCGCGACCAAGCTGGTACACGTCGGCCTGGCCGTCAAAAAGAAACCAAAAAAAGGCTAGATTGTGGTGGACGGCTTAACGCCGGTCCACAAGCGCATGGGCAATGGTGCCCAGGTCCACATATTCCAGCTCGCTGCCCACCGGAACGCCGCGCGCCAGCCGCGTCGGTTTGATGCCACGGGACTTGAGCGCCTCGGCAATCACATGGGCCGTTGCCTCGCCCTCGGCGGTGAAATTGGTGGCCAGAATGACCTCCTGCACGACGCCGTTACCGGCCCGTTCAAACAGTTTTTTCAGGCCCAGCTCGTGCGGGCCTATACCGTCGAGCGGGCTGAGCTTGCCCATCAGCACAAAATACAGGCCGTGGTAGGCAGCGGTGCGCTCCAGGGCCGCCTGATCGGCCGGGGTCTCCACCACGCACAGCTTGGACTGATCGCGCTTCTCGTCCATGCAGGTGGCGCAAATGGCGTGCTCGGTAAAGGTGTTGCAGAGTTCGCAATGCTGCGTCAGCTTGCAGGCATCGTCCAGCGCACGCGCCAGATACTGCGCCGCTGCACGGTCATGCTGCAGCAAATGAAAGGCCATGCGCTGCGCCGACTTCACGCCCACGCCGGGCAGGCGCTTCAAGGCCTGGATCAGCGCGTCTAGCGAATGGGCGTCGGACATGCAGCGCTAGGAAATCAGAACGGAAACTTCATGCCACCGGGAAGCCCTGGCATACCGGCGGTGATCTTACCCATCTTCTCGGTCGAGGTTTCTTCGGCGCGGCGCACGGCGGCGTTAAAGGCGGCAGCCACCAGGTCTTCCAGCATGTCCTTGTCCTCGGCCAGCAGGCTGGGGTCAATGGTGACGCGCTTGACCTCGTGCTTGCAGCTCATGGTGACCTTGACCAGACCGGCGCCGGACTCGCCGGTGACATCAATCGTACCCAGTTCATCCTGGGCCTTTTTCATATTGTCCTGCATCGCCTGGGCTTGCTTCATCAGGCCGGAGAGTTGTCCTTTATTGAACATGATTTTCTTTCTAGGGTTTAAAAATTAGAGGGGCTTGATGGAGCCGGGCACGATTTTCGCGCCAAAGTCTCGCATCATCGCCTGCACAAAGGGGTCGTCCAGAATAATCTTCTCGGCCGCGCGTTGCTTCTCTTGCGAGGCCGCCGCATTGCGCCGCGCCGGGCAGTCGCTCACATGGCCAATCTCCACCGCCAGCTGGACCGCAAAACCCGCGTTGCCCAAGGCCGTGGCCAGGCGGTCGCGCGAACCCGCATGGTTAAGCGTCTCGCGCTCCACGCGCAGCAGCCACTGGTCGGTGTCGCGCGCCACCAGTTGCGATTGCAAGGCCAACTCGCGCACCATGGCGGTAATGGCCTCGGCCGCCACCAGTTGCTGCACCGTGGCAAACCAGAAGTCGCCCTCCTCGTCCGGAATCAACACCGGCGCGACGGGGCTGAGCGCCATGTCCATGCGGGACTCCGCATGCTCGCGCACGGGCATGGCAAGTACCCGGGGCACTGGTGCCGCCAGTCTCACGGGCGGTTGTTGCGCTGGCAGATCCTCCTCGTTGGCAGGCTCATCGGCATGCGGGGCGCTATCCAATACCGCAAGCATCTGCCCACCTGGCAAGCCATGGTGAGGCGCCACTGCCACTGCCAGAGGCACAGGTATTGGCTCGCGCGCGGCTACAGGCGCTGGGGGTTTGACGGCTGGTGCGACCGGCTCGTCTTCCCAGGGCTGCACGGCGCGCGGCAGTGCAGTCGGCGCAGCATCAACAGGCACTGACACGGTGCGCGGCGCGGCGGCTGAGGCAGGCGGGGCTAGCGCAGCCCGCGGTTCAGCGTGCGTTAGAGTTTTTTTTTCCGCCGATGGCTTGAAGGCCAGCAGTCGCAGCAGCACCATGGTCAGCGCCGCGTATTCGTCGGGTGCCAGGCCCAGGTCGGCACGACCGTGCAGGCAGATGCTGTACAGCAGCTGCGTTTCGTCCACCGGCATCAGGTCGGCCAGGCGCACCAGGTCTGCGGCCTCGGGGTCAGACTCGTCACCGGCCACGGGGCCGGCGGCCTGCAACACCGCCATGCGCTGCAGCACGGTGGACATTTCCTCCAGCGTGGAAGCCGCGCTCAGGCCATTTAGACGCAGCATCTCGGAGGTCTCCACCACAGAGCGGCCATCACCGTTGGCCAGGGCCTCGATCAGACGGAACACATAGCTGCGGTCCACGCTGCCCAGCATCTGGCGCACGGTGGCCTCCTGCAACTGGCCCGAGCCAAAGGCAATCGCCTGGTCGGTCAGGCTCAGCGCATCGCGCATGGAGCCACGTGCGGCCCGTGCCAGCAGGCGCAGAGCCTGGGTTTCGGCACTGACATTTTCCAGCCGCAGCACCTGTTCCAGATGCTCGCGAATCGTCTCGGGCGCCATCGGCCGCAGATTGAACTGCAGGCAGCGCGACAGCACCGTGACCGGAACCTTTTGCGGGTCGGTGGTGGCCAGCACAAATTTCAAATACTCGGGCGGCTCTTCCAGCGTCTTCAACATGGCGTTAAAGGCGGTGTTGGTGAGCATGTGCACCTCGTCGATCATGAAGACCTTGAAGCGCCCCTGCACCGGCTTGTAAACCGCCTGTTCCAACAAGGCCTGTACCTCGTCCACGCCGCGATTGGAGGCGGCATCGAGCTCGGTGTAATCGACAAAACGGCCGCTGTCGATATCGGTACAGGCCTGGCAGACGCCGCAGGGTGTGGCGGTGATACCGCCGTTGCCGTCCGCGCCCTGGCAATTCAGCGACTTAGCCAATATGCGCGATACCGTGGTCTTGCCGACGCCACGCGTGCCGGTGAACATATAGGCATGGTGCAGGCGCTGGGTTGTGAGCGCGTTGCTGAGGGCCTGCACCACGTGGTCCTGCCCCACCATTTCGGTGAAATTACGGGGACGGTACTTGCGGGCGAGCACGAGATAGGACATGCAGCGATTCTACGGGCTGGCCAGTCGCATTGCAGATAGCGCACCCGCACCCGGAGGAAGGACAAATCGCTAGACTACAATACAGCTTGACGGGCCTCCCCGCATGGCAAAGCGGCCAACCGGGTCAGGTGGGGAACCAAGCAGCCCTAACTGTGGAGTCAGTGCCGGGGTAAGGCTCGTCAACCCGTTTTTTTGTCCTGTTGGGCACTCCGCTCGAACCGGCCGTTTTGTCACCAGGTATTTTTCACTGCCTTAGAGTCCCTGAACCATGTCTGCCAAGCCATTGTCCCAACGGACCCTTCTCTGGCTCAAAGCGCACTTGCCAGGGCGAAGCCCACCGACTCCCGAGCGACGCGCGCAAGAATTGATCGCCGCCATTGATTCCGGTGGTCTGCCTCTGCATCCGGCGCTGGTGAACGACATTGCACGGCAACTCGGTCTGGAAGTTTCCAGCCGCGCACCCATGCCGCAGACGATTGAGCGGATTCGCCAGGCGCTGGGGCGCTGCTGAAATAAGTCTGCGCCAGCGCGCAAGCCAGCCGGGCATCGGCCGGATAATGGCGCATCGAATAGAAGGGCTCATCACATGCAAATCGTTCTTGCCTACAGGCGCTTGTTTCTGAGTGCCGTCTTGTGTTTGGGTGCGACGCTTGCCGTGGCCCAGACGCCGGCCACTTTTCGACTGGGTATCGCGCCCCACACCAGTGCCCGTGTGATTCTGGAGATGTACCAACCTCTGCGGGCTCAATTGGAGAAGGCGCTAGGTGTTCCGGTGGAGGTGGTCACGGCCCCGGACTTCACCGAATTTGCCAGGCGCATGCTGCACCAGGAATACGACATTGCGGTCACCACCGGACACCAGGCAAGGCTGGCCCAGACCGATGGCGACTACATCCCCTTGACCACCTACAGTGCCGATTTTCGTGCCGTGGCACTGGTGGCCGATGCCAGCAAGTTCAAAACCGCAAGGGACCTAAAGGGTAAACCGGTGTTGGGGCTGTCGCCGACCTCGCTAGTGACGCTGTGGGGCCAACACTGGATGAAGCAAAACGGCAATCCGGACACCCTGCGCTACGTCAGCGCGTCTGACAGCGTGGCCCGCTTGGTGCTGTCCGGTGAGGCTGCTGCGGGCTTCACCTCGCTGGCCAATTACCAGAGCCTGAGCCGGGACCTGCAGGGGCAATTGCGCTTTTTGGTGATCAGCGAGTCCTTGGCCGGGCGTGTCTACATGCTCAATAAACGCCAGGCGGCGCGCAGGGATCTGATTGATGTGACGCTGAACGCGTTTGCCGCCAGTTCCGAGGGCAAGGCCTATTTTGAAAAATACAAGCTCGAAGGCTATCGCAAGCTCAAACCCAAGGAACTTGAAGCCATGGAGCCCTACGCAAAGGAAGTGCGCACCTCGCTGCAATGACGCTGAGTCCGCTTTACATGCCAGGGATGCACAGCGCATGAGCCTGCCGGGAAAATTTCGCATGCCCTTTCAATCGGTGCGGGCCCGCTTTCTGCTGGCTGCGGTGCTGGTGGAGGCAGTCATGCTGACGCTGCTGGTCAGCAACAGCCTGCGACTGATGAACTCCTATTTGGTGGAGCAGGTGGAACAGCACGCGCGACAAATCATCCCGATTCTGAGCGCCGCCACTGTGGCGCCCATGGCCCAGCGTGACTATGCGACCGTGCAATCGGTGTTGGATGAAAGCCTGAGCCAAAAAGGCGTGAGCTATTTGGTGGTGTTGGACGCGCAAAACAACCGTGTCGCCAGCAGCGGTTGGCCCAAGGAGGCGCCGTTGCCGCTGGCGGACCAGGGTTTCGAGCTAGCCCTCAAAGGGGCCAACCCGGTGCACCATGTGCAAACACCGATCCTGATGTTCGGCCAACGGTTGGGTACCCTGTACATGGGCATGGACCTGTCGCATATTCTTGCCGCACGACAGGCGCTGCTGACGCAAGGCACCCTGATTGCCCTGGGAGAGCTGATGCTGTCTGCGGTGCTGCTGATGGTGCTGGGCCTGTGGCTCACCCGCCATCTGGTGGACCTGACGCGAGCCAGCCGCGAGGTCACCGCCGGCAACCTGAGCCCGGCCCCGGTCAATGAAGGCGAGGACGAACTGGGCCAGCTCGGCGCGGCCTTTAACGCCATGTCCCGCACCATCAAGCAGCGCGTGCTGGATCTGGTGCAAGCCAAGGAGCAGGCAGAACAATCCAACCGCGCCAAGAGCGACTTTCTGGCCACCATGAGCCATGAAATCCGCACCCCCATGAACGGCATCATGGGCATGACCGACCTGGTGCTAGACACGCCACTGAACGAGGAGCAACGTGAACTGCTGCTGGTGGTCAAGTCATCGGCGACGTCCCTTTTGAACATCATCAACGAGATCCTGGATTTCTCCAAGATCGAGGCCGGCAAGATCGATCTGGAATCGATCGAATTTGACCTAGACCAGTTGATGCGCCACTGCCTGGCGCCGCTGCGGGTGCGCGCCCAGGCCAAGCGACTGGAAATCCTCACCCAGTCGCAGGCCAAGCTGAACCACTATCTGGTGGGTGACCCCAACCGCTTGCGCCAGGTGTTGACCAACCTGGTCGGAAACGCCATTAAATTCACCTCCGAGGGCCAGGTCACCGTAGGCTGGGAATGTGTCGCCGATACCCACCCTCTGTACCGTTTCTGGGTCAGCGATACCGGCATTGGCATCCCCCCTGAAAAGCAGCACAGCGTCTTCGAGGCATTCACCCAGGCCGACAGCTCTACCACCCGTACCTACGGCGGCACCGGCCTGGGCCTGACCATCTCCACCACCCTGGTGCGTCTGATGGGCGGTGAAATCAGCCTGAAGTCGGCCTTGAATCAGGGCAGCACCTTTGAATTTACGGTTCCGCTCAAGACCGGACGATCCATGGAAGTGTTGCCCGACACCAGCCGCCTGCCTGCCAAGCTTGCGTCAGCGGGCAACACCCCGGCGGTCGGTCTACGCGTGCTGCTGGTGGAAGACCATCCGATCAATCAGAAGCTTGCCATCAGCCTCATCGAGCGCTCGGGCCACCAGGTGACGCTGGCGCAAAACGGGGAAGAGGGCTTGCATGCCGCCATGCAGCACAGCTTTGATCTGGTGTTCATGGACATGCAAATGCCGGTCATGGACGGGCTGGAGGCCACCCGTGCCATTCGCGCCTATGAAAGCTCGCGGAGCTTGCCGCATGTTCCCATTGTCGCCATGACAGCCAATGCCCTGCCCAGCGACCGCAAGGCCTGCGAGGACGCTGGCATGAACGGCTTCCTGTCCAAACCCTTCAAGGCCAATGAACTGCGGGATCTGCTCCATCTGACGCAGGCTCGCTTGGCCGCGGGCGAGCCTGCAATCTAGACCTGGCTCTCCAACCACTGCAGCGCGCCCCTCCCTGCGGCGCGCCCGGTGGCAAAGCAGGCTTGCAACAGGTAGCCTCCGGTGGGCGCTTCCCAGTCCAGCATTTCGCCGGCGCAAAACACGCCTGGCATTTGCTCCAGCATCAGGCCTTGTGTCAGCACCTCAAACAAGACGCCCCCGGCACTGCTGATCGCCTCGTCGATCGGACGCGCTGCCTGCAGGGTGATGGGCAAGGCCTTGATGGCTACGGCCAATTGGACTGGATCGTTGATGGCGCTCTTGTTAAGCAACTCATGCAGGATGGCGGCCTTGATGCCGTCCAGGCTCAAACGGCTTTTGAGGTGACTCGATAGTGAGCGTGAACCGCGCGGGTGGCTCACCTCCTGCAGCACTTTGTCAAACGACATATCGGGCAATAAGTCCAGCTGAAAGGTCGCACTGCCGCTGCGTATGATCTCGTCGCGCAAGGCGGCCGATGCGGCATACACCAGACTGCCTTCCACGCCCAACTCGGTGGCGACAAACTCGCCCTTGCGCCGCCAGTTCGGGCCAGCGGCCGATACCAGGGAGATCGCCACCGACTTGAAGGCTTGACCGGCAAAGCGGCTGCGAAAATGTTCGCTCCAGCCGCACTGCACTTCAAAGCCGCAATTGGACGGCAAGAGCTGCGCCACCGACACCCCCTTGTCAGCCAGCAAAGGCACCCAGGCGCCGTTGGAACCCAGGCGCGCCCAGCTTCCGCCACCCAAAGCCAGCACCACGGCTGCCGCCTTAACCTGGATTTCCCCCTGAGGCGTGTCAAATTGCAGGCTGCGGTCTGAGCCCCAACCGGTCCAGCGGTGGCGCATGTGAAACTGCACACCAGCGCCCTGCGCGGGGTGGCGCAGGCGGTGCAGCCAGGCACGCAGCAGCGGCGCTGCCTTCATGTCCTTGGGAAAGACGCGCCCGGAGCTGCCGACAAAGGTCTCAATGCCCAGGCCTTGCGCCCATTCGCGCAGAGCATTCGCGTCAAAGTCCTTTAGCACCTGTTCGATGGCATCACGGCGCTCGCCATAGCGGCCAGAAAAAGTGTCGGCACCCTCCGAGTGCGTCAAGTTCAGCCCGCCCTTGCCGGCCAGCAGGAATTTACGCCCCACCGAGGGCATGGCGTCAAAGAGATGGACGGTGTGGCCGGCCTCGACCAACATGTGGGAGGCCATCAGGCCGGCAGGGCCGCCACCGATAACGGCCACGGGAATGGAAGGAGTCATAGGGTATTTAGTTCAATCAGCGCTTAAGCAAGGAGTGGAGCACAAAATTCGGTTGCAATCGACCTGACCGCCGCCAAGCATCAATTTTGTCTATGCTGTTCATAGCGCGCGCCGTGAACTATGAACGCTTGCTTTCTGTCACAATGCCGCAACTTTAGATGCATCTGAAACTCTCAAAGGAAAGCCCATGGCCAGCGATCTCATCAAACACGTCACCGACGCTTCCTTTGAAGCCGACGTTCTGCAAGCAACCCAACCCACCTTGGTGGACTACTGGGCCGAATGGTGCGGTCCGTGCAAAATGATTGCACCGATTTTGGACGAGGTGTCCGTCAGCTATACGGGCAAGCTGCAAATTGCCAAGATGAATGTGGATGAAAACCGCGACATCCCGGCCAAATTCGGCATCCGTGGCATCCCCACGCTGATGCTTTTCAAGGACGGCCAACTGGCAGCCACCAAGGTGGGCGCCATGAGCAAGGCCCAGCTGACGGCCTTTATCGACCAGCAACTGGCCTGATCCCAGCCGCTAAAAACCCGACGACCGTGACACTGCCGCACGGTCGTCTTTTCCTGTCATAATCAGGTCGGTTCACTGCCCTCATCAAGGACAGACGCCCATACCGGCGTAGAACACCGAGGCGCTAGCAATCCATCTGCCTCTCCCTCCCCTGATTTTCGAATTTTTCCGGTCTTCCTCCGACATTTCGGCAAACCCCCTACGGGACCCAATCCATGCATTTAAACGAACTCAAGGCACTGCACGTGTCGGAAGTCCTGAAGCAGGCTGAAGAGCTTGAAATCGAAAACACCGGCCGCATGCGCAAGCAGGAGCTGATGTTCGCCATCATCAAAAAGCGGGCGCGCACCGGCGAGCAAATCATTGCCGATGGCGTGCTGGAAATCCTGCCCGACGGCTTCGGCTTTTTGCGCAGCCCCGACACCAGCTACACCGCTAGCACCGACGACATCTACATCAGCCCGAGCCAGGTGCGCCGATTCAATCTGCACACCGGCGACATGATCGAAGGCGAAGTGCGCACGCCTAAGGATGGCGAGCGCTACTTTGCACTGAACAAGCTCGACAAGGTCAACGGCGACCTACCCGAGAGCAACAAACACAAGGTGATGTTCGAGAACTTGACGCCGCTGTTCCCCAAGGTGCAGATGAAGCTGGAGCAGGACACCAAGGCAGAGGAAAACATCACCGGCCGCGTCATCGACATCATTGCGCCCATCGGCAAGGGCCAGCGCGCCCTGATCGTGGCCCAGCCCAAGAGCGGCAAGACGGTGATGATGCAGCACATTGCGCACGCCATTTCGGCCAATTACCCCGACAGCTACCTGATGGTGCTGCTGATCGACGAGCGTCCGGAAGAAGTGACCGAAATGCAGCGCACCGTCAAGGGCGAGGTGATTGCCTCCACCTTTGATGAGCCCGCCGCCCGCCACGTGCACGTGGCCGAAATGGTGATCGAGCGCGCCAAGCGTCTGGTCGAACTGAAAAAAGACGTGGTCATCCTGCTGGACTCGATCACGCGTCTGGCACGCGCCTACAACAACGTGGTGCCGTCTTCGGGCAAGGTCTTGACCGGTGGTGTGGACTCCAACGCCCTGCAGCGCCCCAAGCGCTTCCTGGGTGCCGCCCGCAACGTGGAAGAAGGCGGCTCGCTGACCATCATCGCCACGGCGCTGGTCGACACCGGCAGCCGCATGGACGAAGTGATTTTTGAAGAGTTCAAGGGCACCGGCAACTCCGAAATCCACCTGGACCGCCGCCTCTGCGAGGAGCTGCTGCTGGCGCCGGAAATCCTGCAAAAGACCCGCATCCTGCGCCAGTTCCTCTACAACATGGACGAAGTCGAAGCCATGGAAATGGTTCTGAAGCAAATGCGCGCCACCAAGACCAATAGCGAGTTCTTCGACATGATGCGCAGAGGTGGATAACTAACGATAGGTTATAATTTGAGGCTTTACGCGATAAGTACCCCGGAATAGGCCGGGGCGGCTGGCGCAACTGATGGAGAAGATATGAAGGCTGGCATTCACCCTAATTACCGCGAAATTTGCTTCCAAGACATGTCCAACGGATTCCAATTCGTGACACGTTCTTGCGCAAATACCAAGGAAATGATCAAGATGGAAGACGGTCGCGAACTGCCGTTGTACAAGCTGGACACCACCAGCGAATCCCATCCTTTCTACACTGGCACACAAAAATCCGTGGATAACATGGGTGGCCGTGTCGAGAAATTCCGCAACCGTTTCGGCAAAACCGCCGTCACAGCGAAGTAAACTGGATTCAGGTTTCGGCCTGATCCCCCAAAAAAAGCAGCCCGGGTTTCCGAGCTGCTTTTTTTCTGCCTGTCGCAAATTACACTGCAAGCCGCGTGAACCAACCTAATCCTGCCATCGTTTCGCAATCCGCTGCCCGGCGCCTGCCGCACGGCGCCTTGCTGTTGTTTTGCCTGGCCTACCTGCTGCCCGGTTTTCTGGGGCGCGATGCCTGGAAAAGCGCGGACGTCTCAGCCCTGGGATTCATGAGCGAACTGTTGCAGGGAACTTCTGCCTGGCTGAATCCCACGCTGATGGGCCTGACGCCAGAAAATTCGGCCTTACTTCCCTACTGGCTGGGTGCCTGGGCCATGCAATGGGGTCCGGCCTGGCTGCCTGCCGACCTGCTGGCGCGCCTGCCCTTTGCGCTGCTGCTGGCATTGGCCATGGCGGGCAGCTGGTACGGCACCTATTACCTGGCGCGCAGCCCCAGGGCACAACCCGTCGCCTTTGCCTTTGGCGGCGAAGCCAGCCCCAAGGACTATGCCAGGGCCATGGCGGATGGCGGACTGCTGGCCCTGATCGCTTGCCTGGGTCTGGGGCAACTGGGGCATGAAACCACACCGGCCCTGGCGCAACTGGGATTTTCCAGCCTGCTGTTTTATGCGCTGGCCTCGCTTGCCTTCCACCCGCGCACATCGATGGTCTCGGCCTGCATAGGCGTGGTGGGTCTGGGCTTGAGTGGTGCCCCTACCCTCTCCATGCTGTTTCTGAGTGGTGGTCTGCTGATTCACCTGCTGGACTGCCCTTCTGAGGCGGATGAGCGGGACACCCACCGTGGGCTGACGGTTGCCGTCCTGATCGTCTGTGGCATGGCAAGCAGCTATCTGTGTCAGCGGCTGGACTTGTGGCACTGGAAGGTCGAAATCCCGCAGGCGAGCTGGGTCGAGTTCAACGGGGCCATGCAGCTGCTCACCTGGTTTACCTGGCCGGCTTGGCCGCTCGCGCTATGGACCGTATGGCGCTGGCGCCGCCAGCTGTTTAACCGCAATATCAGTCGGCACTTGGCCCTGCCGGTCTGGTTTGTGCTGGTAACGTTGGGCTCCACGCTGACGACCAGCGCACCCGACCGCACCCTGTTGCTGGGTCTACCGGCTCTGGCCGCACTGGCAGCCTTTGCTCTGCCCACACTCAAACGCCAGGTGGCGGCGCTGATCGACTGGTTCACTCTGATCTTCTTTTGCGGCTGCAGCTTCACCATCTGGGTGGTGTGGATTGCCATGCTGACCGGTTATCCTAGCCAACCGGCGGCCAATGTGCAGCGCCTGGCGCCCGGATTCGAGCCCCATTTTTCGGCATGGGCTTTCGCCATCGCCCTGGTCGCAAGCGTGGTCTGGGCCTGGCTGGTGAAGTGGCGTGTGGGGCGCCACCGCGCCGCCATCTGGCGCAGCCTGGTGCTGCCTGCCGGTGGCGCCGCCCTGTGCTGGCTGCTGTTGATGACGCTGTGGATGCCCTTGCTGAATTACACCCAGAGCTACAACGCGCTGGTAGAGCACACGCTGGAGCAGTTGCAACCCAGCGCTTGCGTGCAAACGCAGGGTCTGGGGCCGGGCAAGATAGCGGCCTTAAGCTTCTATGGCAAGCTGCAACTGAAGGCGATGGACGCACAAGCAAACTGCCCTTGGCTGATCGCCGAACCCCGCGCCGATCTGTCTGCGCCCGCAGCAGTTGACTCCAACCAATGGACGCTGATGGCTCAGGTGCACCACCCGGCCGATGGCAACGATACCGTGCTGATTTTCAGGCGCAGACTGCTACCCTAGTGCGGCCCAGGCCTGCAAGGCTCAGGCGCTGCTTTTTTCAGCCACCGGCACCAGGGGCTTGGCGGTCAGGCGGTAACCGGCACCGCGCACAGTCTCCACCATGGTGCCCGCAGCACCCAGCGCT
>Ga0118677_10008426_pt1 | contig 16527 bp, 17 predicted proteins | sample AliMusrvi5mmetaG_FD_86154 | JGI IMG/M metagenome (GOLD analysis project Ga0118677, IMG submission 86154) | reverse complement strand
GCCCGTTATGTGGGCGCCGCCAGCGGCCGCCCTCGCGCTGGAAGGCCAGGAAATCCTCACGCGGCGGTTGGCCCGGGACGCGCCGGAGGTATTTGACCGTGGCGGCATCGGAGTCCATATGGACGATCCGCGCGTCGGACCAGGTCCAGGCCGCGCCCTCGCGGCCGGTGCGGAAATCGGCCTCCGGGCAATGCGCCTGGGCCGCGGTGGTCAATAGGGCGTAGGCGGCGGGCAGGTCTTGCCGGCTCAAGGCGTCCAGGTATTGGCCGGCAACGGCCAGCACTTCGCGGGTGGGATCGTGGCGGTCGAGATAGACGGCGCCACCCCCCGCGGCCAGGGCCAGCAGGGCCAGCAGGAAATAGAGGTTCTGGCGCCGGTCCCGGCGGCGCAGGTCCGTGGCTGCGTCCTCCGCCCGCGCGGAGAGCGCGGAGTGCGCGCTCGCGGTCCTGGAGATGACCAGGTCGCCGGCGGGCGACGCCGCGGAATGGGGCCGCGCCACCGGGGCGGAGCCCGGCGCCAGGGGCGCCCCGCAGCGGTCGCAGTAGTTCTTCGCTGCGGAATTATGCAGGCTGCAGTGTCCGCAGACCTTCACTCTAGCCGCGCTCCAGGAAGAAGAGGGGCTGCCCGTATTCCGTGGCCTGGCCGGCCGAGCAGAAGACGCGGGCCACGCGTCCCGAGCAGGGCGCCCGCACCTCGTGGGGGCGTCCCACGCCGGTCTCGATCTGGCCCAGGACGTCGCCTTCCTTCACGGCCAGGCCTTCCTCGCCGAGCCGGGGCCGGCCGGGAGCGCCGGGCTGGAACACGCCCACGGCTTGGGCGCAGACCGGGACGTAGCGGCTGGCCGGCGCCGCCGGCAAAGTCGCGGCGCCCGAGGCCAGCGTCAGCTCGAAGCCGGCGCTGCCGTCGTGATAGCGCACCGAGACCAAGTCGGTGGCCTTGAGCCAGTCCAGAACGTCTTTGAGTTGTCGGGAGTTCATCGGGCCCTCTTGGGCTTGCGGGCGGTCCGGCGGCGCGCCGGTCCGGCCCGCAGCAGATTCTTTGGATTGGGCGGCAGCAGGCCCGAGGCTATGGGGTCGAAGGCCGAGGGCAGCATGCGGAATACGGTGGTCTTGGTGACGCTCCGGCGTCCCGTGGAGGGATCGAGGTCCACGAGGTAGAGTTCCGTGTCCTTGGCGCTGAACTCGATCATGACCTGGCGGCAGGCCCCGCAGGGCTTGGCCGCGCTGGCCGCGACGCAGATGGCTTTGAGCGCGCGGTGCCCGCGCGCCACCGCGTTGAAGATGGCGACGCGCTCCGCGCAGATGCTCAGGCCGTAGGAGGCGTTCTCGACGTTTCCGCCCGAGAAGATGCGGCCCGATTCGGTCAGGACGGCGGCTCCCACCCGATACCGGGAATAAGGGCAGTAGGAGCCCTTCTGGGCGGTGACGGCCGTTTCAATGAGGCGGATGATGGCTTTGCTTAATTTCATGCCGGCTTCCTTTTCGTCATTTTTTTAGGTATCTGCCCACGAGCAGGCCGAGCCGGCGGGCCGCGGCGGCCGGAATCCGGCTCGGGTCGGTGAAGAGGGCGCCCGCCAAAGCGCTGGCGCAGCGGCAGCGCCGGTTGCGGGCCGCGAGCTGGGGCACCGCCGCGGCGATGAGGCGCTGGGCGTTGGCCACGTTGGCGGCCAGGTGCTCCGCGACCTTGCCGCTGGAGACCTCCTCGCCCTCCTTCCAGCAGTCGTAGTCGGTGACCAGCGCCGCCTGGGCGTAGCAGAGCTCCGCCTCGCGCGCGAGCTTGGCCTCGGGGCAGGCGGTCATGCCCACCAGGTCGTAGCCCTGGCGGCGGTGATACTCGGATTCGGCCTTGGTGGAGAACGCCGGGCCTTCGATGCAGACCAAAGTCGCGCCCAGGTGGGCGCGCAGGCTTAGGCCGCGGGCCTGCGCCTGCAGCAGCTTCGCGGCCTCCGCGCAGAAGGGGCGGTCGAAGGCAACATGGGCCACCAGGCCCCCGCCGAAGAATGTCGCGGCCCGGCCTTTGGTCTCGTCCACGAGCTGGTCCGGGAACACGAAGTCGCGGGGGGCGAGGCTTTCCTTGAGAGAACCCACCGCCGACAGAGAGAGCACCTGCTCGGCGCCCAGGGACTTGAGCGCCCAGATGTTGGCCCGGTTGTTGATCTCCCCGGGCAGGAGCGCGTGGCCGCGGCCGTGGCGGGCGAGGAAGGCGCAGGGCACGCCGGAGATCTCTCCCAGCACCACCGGGCCGGAGGGCGCGCCGAAGGGGGTGCGCAGGCGCAGCTCCCGGCGCCGGGCCAGGCCCGGCATGTCGTAGAGCCCGCTGCCGCCGATGACGGCGACCTTGCAGGCGCGCGGCGCGGCCGCAGACCGGGCGCTCATGGCTGGGCGAGGCTCTTCATGAGCTCGGGATAGATGGGGAAGCGCGCGCAGAGGCCGCGCACCGCGCCGCGGATGGCGGTGAGCTTGGAGTCGTCGGCGCGCGCGGACAGGGCCTCGTCGATGTACTGGGCGATCTGGTCCATCTCGGCCTCCCCCATGCCCCGCGTGGTGACCGCCGGGGTCCCGATGCGCACGCCCGAGGCGATCATGGGCTTCTGGGGGTCGTAGGGGATGGCGTTCTTGTTGACCGTGATGCCGGCCTTGTCCAGCGCGGCCTCGGCGTCCCGGCCGGTCACGTCCTTGGGCCGCAGGTCCACGGAGAAAAGGTGGCAGTCGGTGCCGCCCGCCACGATGCGCAGGCCGCGTCCGGCCAGGGCCGCGGCCAAGCGCCGGGCGTTGGCCTTGACCTGCTTCTGGTAGGCCTTGAACTCGGGCCGCAGGGCCTCCCCGAAGCAGACGGCCTTGGCCGCGATGACGTGCATCAGCGGCCCGCCTTGCGTTCCGGGGAAGTTAATCTTGTCCACGGCCGCCGCGTGGACCGCCCGCGAAAGGATCAGGCCGCCGCGGGGCCCGCGCAGGGTCTTGTGCGTGGTGGAGGTGGTGAAGTCCGCATAGGGGACGGAGGAGGGGTATTCGCCCGCGGCGATGAGTCCGGCGTAGTGAGCGATGTCGGCGGCGAAATACGCGCCCACCGCGTCGGCGATCTTCTTGAGGCGGGCCCAGTCGAAGACGCGCGAGTAGTTGGAGGCGCCGGCGAAGATCATCCTGGGCTTGTGCTCGTGGGCCAGGCGCTCGGCCTCCTCGTAGTCGATGAGCTCGTCATCCCGGCGCACGTTGATGGGCACGATCTTGAAGAACTTGCCGGAGAAGTTGAGGGGGTGGCCGTGGGAGAGATGCCCGCCGTGCGCGAGGTTGAGGCCCATCACGGTGTCGCCGGGGGCGAGCACGGAGAGGTACATCGAGATGTTGGCCTGGGTGCCGGAGTGCGGCTGGACGTTGGCGTGCTCGGCGCCGAAGAGCTGCTTGGCGCGGGCGATGGCGAGGGTCTCCACGATGTCGACGAACTCGCAGCCGCCGTAGTAGCGCTTGCCGGGGTAGCCTTCCGCGTATTTGTTGGTGAGCACCGAGCCTTGGGCCTCGAGGACGGCCTGCGAGGCGTAGTTCTCCGAGGCGATGAGCTCCAGATTGTCCGACTGGCGCCGGGCCTCGCGGGCGACGGCGTCGTAGACGGCGGGATCGTTCGTTCTAAGGGTGTTGTACATAGCGGTTCAGGATCGCCTCCAGCGATTCTTGGATCTCGCGGCAGCAGGCCGCGTAGACAGGGTCGGGCCGGCCCAGGGGGTCGGAGATGTCCTCCGGGCCGGGATGGGCCGCGTAGCCGCGGAGCGTATGGACCTTGGCCTGAAGCTCCGGATAGCGGCCGATGAGTTCGTCACGGTGCCGGCGTTCCATGACCAGGACCACGTCGGCCCAGTCCAGGAGCTCCCGCGTGACGGGTTGCGGCTCGTGCCGCGCTTCCGCGATGCCGGCCGCGCTCAGCGCGGCGCGCGTTCCGGAGGGTATCGGGGCGGACCGTTCCGCCGCCACTCCGGCCGAGCGGGCGCTCAGGGTCAGGCCCCGGTCGCGGGCGAGCTTGTTGCAGAGGAATTCGGCCATGACGCTGCGGCAGGTGTTGCCCGTGCAGATGAAGAGCGCCTTCTGGGGGGCGGCCGCGGCCGCGAGCAGGTCGGCCGCCGGGATGGCGCCGGCGCGCAGCAAGCGCGCGGGCGTGACGGTGGCGTCGACCACCGAGGAGGCCTGGCCCGCGGCGGGGCCGGCGTCTATGACGCAGGCCAGTTGGTCTCCGAAGGCGGCCGCCACGGCCTGCCCGTCGGCAAGAGGGGGCTCTCCCGCGCGGTTGGCGCTGGTGGCGGCCCAAGGCTCCGCGCAGCCTCCCAGCAGGGCCAGGGCCGCGGGATGGCCGGGCACGCGCACCGCCAGGTTCGGGCCCTGGCAGCAAGCCAGGCCGCGGCCTTCGGGGCTGGCAGGCAGGACCATGGTCAGGCCGCCGGGCCAGAACCGCCTGGCCAAGGCCTCGGCCGGGGCGGACCATTGCACCCAACGGCGGGCTTGTTCGGTGGAGGGCGCCAGGAGTTGCAAAGGCTTGTCCGGGTCGCGGCCCTTGAGCTGGAAGATGCGCGCCACGCCTTGCTTGCTGGCGGCAGATGTCCCCAGCCCGTAGACCGTGTCCGTGGGGAAAGCCACGACCTCCCCGCGGCGCGCGGCATCGGCAGCGGCGCGCACGGCCTCGTGGGAAGGCAGTTCGCCGGCGCCCAGCCGGATGACCTCAGGCATGCTCGGGCGCCTCCTCCGGATGCAACACCACCACGAATTCCCCCAATATCTGTGCGCGTTGGCTGAGGGTGGCCCGGACTTCGGCCAAGGTGCCGCGCAGCCATTCCTCATGGACCTTGGAAAGCTCCCGCGCCACGCAAGCCTGCGTCTTGGGGCCCAGGACCTCCTCCGCTGTCGCGAGCAATTCGACCACGCGGTACGGCGACTCGTATATCACCATGGTCCGGCCCAAGGCCGCCGTTTCCTGGAGGATCTTCTTCTGCTTGCCCTGGCCGCGAGGCAGGAAACCCAAAAAAACATAGGAGTCTCCGGGCAGGCCGGAGCCGGCGACCGCGGCCGCGGCCGCGCTTGGCCCGGGCAGGACCGTGACCGGCGTGCCCTGGCGGCTGGCCCAGCTTACCAAGCGCCGCCCGGGGTCCGAGATGCAGGGCAGGCCGCCGTCGGAGACCAGCGCCAGGTTTTCTCCGGCCGCGAGGCGCTCCAGTATGCGGCGGTTATCCCTCTCGTCGTGCTCGTTGTAGCGCAGCAGCGGGGTAGAGATGCCGAAATGGGACATGAGCGCCCGGGTGCGCCGGGTGTCCTCGCAATAGACCGCGGCGGCCTCGCGCAAAGCGCGCAAGGCGCGGGGGGTCATATCTTCGAGGTTGCCCAAGGGCGTGGGCACGATGGCGAGCATCAGGATGCCATAGGCGGCAAGAGGCCGGCCCACAGGGTCCAGGTCATGGACCTAGATTAGCAAATTATGAAGATGCTACCAAGTTAATGTCGATAAATACTATTGATAATATATTTAAAATTATGGAGTTGTAGGCTGGGACGCGGCCCTGAGCATGTCCGCGGCCCGTTGCCTGTTGTCAGGGTCCGCCTCATGAGCCGCGGCGGAGGCCCAAAGCTCGCGCTGTTCGGCCGGCGGGAGCAGCAGCCCGAGCTGGGTCAAGGCGCCCATGCGTTTCCGCGGGTCGTTGGACCCGGCCGCCAGGGCCTTGAGCCAGGGGATGGTGCGCGGGCTGCGCGAGGCGAAGAGAGCGGCGGAAAGCATCAGCTTGGTCTCGGGGTCCTTGGCCGCGTCTTCTTCCGTCAGGAGTCCGTCTATCTCCTCGGCCGAGGAGCAGAATCCGACCTTGAGGGCGAGCAAGTGGCGCAATTCGCGGTCGGATTTGGGGTCGCGCACCAGGCGCAGCATCTCGGGGCGCGTGGCGCGTAGGTCCGCCAGCGGGACATCGCTGGTGAGGGCCTCGTGCGCCTGCTCTAAGAATTTCTTTCCGGCGGCCCATTTTGCGATCTGGGGCAGGGATTCTTTCCAAAGGTGGAGCCCCAGTATCCGCGCCACGGCCGGAGATTCCTCGGATTTGCGTTTCAGCAGGGGCAGGGTCGCCGCGCCCTGTAACTGGGCCAGGGAGGAAAGCGCCTCATACTGCGCCCACCAAGCGTTGCGGTCCGACAGGATCGGGGTCTCTCCCGGGCTTTTTACGGCAAAGCGCTGCCGCGCGATCTCCGTGATCAGGGGCAAGGCCCGGGCCGAGCGCAGGCGCGTGGCTCCGGTGATCCCGAAGACCTTGGCTTCGTTTTCCGGGAGCTTGAGGTATTGGATGAAGGCCGATTCCAAGCTAACGTTGCTCTCGTCGAGGCGCCGCAGCGAGGCGAGGACCGCTTGGCGCACCGGGTCCTGGGGAAAGCGGATGAACAGGTCGTAGAGCCATTGCACGTCCTGCGTGCTTTGCGGCAAGGTACGGGATATCTGGTCCAGGGCGGCCCTGCGCTTGTCGTCATCGAGCGCTTCTATGAATCTTTCGTGGAGTTCGCGCAGGCCGGCCGGCGCGGCGCCTTCCAGAACGGTCGGGGTGCTGGCGGCGGCGGATTGGGGCTTGTCGGCCGCCGCGTTCACTGCACCGGCAATGGTCAGGCTCAATACAATGGTGATCATGGGCATTCCTCTTTGAAAATAAGATGCAGAGCGGCCTCCAGCTGGCAATCGCGATAGCCATAGGCGTCCACCACCGTGACGCGCCGGTCCAGGAGGCCGAGGTCGAACGAACTGCGGATGAGACAGACCACGCTGCGCGGCGCGGCCGTTTGGTTGATGAGTTTCAGGACGGCTTTCTGGCCCGGGAAGCGCATGGCCTCGAAGCAGAAGCACACCACGCGCCGGGCCGCGCCGATCGCCGAGCGCAGGCCCTGGATATCCGAGGCCGTGATGGGCGTGCGCCGCCAACGGGCGCCGGGACAGCTTCGCAGGGCCAGGCGCAGACGCGCCTCCGGGCCGCGCGGCCCGCCTTCGAAAGTGAAGCGGTCGCGCACCTGCGCGAAATCCGGGAAGAGCACCAAGGTGCCTGCTCCGTCGGCCTTCAGGGGCAAACTCAGGACGCCGCGGCGCGCCACGGCCACTGCCTGCCGCGCGGTTTCCCGCGCCAGGCGGGCGCCTGCCTTGGGGTCGGCCCGGCGGCGGGACCGCGGGAAACTCAGGAGGCGCTCGATGCGGCCGGCCGCGGGCAGGGCGCTGCCATCGTGCCTGGCCCGGAGCAACTCCACGGATTCGCGCTGCGCGCTGGGTTCGTGGGCGATGATGATGATGTCGTGGCCGGCCTGGAAGGATTCCCAAGCGGCCAGCGGGATCGGGCCGCGGGTGGTGATGGCGCCCATGCATAGGTCGTCCGAGATGATGGCGCCCCGGAACCCCAGCTTGCGGCGGATCAGGTCGTGCGTGATGCGCCTGGAGAAGCTGACGGGCTTGCTGTCCAGGGCCGGGCAGCGCACATGCGAGGTCATGATCGCCGCCACGCCGGAGCGGACCGCGGCGGAAAACGGGGCCAGATGCGTGCGCATGAACTCGGCCCGGGGCAGGCGGATGGTGGGGAGGCTGACATGGGCGTCCACGGTGGCGGCGCCCTTGCCTGGGAAATGCTTGGCGCAGGCGGCGACGCCGTGGTCTTGCAGGCCGCGCAGGAAGGCGCTGCCAAGGCGGCCGACCAGAGCCGGGTCGTCGCCGAAAGATCGGATGCCTATGCCTGGATTGTAGCGGCCGGTGCCGACGTCGAGCACGGGGGCTAGGTTCATGCCGATGCCCAAGGGGGCCAGTTCCAGGGCCATCTGCCGGCCCGTGGAGTAGGCGAGCTTTGCATCCCGGGTGCGGCCCAGGGCCGCGTTGCCGGGGAAGGCGGTGAGGCCGGTCTGGAAGCGCAGGACCCAGCCGCCTTCGTGGTCGATGGCGAAGAGCAGGGGGCGTCCCAGGCGGTCCATGATGCCCTGGGTCAGGCTGCGGATCTGGGCGGGACTTTCGATGTTGCGGGCCAGGAGGAGCACGCCGCAGGCGCCGGTGTCGCGCAGTAGCGCCACGGTCTGCCGGCTGGGCCGCTTGCCGTAGATCCCGAGCATGAACAGGAAGCCGGGGTCCCGGAGCGCCTTCGCGTCCACGGCAGAACCATACCAAATTTTACGGTGACAATTTCAGCTCCCTGTATTGTATCATGGTGGCCTCAAGGGCTTTGAACGGCGCTAAAGATATGGTCTTGAAGAGCTGAAGGTGGGGCTTTCTACCGGCGCAGGCGGGGCTCCCCGCGTCGCGCGCACCCTGGGCCGCCTCGACCTGATCCTTCTCAACATCGTCGCGGTCGTCAACATCAACGGAGTGCCGCCTACGGCGGTGTACGGGCAGTCCGCTCTGCTGCTTTGGATCCTGGCCTTTGCCGCTTTCTTCATTCCGGAGGCGGTGGCGGTGCTGGAGTTCAGCCGCCGCTACCCGGGCGAAGGGGGCATCTACATGTGGACCCGGCGCGAATTCGGCGACGGGCACGGCTTCCTGGCGGGATGGTGTTATTGGACGAACAACCTCTTCTACGTGCCGGTGATGCTGCTCTACCTGGCCGGCATCATCGCTTACTCCGGAGGGCCCGGTTCGGCGGGCTTGGTGGATTCCAAGGTCTTCGTGGCGGCAGTGGCTTTTGGCTGGCTGGCCCTGATGGCGGCCCTCAACATCCGCGGCGCGGGAATCGGGAAATGGCTCCAGAACGTCGGCGGCGTCAGCGCGGCTTTAAGCGCCGTCTTGGTCTTGATCGCGGCCGCCTATGCCTGGGCCCACGGGACGATGCAGCATCCGCCCCTGGTCGCCTCGGCGGGTTGGGAGATGCTCACCAGCTTCAGCGTGATGTGCAATGCCTTCGTCGGCGTCGAGCTGGCCAGCGCGATGGGAGACGAGATCCAGAACCCCGGACGCGATCTTAAGCCCGCCATTTTTGTCGCCGGCGCGGTTTCCTTGGCTTCCTACGTGCTCGTCACTTGGGCTATCCTCGCCTTGGTCCCCATCGGCAGCATCGGCGTCATCCAGGGGATCATGCAGGCCCTCAGCGCCGGGGCCAGGACCGCGGGGATCGGCTGGATCGTGGCTCCGGTCGCGGTGGTCATGGGGTTGGCCATCGGAGGCTCGGTCAGCGCCTGGTTCTCGGGAACGGCGAGGATCCCCTTTGTCGCCGGTCTCGACAGCGCTTTGCCCTCCGCGTTGGGACGGGTGCATCCGAAATGGCGGACGCCGCATGTGGCGCTCGGCGTCTGCGCCGTTCTGGCGGCGTTGTTTACTGCGGTTTCATTGAGCGGCTCCAGCGTGGCCGAGGCTTATCAGTTCCTCTTGAAGTCCGCGATAGTCCTGCAGATGATCCCTTTTGCATACCTCTTCATCGCCCTGGCGCGCCTTCCCGAAGCGGGCGTCCTGAAGCGGGCGGCGGGAGTCGTCGGATTGTCCACGGTCGTCGCGGTGGTGCTGCTGGCCTTCTGGCCGACGGCGGACGTGGGCAGCGTCGCGGTCTTTGAAGGCAAGATGGCCGCCGGGGTGCTGGCCCCGCTGGCGGCGGGGTGGCTGTTCTATTGGCGAGCTCGCCGCGTTACGGGCGGCCGTCGTGCTTGATCCAGTCCAGGAATCCCTTTAGGAAATCCGGGTCGGCCAGCATCTGAGCGCCGTGGCCCTGCTTCGCCCGAAGGAATGTGATGCCTGGCCGCGCCGCCGCGTACTCCGAGGCTGTGCGGAATGCGTAATCGTCGGGTTGGGAAGCTGCGACCAGGACCGGCACGCCCACAGGCGGCGGCGGCAGGCGCACGCCGCGGTAGTTGAAGCCAGGTGAGAGCAAGGCTAGCCAGCGCGGGGCGGGCTTTGCCGCGGCCATGAGGTTAGCTCCTATAGACGCGCCGACATAGCCGATGCGGCGGGCTGGGATGCCGCATTTGCTGAGGTAGGCGACCGCGGCCTCGATGTCCTTCCCGGCCCGGGCCCATTCCCCTGACTCGTCAAAACCACTGAAGTCGGTATGGCCCTTGGGCCCGGACTGGCTATCGCCGTGCCCGCGCAGATCTATGGCCAGGCTGCCGATGCCGCGCCGTGCGAGCGTGTCTTGGAAAGACTCCCATTCGCCCTTCCCTGCGGCCGCGCCGTGGACAAAGATCACGACGGGACGGGACTTCCGGGGCGGCAGATATCGGCCGCCGATAGTCCACCCGTCCTCCGTCTGTAAACTGACGGTGCGGCCCTGTGCCGCCAGCGCGGGCGCGGAGGCCAGAAGGGACGCGCACAGCGCCCAGAGAGCCGCTCTCATAGGATAAAGTATAGAGGATTTCTCATGGCCAGGCCAAATTTGACCAGCCCGGCGGGCCTATGGTATCCTGCCTAGGTGCGCAGCGACGACGTCCTGGCCTTGATCGGCAGGGTTCTCCTGGCCTTCATCTTCCTGGCTTCCGCTGTCGGCAAGATCACCAATTTCGACGGCACCATCAAGTTCATGGACGCCCACGGCATGGCTCTGGCCTCCGTCCTCTGCGTCATGGCCATCGTCATAGAATCCCTCGGAGCCATTTCTCTCATCCTCGGCTACATGACGCGCTGGGCCGCGGCGTCCTTGGCGGGCTTCCTCGTGATCGTGACTTGGATCTTCTACGCCGCGCCGGACCAGCGGATACAGCTTCTTAAGAACTTCGCCATCATGGGCGGCCTGCTCCAGGTCGCGGCCTTCGGCCCTGGAGACCTCAGTCTCGACGGTCGGGGCCACTCCCGGTAGAGGCGCGATGCTATGACCAAAAAAACGGGCTATGTCGCGCTGGCGCGCAAATACCGGCCCCAGACCTTCACCGAGGTCCTGGGCCAGCCTGCCGTCTCCGTCACGCTGGTCAACGCCCTCGGGTCCCGGCGCATCCATCACGCCTATCTCTTCACCGGCCCGCGCGGCGTGGGCAAGACCACCATGGCGCGCATACTCGCCAAGGCCCTCAACTGCGTCAAAGGCCCCACCGCCCAGCCCTGCGGCGAGTGCGACCCCTGCCGCGAGATCACGGCCTCTTCCAGCCTCGACGTCCTGGAGATGGACGCCGCCTCCCACACCGGCGTCGAAAACGTCCGGGAAGTCATCATTGAAACCGTGGCCCTGGCCCCTAGCCGGGACCGCTATAAAATCTTCATCATCGATGAAGCGCACATGCTCTCGACCGCGGCCTTCAACGCCTTGCTCAAGACCTTGGAGGAGCCTCCGCCGCACGTGGTCTTCGTCTTGGCCACCACCGAGCTGGCCAAGGTCCCGGCGACCATCGCCTCGCGCTGCCAGCGCTTCCGCTTCCGCCCCATTCCGGTCGACGGCCTGAAGGCGCATCTGGCGGACCTGGCCGCCAAGGAGAAAATCCCCGCCTCGCCTGCCGCCTTGGAACTCTTGGCGCGCAGCGCCGACGGTTCCCTGCGCGACGCGGTCAGCCTCCTCGACCAGTGCCGCTCCTTCACGGACGGAGAGGTCACGGTCGAGCTGGTGCGCGAGATGTTCGGTTTCGTGCCGGAGGACATCCTCCTTGGTTTGGCCCAGGCCCTGGCCGGCGCGGATGCCGCGGTCTTGGGCGGCTGGCTCAAAAAAGTCTATGAAGAGGGCGTGGAGCCGGCGCATCTGCTCCGGGACCTGCGGGCCGGCCTGCAGGACGTCTACCTGGAACGCGTGGGTCTGGCGGGCCGCACGGACCAGCGTTGGTCTAAGGTTTTTGCCGGAATCTCCGGGGAACACCTGCGCTTTTTGCTGGAGCGGGTGAACAAGACCTTGGAGGATCTGCGCCAGGGCGACTCGCAGCGGCTGGTCCTGGAGTTGGGGCTTTTCGGCTGCCTGGAGGCCGCGGGCGACCTGACGGAGTGGGTCAAGCGGCTGGAGGATCTGGAGCGGCGGCTGGTTTCAGGGGCCGCCCCCGCTGCGGCGGCCAGAACCGCATATGCGCCTGCGCCCGCGTCGGCGCCCGCACCCGCACCGGTGACCGTTGTCACCGCCGCGCCCAAACCCGCCCCGCAGCCGGCCGCGACGCCAGTCGCGGGGCCGCTCGCTGAGTTTTGGCCCCGTTTGATAGCGGCCGTGCGTGAAGAGCGGCCTGCCGTGGCCGCCGCCTTGGAAGCCGCGCGGCCCGTGGCCATGCCGGACGGTTCTTGTAAGGTGCTCTGCGCGCGGCTCTTCGATATGCAGCAGATCACGCGGGCCGCGGAGCTCATCAAGGTGAAGCTGGCCGCGTTAGGCGTCGGTCCGGTCGCGTTCAAGGCGGAGGTTGACGCCGCGCGAGCGGATTCCAACGAGGTCGTGGACCCTGAGGTCCCGGAGCAGGCCGGCGGCTCGCCGGATGATGGCGTCTGGCAGGACGTGACCCAGCCGGACGCCAAGCCGGCCAAAGGCCCCTCTTCGCTGTCGCGCGCCGAGAAGATCCTGGGCGGCAGCACCCGTTTCGTCAAAAAGAAGCCCGCCGCGTGAGGCCATCGGTTTGAAAGCCTGGGACCGCCTTATCTCCGCCTTGAAGAGGCTCCCCGGGGTCGGGCCCAGGCAGGCGGAACGCCTGGCCCTCCACCTTATGAGGGCTTCTTCCGATGAGACGGAGGCCCTGTTGACCGCGGTCCGCGAGGCCAAGGCCCGCATCCGGCCCTGCTCCCGCTGCTTCGACTACACCGACGCGGAGCTCTGCCGGATCTGCTCCGACCCGGCCCGGGACCAAAGCATCGTCTGCGTGGTGGAAGAGCCCCAGGACGTGGACGCGGTCGAGCGCACCGGCAATTTCAAGGGGCTCTATCATGTCCTGCACGGCGCCCTCTCACCTTTAGACGGCATCGGCCCGGAGGCTTTGCGCGTCCGGGAACTGGCGGCCAGGGTGGAGGCAGGAAAGGGCGTCATCACCGAGGTGATCTTGGCCACGGATCCGGACACCGAAGGCGAGGCCACCGCCCTCTACATCGCCGGACTCTTGAGGTCCCGCGGCCCGATCAAGGTCAGCCGCATCGCCCACGGCGTGCCCATGGGCGGCGATCTTGACTATATAGACGAGCGCACATTGGGCCACGCCCTGGCCGGGCGCCAAGAGCTCTGATCAGGCCCGGGCGGATTCCCGGATGATGCGGTTGAGCAGTTCCGGGTTGGCCTTGCCGCGCGAGAGCTTCATGGCCGCTCCCACCAAGGCGCCCAAGGCCTGGGTCCGTCCCGCCTTGAGGTCCGCCAGGGCCTGAGGATTGGCGACCAGGGCCGCGGCCACCCAAGCGCGTAGCTGGCCCTCGTCCGAGACTTGGGCCAGCCCCAGCGCGGCGACCACCTCGGCGGCGCCACCGCCTCCTTCCCACATCGCGGTAAAGGCGGTCTTGGCCCCCCGGCTGGAAAGCGCTCCGTCGGCGACCAGGTCGGCGAGCGCGCCGAGCTCGGCTGGCTTGATGCGCGCGCCGTCCGCCGCCAGGGATTCCGCGTTGAGCCGGGCCAGCAGTTCGGTGGCGATGAGGTTGGCCGCGGTCTTGGCCGCCGGCGGGCGGCGGCCGCGGGCCGCGGCGTCGAAATAGTCGGCCAAGGCGCGCTGCGAGGTCAAGACCTCGGCGTCCGCGGCTCCGAGGCCGAAATCCCTGCGCAAGCGCGCGCGCCGCGCCGCGGGCAGCTCCGGCAGCTTGGCCTTGAGCCCGTCGACCCAAGCCGCGTCGGCGGCCAAGGGCGGCAAGTCCGGGTCCGGGAAATAGCGGTAGTCCTCCGCCTCCTCCTTCGAGCGCATGGCCGCGGTCGCCGCGCGGTCCGTGTCCCAGAGCCGGGTCTCCTGGACCACGCGCTCTCCGGAATCGAGGATCTTCTCCTGGCGCTGGAATTCGTGGGCCAGGGCGTCCTTGACCGCGCGCAAGGAATTGAGGTTCTTGATTTCGGCGCGCGTGCCCAGGCCAGTGGAACCGGCGGGGCACAGGGAGATGTTGGCGTCGCAGCGCATCTCGCCTTTCTCCATGTCGCAGCGGCTGGCGCCGACGTACTGGACGACCTCCTTCAAGGCTTTGAGATAGGACGCGGCTTCTTCCGGGGAGCGCAGGTCGGCCTCGCTGACGATCTCAACCAAGGGCACGCCGCTGCGGTTGAAGTCGACCCAGGAGCAGTCCAATTCCCGGGAGCCCGCGGCGTGCAGCAGCTTGCCGGCGTCCTCCTCCAGGTGGATGCGCCGGATGCGGATGCGACGGCCTCCATCCGGCAGCTCCAGCCAGCCGTCCGTGGCGAACGGCCGTTCGTACTGGGAGATCTGATAAGCCTTGGGCAGGTCCGGGTAGAAGTAGCTCTTGCGTGCGAAGACGGAGACCGGCGCAATCCGGCAGTTGAGGGCCAAAGCCGTCTGGAAGGCCAGCTCGACCGCGGACCGGTTGAGCACCGGCAGGGTGCCCGGCTGGCCCGTGCATAGCGGGCAGATGCGCGAGTTGGGTGGCGCGGCCGAGCCGTCGGCCGGGCAGGCGCAGAACAGCTTGGTCTTGGTCGCAAGCTGAACATGGACCTCGAGGCCCACGACCATCTCATAGCCCGGCATCAGCGGACTCCTTTTTTGCGGAAGGCTTCCAGCAGGGCCAGGTCGCTGGGATAGCGCACGGCCTTGGCGGCCGCCGCCAGCGCGGACCAGCGCACGGCCCGTATCTCCGCGGCGTCGCGGCCGCCGACTTTCTTGACGGGCTGCATGCGATACCAGCGCACCCGCTTGGACACGCTCCGGCCGTCGCGCTGGAAGCGGTAGCGCGCGGTCAGCAGCGGCGCCTGGATGCGGCAGGACCAGCCCGTCTCCTCTTCGACTTCGCGCAGGGCCGCCCGGCGGCTGCCCTCGCCCGGCTCCAGAAGGCCCTTGGGGAAGGTCCAGACGATCTCGCCCTGCAAGTCTTCGACCTGCACCATGAGGACCTTGCCGCCCCGCACCACCAGCCCGCCCGCGGAAACCTCCTGCTTAGGCACGGGGCGCCTCCGGAAGCGTCGGGAAGGGGCGGGCGCGCTCGTAGGCGGCGGCGGCGCGCAGCAAGGAGTTCTCGCAGAAGCGGTCCGCGATGAGCTGCAGCCCGATGGGCAGCCCGGAGCGGGTCAATCCGCAGGGCACGGACATGCTGGCGTTGCCGGCCATGTTGGAAGGGATGGTGAAGACGTCCGAAAGGTACATGGCCACGGGGTCTTCGGTCTTCTCGCCCAGGCGGAAGGCCGCGGTCGGGGCGGTCGGGGTGGCGATGAGGTCCACCTGCTGGAAGGCCGCGGCGAAGTCCGCCTGGATGAGGGCGCGCGCGCGTTGGGCCTTGTTGTAGTAGGCTTCGTAGTAGCCGGAGCTCAAGGCGTAGGTGCCCAGCATGATGCGGCGCTTGACCTCGGGGCCGAAGCCCTCGCCGCGCGCCATCTCGTAGGCCTCGCCCAGGTCCCGGGCCTGCGGGCTGCGGCGGCCGTAGCGGATGCCGTCGAAGCGGGCCAGGTTCGAGCTGGCCTCGCAGGGCGCCACGATGTAGTAGGAACTGACGGCGTAGCGGGTGTGGGGCAAGGAGATGTCGCGCACCTCGGCGCCCAGGCCGGTCAACACTACCACGGCGGCGCGCACCGCGGCCTCCACCTCGGGGTCCAGGCCGGGGAGGAAGTACTCCCGGGGCAGGCCGATGCGCAGTCCTTTGACCCCGGCCTCCAGCTCCTTGAGGTAATCCGGGACCGGCTGGGCCGCGCAGGTAGAGTCCATCGGATCCGGCCCGGCGATCACGGCCAGGGCCAAGGCCGCGTCTGTCGCTGAAATCAAATCAACCCCCACGGGCGGCGGCACCCAGCCGTCCAGAAAATCCCCGACCAAAGCCACCACGTCGGGCTTATGCAACGCCACGGCCTCCTCCAGTTGAGTGTAGAGGGAGCGCCTTTGGTGTAAATCCGCCACAGTTAATACTCGCATGGCAACAGATACCTTGCTTACGCCCCGTGCCGCGTGATCCCGCCCTCCATCAGCCGCGGCGTCCCGTCCGCCTCAAACCCAACGTCAAAGGTCACGTATTGCAATTCGCCGGGTTCGGGATAGACCCGCTGCCCGACGTTCACCGCCACCGTCTCACCAATCGCGGTCCGCCACCGCTTGGGATTATGGTCGTGACCGCAGACTGCCACCAGCGGCTGCCATCGTGATGCGTGCGGAACCAGCCCGTGCCTTCGCCGAGCTTCTTTGTCTTCCATCCGCCCCAGCGCGAAAATGTTTTCGGCCACGCCTGCTTTGCGGCTGATGCTTCCTGGCCGCGCAAACGCGATTTCAGTTCCGCCACATCGATCGTTTTTCCAGGCCAATCGGTGAGGGTGGTTTGCCCGAACTGGTCTAGCAGCGCACCTTTGGGCAGCACTGGGCTCGCCAGTTTCGGCGGCATCGCGGCCGACAACTGAAAGGGCGTCATGCACCAGCGGACAGGTTTCGGGCCTTTTTTCGAGACGGTGAATGTGAGCCGGTCGACCTTCTCCAAATCCACGCGGTCGCCGCCACAGGCGGGCTTCAGAAATGCGCCTTCACGGTCAGCCATCCACTTGCCCTGGTCGGTCATAGCGAGATCTAACCGCATGCGGAA
>Ga0118677_10008422_pt1 | contig 16537 bp, 25 predicted proteins | sample AliMusrvi5mmetaG_FD_86154 | JGI IMG/M metagenome (GOLD analysis project Ga0118677, IMG submission 86154) | reverse complement strand
CGGGACAGGTTTGCTGGACATCGGAGGCTTAAGCGGCGGCAGCTTCGTCGTCAGTGGCGGGCAGGTCACGGGGGGCGGTACTACCGGCGTTCGCATCGGCTGGTCCGAAGGTACCAATGTCAACTCCAGCGGCACTGTCTACCTGTCCTCTGGTTCCATTACCGCAAACAGCGATACAACGGTTGGATACAACCTCTACAGCGGGGGGGTTGCCACTGGGACGGTCTTTCAGACTGGCGGGTCTTACACACAAGCAGCGGGCAACTTCTACATTGGCGTGAAGAACGCCCCCGGCACCGCGACGGGCACATATAACATCAGCGGAGGAACGCTGACCAGTGCCACCAACAACTGGTTCTGCGTTGCTGGAGGGGGTAACACTGCCGGGCCAACCGGCACGCTGAATGTCACTGGCGGCCTCGTCATCGCCAGCAGTAACTTCGACGCCAGCCATGGCACTGCTACGCTCAATCTAGGCGGCGGCGGCCTAACGACCCCGGCCTGGACCAGCAACACCAACACCACGCTGAACTTCTTCGGCGGTACGCTGCGGGCCAGCACACCTTCCTCGACGAGCTTCTTCGACGGGATGACCAACGGGATCAACCTCTACACTGGTGGCGGAACGCTCGATACCCAGGGCAACAACGTCACGGTGACATCCTCACTAATGAATCCTCCAAACAGCGGTATTAGCTCGGTTCTAATCACCACTGGGGACACTAACACTGTTTTTGGTACGCCACCGTTGGTTGCTGTAAGTGGCGGTTCTGGCAGCGGCTTCTCGGGCTATGCTACGCTCGATTCCAGCGGTCACATCAGCGGTATTATGGTCACCAATCCTGGAAGCTACACCAGTCCGCCAACGGTTAGTGTGAACGGCTCTGCCGTTGTTCTCTCACCTTCGCTCGTTTCCAACGGCACGGGTGGACTGACCAAGGTCGGCAACGGCACGCTGACACTGGCAGCCGCCACCAACTCCTACACGGGCGGAACCACGGTCAACGGTGGCACACTTCAGGTGATCGGCTCACTTACTAACAACGGCTCCAGCAAGGTGCTCATCGCCAAAGATACCGATGGCACTTTCGGCGACGGCAATGGCGATGCGGCCATTGTTCGCCGCGTGACTGCAAGCGGCACTTATACCGGACTCGGTTCAGCAATCACAAATCTCGACACTGGAGATTTGCCCACCACCGCCGACATTCTCGCAGGCACGGCGAGTACCCAAGCGGACGTTAGCATGGCTTGGCGGACACGTACCACCGCAGAGAAGACACAAGTCGGTGGTGGGCTCATTAGCGAGGTGCTCGATCTCGGCGGAATGGCCATTAGCGGCGGCAGCACACACAATGGTAGCCATCAGACCGACATGTTCGTACTCCAAATGAGCTATAATCCAGCGTCACTATTGAGCATCTGGGGGCTGACTGAGACCGACGCAATCTCCCAACACCGGCTCTATCTTGGCTCCCTCGACATGGGCATCGACGGCTTGCTTGGCGGGACGGGCGTCAATGCCGACCATTGGATCAACGCCGTGGACAGCAACTTCGGCGGCACGCCCAACTATTTGGGGAACCAGCCGTACAACTCAAGCCTATTGGTACTGGGCAACTATGGTGTGAATACGGCCAACGACACGGTATGGGCAGTCTTGAACCACAACAGCGATTTTGCTGTTGTGCCCGAGCCTTCGAGTTTAGCTCTTTTGGGCATCGGAGGAATTGGGTTGGCGGGGTGGGCATGGCGGCGAAGGCAGAAGCGTTCTATTTCCGTCGCCGAGGAAACCAGCGTCAGCGACGATCAGAACGACAGCTCAGTTATCTTGTCCATGCCATCGCGATGGTCAGAAATGGCACGAAGGGCAGATTGATCTGGCTCGTTAAGCGGAGCCATCGGGCTGCTGGGCTGGGCGTGACATTTAGTAGCAACAATTTTTAATCCATTTTTCACATGCAGCAAGGAGAGAGACATGAGATTGAACAAACTGAGTTCGATGATTTTGGCGGTGGCCCTGGCGGCCTCTGCCGTGACGGTGCAAGCGGACCAGATCATCATTGCCACGGTCCCAGTGGGCGATGCGGGGAATGCCGCCGATTCGTCCGGGCACAGCGGCAATCCAGACGGTCAAGGTGCCGTGTCCTATAATTACTCCATTGGAAAAACGGACGTGACCAACGATCAGTATGCGGCATTTCTCACCGCAAAGGCTGCCAGTAGCGACCCTTACGGCCTCTGGAGCAGTTACATGGAGAGCAACGGCTGTGGCGGCATTATCCGCACGGGCAGCGGACCCTACACTTATGCAGTGAAGTCTGGTCAAGGCAGTCAACCTGTGACGTGCGTAAGTTGGTATGACACGCTACGTTTTGCCAACTGGCTCACCAACGGTCAGGGTAACGGCGACACGGAAAGCGGCTCTTACACACTGCTGGGCGGAACGGCGACGCCCACGAACGGTTCAACAATTATTCGGAACGCGGGGGCGAAGTGGGTTCTGCCGAGCGAGGACGAATGGTATAAGGCTGCGTACTACAAAGGCGGAGATCTCAACGCCGGTTACTGGGACTATCCGACAGGTAGCAACACGGCTCCAACCGCCCAGGCACCTCCCGGTGGGACAAACTCGGCAAACTATAATTCCGTTGTACAAAATAACACAGTAAATGGCATAGACTACCTGACGAACGCCGGGGCCTATAGTAGTTCTTTAAGTCACTACAGTACACTTGATCAGAGCGGTAATGTTTGGCAGTGGAATGAGGCGAATTTCTCTGGTTCGTGGCGTGGTTTGCGTGGCGGGTCGTTCACCGACGGATCGAGCTACTTGGCCTCGTCCACCCGCAACGGCACCGACCCCACAGCCGAGTACAACGTCCTTGTCGGTTTCCGTGTTGCAAGCGTACCTGAGCCCTCCACCCTCGCCCTTCTCACCGCCGGTGCTTTCGGGCTGATGGGTTACCGTTGGCGACGACGGATAACAAGAGGAACTGCACAACCAACAATCGCCTTCGGCCAATCCAATCAACAAGACGATACTCCAACCATATTGTCCTTCACTTCGCGGCCTTCCTATCAACCTGACTCAGCACGACGGGCAGCTTGAGCAAGCATGTAAAATGGTTCGGTGCCATCGTTCGTTGGCGGTGAAGACTCTGTCCTCGACGGCGGGGTAACACGAAGATGCGACATAGCCAAACAGTCGCCAATAGATAAAGAAAATCGCTCTGGCCTTTGGGGCGGGAGCGATTAGCGATTATCTGGCCGAGACTGACAGGGAAATCCCCATGTCTTGGCAGGAATCGTCGTTGGATTGTTTCCCGTTACTGCCGATGTTGTGCGGCACTACTCCTGGATCGTCCGAACTGCCCCTGTGCCCAAGCCCAAGAGGAATTTGGCCGGGATGGTGATCACGCCGACAATCGCCTCGCTCACGCCATAGCCGAAGCCAGCGGCGGCTCCGGCAGCGTAGGGAACGTGCTCAATCAAATCGCTACCAGCCTTGCGGCCATCGCGAAAACCTCGCTTCGTATCCTCGGGAATGTGCTCGGCTGCTTTGCGGCTGATCCGCTTGGCCTTCGCCACAACCCTGGCGACGTGGGGAGCCGCATGATCGCGGATTTTCTTCAACTGCTTGCGGCCCTTCTGGCCGGTCGTCTCGGCCTTGCGGACCTGGGGCGTATCGGTGATGGTGCTCATCGTTTTCCTTTCATCATGTAAGTAACTGAGTGAAGAACAGATTCTGCCGTCGCCGACGTGGCAACGGTGTAGCAACAAAGAACAAGAACGCAAGAAGGCCCCTGGGAGGCCGCTGGCGAGGTGATGCCCAGCGGCGATGCCCATCGGTGATCCGGTGTCTCGTATAAGTCGCAGAACGATAGCGAGGGCCTCCTTAAACAGGTTAGTCGGTAAACTTTCCTTCGTAAACAGGCATGGCCCACCGGTCCCAATAGTCATTGAACTCCTCCTCGGAGTACAAGCAACTAAGGCCGACAGGCAGAAACGGATCAGCGACATAAACGCCGATCTTGGGACTGTAACCGTACACTACCGACCAGTGGGTACTGTCCAGGGGACTGATAAGCACTGGTCGGCCTTGGTTAATCTGGCTCCGCAGGTCGCGGAGCCGTGCCTTCGGGATGATCGTTGAATGCAGACCCCGCCGCGCGATGAGCGACCGGATCTGTCTCGTCGTCGTCCCATCCGCGTTGGTGCCCAGTTCACGTTCCACGTTCAACACCGAACGGGCCTTCCCATAGTAGTGAAGAATCATAAACGTGGATTGGACGCCGCAACTATAGCCGTCGAACTGCAATGATCGACGGAACCCCGGCAGGACAACAGAGTCTGGGTCAATGGCCTCCTCCGCCCAGTTCAGCGCGTTCACCACTCCCTCCGTGATCCGCTTGAGCACGGTCATTCGTCCTCACCAGTTATGTGCCTCCCAAGGAACGTACCCAACGCCAACGCCCCCGTGAGCCATGGACCGGCCAAGACCACACCCGCAATGAGCAGGCCGGTATCGGTGAAGCCCATAGGAATCCCCAAGGACTTTTTGGCCAAACGGCCCGGAGCAGACACCACATCCGAGACAAGCTCCAAAGGATTGCGATCCCGCTTCTTCCTGGCCAGCGGATTGGCCTTCTTCTTTTCCACTTTCTTCGCCACGATAATTTTCCTTGTCTGGGGACTTAGGAAGGGAGCCCCTCGCGGGGTCTCGCCCTGTACGGGACTCCCAGAAATCGAACGATGGTGGGCCTAGCTTGTCGTCCCACTTGGTCGCTGTTTGCGTAGCCTTTGTACGACCTGATGTTGCATCTTTCATTCTCCGTATTGCGGCTACGACCGGCAAGTGCCCACGCCCACTGTGGAAGCAGATCACGATAGAAAAGGCTCCAGCCCCGCAACGGCCCCTGTAAAGGAACACGTTGCAGAGCTGGGCAACAAACGTCGTGAAAACCGTTGCCAGCTATGCAAAAGCACAGCTGCATCGCTACGCCACCACAGGCACCGGCTCATTGCCAACAAACGAACGCCCAAAACGCGCCCAACAGCGGACGGGGCCCATGATCGCTTCTGTGACCGTGCCGTTACATGCTGCCCTGCCATGCACGGCAAGGCCCATCCTTGAAGTCGCACATCGAGCAGCCCCACCCAGGCCGATAATTGAACCTGCCCCTGTCCAACGCTTCCAAGTATTCACGAATCACACTGAACAGTCGCCTGAAATGGGCATCCGTGCGAGCAGCATATTCATGGAACTCAATCTTCGGGGTCTTCGTTTTTATCAGACTGCGAATCTCAATCCCAGCTTCCTTCCGACCAGTGATTTGTCGATAGAGCCAGGCATAGCTCGATAACTGGATCTCGTGCGATATTTCCATCGGTTCGCTGCTTCTGCTGCTCGTCTTGAAATCGGCTATCACGGGTCCAGATTCGCCCTCAAGCACCAAGTCAATCACACCGACCAGAGGCATGCCCAGATCTTCGCCACTTTCAGGATCAAACAACGGTGCTTCAACGGCAACCTCGACGGCCAGTGGCTTTTCATTCGGAGGTACTATAGCCAAGTATGCCTCGACCAAGCCGCACACTTGCTTGCGTAGGGCTTGCTCATCGGCAACATCCTTGAATATCGGCTTCTCTTGGTCAACAAGCCCTGCCCACGACTCCAAAAACTTGCCAGTAACCTCGTTGGTTTCCAGCGTGATGCCGAGTTGCAGATGCCTGTAGTAAATCTCCAAGCCCGAATGGCAAGCCTTTCCTACGAACAACGCAGGAGTCGTTGGCGTGCGGATACCTTCCAGGTATCGGTAAGCCCATTTTAGCGGACAAGTAAGCCAGCAGTTCAATCTCGATGCCGAGATATACGCATCGGCTTCACCTTGTCGGTGTTCAATCGTCTCGAAGCCAAGTAAGCCGGTGCTCATTAGGCAGCTCCGTTCAGTACGGTGTGGAGGTCGATCTCGCCAGCCTTGATCGCTTTCAGACTGTCGATCAGTCCGGAACCGTCGAGTGTGGTCAGGGCCACCATCGGCTTGCCAAACATCTGCTGGGCAAGACTTTCCAGGCGGCGAACGCCAAGACCGTCGATCTGCTTGGCAAGCTGCCGGGCATACGTGAGTTGTTTTTCCGAGATGTTCGTCGCTGTGCGGCCGTTGCCGTTGGTGTGCTGGCCGTTGCCATTACCATTACCATTCGTGGCGTGACTATTGCCGTTTCCATTGCCATTCGTAGCGTGGCCGTTCCCGTTGCCGTCGTGCGATGGCTGGGCGGCCTGACCGTTCGTGGCACTGTTCGTCGTGTGGCTCGCCGTGCCGCTGCCCTGCTGTCGGTTCAGCTCTTCGTCGATTGCTTGCTGAGCCAGCCGGAAGACTTGGCGGATGCGATCATGGAACCGTTCGGGCTCGTTGATCAAGGCCGAATCGAGTTCGACTTCCAAATTCACGTTGGCACCGCGGCTGCCATAGTTGTTGTCTGCGACCTTGCGAGAGACGCCGACATTGGTTTTCAGGGGCATGTTGCCCTCCTATGATTGTTGAAAGAGATGGATCGTAACGGGGAACTACACGCCGAGCGACTTGAGCGTGCGAAGCTGGGCAATCGTTTGCTGCACGGCACGGTTCTGGCGACGGTGCTGCTTGAGTCCCTTCACCACGCCGCTTGCCTGGCACATCAGATTGTGAGCGGCGGTGCGGAGCTTTTCGGCATCTTCAATCAAAGCGGCAATGTCTTGCAGTACCACCTTGCGGCGAGAAGCCTTGGGATTCGTGGTGTCGGTCTTGGCTTGGCCGTTACTTGTGGCCTTGTCGGTTGTGGTGGTCGTCGGTTCGCTCATGGGCGGAACTTCTCTTGGTGTTGCGGGTTGTGAAACTGGAGCAGCGATTTCGCCTGTTGGCGATTCGATGCGGATGACATCTTCTGCTGGCGGGATGGCAGAGCCTTTATCAAGCGGCATCCACACCAACTTGCGGTCGAAGCCTTGGCAAAGCAAAGCAGACTCTTCGCCATAGAGAGACAAGTCGTTGAGGCCAAGCCTCATAGCCCGGGCCAGGTACTTGCGATTGATGTTGATGCGGGTCGGTTCACCCGTCCATTGCGAATTCGTGAGAATGACTTCCGTGGGCTTGATCTGGTCGGCTGCCTTGGCCCGGATGGCAACATGGCCATTAAGGTCGATCGTCACCGGAGAGTTGTCTTCATCGTTGCCGGGAAGCTGCGGAAGGGTCTCGACCAGAAAACGAATGTCGTCCTTGGATAGCTGGCAGCGGGCCTTGGCAGATTCCGGATCAGGAATGTGCCGTGACACATCGGGGTAACTGCCTTCGTTGATCCGCAGATATACTGTCCAGCGGCCGGCACTGATGGCCACCCACTCGCCGCTTTGTGCGATCGCTACAGGTTGGTCCTGCGGTAGTTCCGGTGATGTGAAGACCTTGTTACGCGGCACCAGTATGGCTTCCTGCCAAGGAAACGTGAATCCCGATTGGCTCAACATTTGGCGGCCATCCGTGGCGTTGATAGTGCCATCGGGGCAAAGCTGAAGGCAACTGACGGAAAACCGTGTATTATCCGAAGCAGTGACTTCAGACGCTTCGTGAAGGGCCTGCAATAACCCCACATTGGCCGTAAACGCTTTCGGCAGCACAGGAAACTTATCTGCCTCGAACGGTACTACGGCGTCGTACGTGACGGCGTGCGGCACATTGCCGGTACGCCACTGGACACTGATCTGATTGTCGCCGGTTGCCTCAAGATCGACAGGCTCGTCATTCTTCCCCGCGACATCGGCGAGAAACTCAAACGGTAGCCACAGGGTTTCGGCAGTGCGTTCGCCTGGCAGCCGACATTCGATGGCGACGTCGCCGTAGATGGACTTCACGGTTAGACCCTCCACACCGGCGATAAAACCGATGGCGGGGCCTTTGCCGCGAATGTTGCCGAAGGCACGACGTAAGACCGTGCGGAGTTGCTGAGCCAGGCGGCGTGTAATGGTAACCAATGGTGTTTCTCCTTGCGAGATAATTGAGTAGGTAAAGGATCATGCGGAGTTCCGATGTCCGCCGCTACGTTGAGGCAGGAATGCTGGACGCTGGGAATCCAGTTGGTCCCAGTCGACGGTTTGCGGTTGCGGCAGTGCATCGAGTTCATCCTGGGCTTCTTCCGGAACAAAGATGCTAAAGCCCATGCGGCGGATGGTTGAATAAGACTCGCCGGTGGCACGAGCCACGGCACGATTGAGTTCAGATTGGGTCATAGGGTTTCCTTGGGTAGAGGTGTTCAGAAAATGCGGGATTTGCAGACACAAGCCCCGTCTGGTGGGTGCCTGAAACCAGAATCGGTTGGCCTGCGTATAATTCCATGAGGGGCCGGAACAAGAGGCAGAACAATGAACGAAGGACAATTCAAGCTGCTGTACGACGGGCAATGTCCTTTTTGTCGTCGAGAGGTCGAATGGCTGAAGAGTCGAGATAAACGCGAAAGGCTCGTGATCGAGGATATATCCGATCCGAACTTCCATGCCGAAGTCTATGGCCTAAGCCAGACGGAAGTCATGGCTGTCATGCACGGCGTGTTGCCCGATAGGCGGATTGTGCGACGGGTGGAAGCCATCCGCGAAGCCTATCGGACCGTGGGGCTCGGCTGGTTATCTGCCCCATTGTCGTGGCCAGTTGTTGGCTGGCTTGCCGACAGGGCCTACGGCGTCTTTGCTCGGAACCGAGTTGCACTTGGTCGGCTTTTCGGCAGGAGTTGCAAAGGTTCCTGCAAAACTCCTTCGCTCACGCCGTAGGGCTGGGCCACGATTTCGACCTTGTGGCCAATGATACGCTTGAGTAATCGCGGCCAAGGAGAATCATGGTTGCGGCAGAGGTCGCCCATGTCGTTCACCCAGGTCTCGTCAGGCACTTCGTAGACGAGATGGCGTTTCATTCCTTTTCTGCCGCCTTCCTTGCGGGCATTTATCTTGGCTTCTTCTTCCGTGTCGCCCTTGCCCCAACAATACTGGCCGATGACGAGAATCTTCATGCTTTCCTCTCTTCGGCCGTCTTGTCGATCACTGCCCACTCACGATTGAGCCTGGCAACTTCCTTGCGGTAGGCCGAGATTGCTTTCTCGCCGACGTGCAAAGGAACGGAGGTGTCTGCTTTTGATCCAGGGCAGGGAAGATTGCCGCCCGTGTAACCAGTCATGTTGAAGTACAAATCGCTGTACTTGCGGCCACGGAACATGACGATGTAGCGTGGCGTTGTTTCGCAGATGGCACAGCCTTCGCGGGTTTCGATAAGTTCAATGGCTTTCTTCATGCATTCTTTCCTTTGGCCTTGGAATCAGTTGACTGAGCGTTCAGTGATCTTCGGTCAACTTGCAGGGTGGCAAGCAACCGGTATCGTTGTCTTCGGTGTCTTCGTTGTCGAAGTCAATTATTATGACATCGACGAATGAGGGGCATTCGACGTGCTGCACGACTCCACCTTCGACGTAGATCGTCACTCTTACTTTCTCTTGACTCATTTGCTACTCCCTTCTGCCTTGGCGATAGCGGTTTCAAGGAGCTTGCAAGTCTCTTCGCTCAGGTCGCATCCCGCGGCGACTTCGTTAAGAACTTCCTCGCACGCGGCCAGCATGTCGGGTGCAGCGGCAAGCATATTCGCGTAACCCTCCTGAACCTCGCGGTCCAGGTCACCGTCCATCTCGGCGATCCACTTGCTGTCCATCTCGGTGACGATCAACACTGGATCGCACGGACCCATTGTGTACATGGTCAGAGGTTCTTTAATCGCGGGCATAGTATCCTTCTCGGGTTAATTGGTGGTTATGTCTTGTCGTCAACAACTTGGCACTCGTATCGGTGTCGCTTGGCGATTGAGCCAATGACTTTCCATCGGCCCTTGATTCGTTCAACAGTAGTCATGTGCCCCTCCCTTCGGCTTTTCTGATAACAGCACGGGTTGCCTCGGCTGCCACGCACAACGGCCCATCCGTGAACTTCCGGGCCTTACAGGTGTCGCCGATCTGCGAAAGAAGGTTTCTGACGGTTCGCAACAGCTCAGGTGCGACAGCGATCAGCTTGGAGTCAGGACACATGCCGTCCCACTCGGTCGGCACCCAATAGCCTATGGCGTAGCCATTGTGGCTGATTTCAATGCACAGGCGGTTTGGTTCGATGCCGATGTCAGCAAAACGACACTCTTGGTTTTCGATCCATGGTGCTGGGGTATGGTTGGTCATGGCATCCTTGGGGTTAAGAGTACGATAATAGGGATTGTCATTGCACAGGAAGCGAATGGCTGGATGCGGACTCCATGAATCGCTTGTGTATCTGAACGATACGCGTTGTCCCTGCTGGATCAACTGCCTCCAACACCTTCTGTAACTCGACCACGGCGGGATGATTGTCGCCCAGCACATGTAGACCAGCATCCAGCATGTCGCCGCAATCCAAGCTGTCAAATTCCTCAATAATCGCCCTCTCCACCGCATGAGCAGCGTCGATAATCGTAGTCTCACCGTGCTGTTGCGGGACTCCGACGACATTCTTCGGATCAACCATTACGGGTATTCTCCTTCTCTTTGGGTTAAATGGCTTCGGCAAGCAGGTCATCGTATCGGTTGCGAGACAAATGACCTGCTTGCCAGCCAGAACCAGATCAGCCGAGGCACAATTCCCCAGCCAGAAGATTGAGTACGGTATCCCGATCCACCGGCATCCTACGCAGCCAGCGGGTGAATTGGTGAACCATCATCCCTGCGGCAATACTGGCTGCGTAAATCGTACTTCGTGCGGTGCAGGAACCAGACTGAGCTTCAGACTGAGCGAAGAGCGTCGTGGGATAGTAGTCCCGTCCCTGCTCTTCCGCGACTGCCAAAATACGGATCACTTCTCCGAGCATCCGGCCATCGCACCAGAAACGGCACTTCGTCTGTGCCGAACGCCAGATGGCAGCCCGTGCGTCAATGCTGTCAACGCAGCATAATACCGCTTCCCCAATCGCCACACGCGACCGATAACGATCCTGAACACACTCGACCTGGATTGTCGGATCGAGCAGCCCGATGGCTGACTTGGTGGCCTCGACTTTCGCTTGCCCCACATCGGCCGCCAGATAACCCTGGGTGGTGATGTTGCTCAGGTCCACCACGTCGAAGTCAACAAGCTGGATTCGCGGTACGCCGATAGCGGCAAGCTGTAGTGCTGCCTGTCGCCCGATGGCACCCACGCCGATCACCGTGACCTGCATGGTTGCCAAGCGGTCCTTGGGTATAATATCCTGCTGCCGGACGAAACGATCCTCTTTAGAACTCGACATTAGCTTGCCTTTCCGTGGTTTGGGGCAGGAATCCACCCGGTTCGTCGTAATTCCACCAGAAGTCGAGATCCTCGGCTTGGTCATGCAATAGCCGCCGATCTGTACCTGCGGGTTCAAGCAGCCGACTTTCGTCGAGCATTGGCATCCACTTTTCGATCTCGACATTGGCAGCGTATTCGTCGTCCCAAACCGCATGGTCGCTGGCCAGGAAAGCCTTGCGGTAATCGACTTCCACGGGGATCTCCATTCCGCCACCGGGGCCGACGTTAAACTGCAAGCGGGCATAGGACTGTCCGCCTCTCGCCAGGATGAACATGACCGCCCAATCAGAGTGGCCAAATACCCTGGCAAAGGTTTCTTCGTCAGTCTGGCTTGGCTGAGGACTGCTACCCGGATGGGTGTGCAGCCAAATCCGGCCAGCTTGGGACATGGTTCGCCCGGCATCAATCTGGCGGTCAAAGAAGTCGGCAACCGACTCGTCGTCAAAGGCCACGGAGGCCATGTCGCACGATTGACGCACGAGTTGAATGTCCTCAATGTAGAGCAGATCATCGGCGGCTGAGATACCGAAACCGCCAACTTCGGTATCGCCCAGGTCACGCAGGTAGAGCAATTTGCCCCAAGCCGTGGGATTCAGTCGCAGGCTGGGCGAACGGCAACCAGCCTTGAACGGCGTAAGTCGATCATATTTAGCCGCCTTATCCGACAAGGCAGGCTGTTTCACTCGGGGATTCAGTGGACGAATCATTATTGGGTTCCTCGGTCTTGGGGTGAAGTTCTTCGTAACAGGTTGTACACACGCGGTTCTCCTGACATTCCTTGCAAAAGCGTTTGTGGCACACGGAACAGGTTTTCAGGCAACCGGAACAGTATTCACAGCCGCAATCAGCACACGCTTGCAGACAGCTCGTACAATACGAGTTGTTGCAACCTTCACAACTCGACGAACAGGAAGAACAGTAGGTCGAGTCGCAGCCATTGCAGTCGTAACGCTCATCGTCGCTGACGGATGTGCCGCAGTCCGCACACGGGGTTCCGTCCCACGCCTCTAATTCAACATAAGCTGATCCCTGGCCATAGGTGTGGAGCACCTGATTGACGAGCAGAAAGAAATCATAGAACCTGCTTTCGGCCAAAGCGGCAGCAATCGCAGCACGGCCATCGCCCTCGCAAAGCTGCTCGTCCTGGACGTGAGGGTGCGTGACATCCTCGCGACGGGCTGCGGGGTTCGGATCAAGTGCCACGACCCGATAGGGATGGGAAGTCTGGCCAATGTCGGTCCAGTTGAGCTTTATCTGAAACTCGCCGAGAAAGACACCCTCAAGTTCGATAGTGTCCGTGGTCACTGTCAGCTCGTGCGTTGTGGGGTCGATTTCAACCTTGTCAAACTCGCCTTGCAAGGCCCGCAGATCCTGATAGATCGCCGACGCATTTGCGGGGAGTCGAGGCCGCATGTGCGTTGCCAGGGTACGTAGCGAGGTTTCTAACTCCCGCTGCATACTGCGGCCGGCGTCTGCCAGAGTGCCTAAGAGGGACTGTGCCGCAAGATGCCAGCCCCGTTCCCGAGCACGAGTGATATTACGCCTGAGTTGTTGCAAATGATTCCAGGAATACTCGGGCAGGTAGATGGCATCCGACACTGGCCGCTGCCGCGACGACTGTTCCTGGATCACAACGGCGGCACGAAACAGTTTTCTGTCAGTCATGGTCATCAGAGTCACCTCAAAAAGGTTCCTAACAAAAGGGCCTGCCGGGCCAGGTGACGAGCACCCGGCTCCGGCAGACCTTTTGAGAATGGAATCAAAACACCGCCAACAACTACTGGCATGCCCCTTCGATTTTCACGGGGGTAATGCTCAAGCGGTCCCCCTCCAGCAAGACCTGGTCGGCGGGGACCGGCTGGCGATTGACGCGGATGAGGTAATCTTGCACCTGGCCGTAGGGAATCCGCTCGGCGAAGAGTTTCTGCACCGTGGTGCCATCGGCGATTTCAACGAAGTCAGCAAAGCCTGCCCCGTTATTATTGATCAGCAAAATCTTCAAGGTAGAATACTCCTAAACAAAGGGAACGGAAAAGAGAAAACGTACCACCGCACAAGCGGGCCGTTACGTGAGAATCGCCGCCACCTTGGGCGAGCGAAGCTGCTGCCGGAATGAAGTCCGGAAGCGGTTGTGGAAATCAAACTCCACTGTGTACTGGCAACCAACAAGATCGTCGGGCAGTAGCTGTAGCTGGAAGACTTGCCGCTTGGGAAATCGCTCCAGATCGGCAAATACCGTCACGGCCTGTTGCCAATGATGGCTGACCCATGCCAACGGATGGAGAACCAGACCGCAGTGATCGCGCCGAATTTCTTCCAGCAGGTACTGAGGCGATCTGCCAGTATCGGCTGCGTAGGCGGCCAATTCGGGGCCATCGCCCGTGATACTTGCGGCGTCCGAGGGTCGAAATCCAGCCCAAAGCTTTGGCAGGCAGACCTGTTCGCGAACCTGTCGCTGCCGATACCGAGCATGACGGTCGAGTTCACGCTCCAGGCCAAGGCCCAGAGAAAGCAGGTCGGTGCTGGCCAGATCAAGCCGATAGCCGCGAGCATCGGGAACCGGCTGGAGTGCGAGATCCTTGCAGAACTCGCAGTTCTCCTGGCCGCCAAAGCGGACGCCCCAAGGGATGCGGCTGCCAGAATAACCAGCCAGCCGGAGGGCACAGTGCCCAGGACGGATCTGCTCATCGTACAGTAATACCAAGGTCAGATTTTCGACCTCAATGAATCCGTCATTCACATGGCCGTTGGCCAAGTATCCCATCGCGGCCAGCGGTCTGGGCCGAGAGTATCCACGGCGTTGGCCGCCAAGTCGTTGACGCCACTGATCCAAGGGGGAACGTGGCTCAAGGGTAGCAATCATCAGAAGGGTCTCCAGAAAGGGGGGAGGGATAGAAACGGAGACCGGCTATTGGCCGCCCATGCGGCCAAGCCAATTAGTCTCCAACCAATCGTACTCGGCCACCAGGGCCTCACTGCGGTGAATGAAAGGCCCAAGGATCGGGCCACGAATTGGCGAAAGATCGGCCCACCAGCGTCCATGCTGGTTTGGTTCGACGTGAGAAGCCCGCGAAATGGCGGGGCTACCCAGTACGGCAAGGTCGATAGCCTCGGAGTAGATGCACCGGACAACCCCACCAGATTCAATGACGAGTTGCATGGAAAGCCTCGTCATCGCGGGCGACGGAGAATGGCCCGCCTTGGGCGATCCACAAGCAGCCCATCGAGCACGCTCTGCACCCGCGACATCTCCGTCGCAACGTGCTGCCGGAGTCCGGCATTATCCCTCAACGCCTGCGGATCGACACCACGGATGACGCGCTGGGCATCGGCAACAAGACTGTCGAGTTGCTCGTTGGAGCGGACGTTCAGGGAGCGGAACCGTTGGAAGAACTCCGTTAGGTTCTCGACGGCTGAGTCCCTGAAGATGCGTGACTTCCCATCGGCTTGGCCCGACAACCGCTCAGTCAAATGGCTGACCAGCCTGGCAAGTTCGGCGGTGAACGCCTCCTCGGCCAATCGCACGGCTTGGTCGAACCGCTGCTGAACCCGCTCGCATTCCTGCCGGTACAGCTCCGGGCTGAGTTGCTGCAAGTACGACGGGACTTCCACCGAGGGGAAGTCGTACTCGATGCCGAACATGTCGGCCAGGGAGTCGGGATAATCGCTCGCGTTGAATAGTGAACCGAGCCGCAGCCGGGCCGTGACCTTCAGGTCATGGTAGTGCCGGTCAAGATTCGCGACGGCCTCGGCCAGGTCCTCCTGGAACTCCGCCATCTTGGCAGCGAACTCGTCGATGCGGTCTTGCCGGATCAGCCTTATGCCAGACTCCGGATACGGAAGGCTCAACGACTTCCAGAAGGAGATGACCTTGCCACGCACGGTGGTGACGGCCTTGAAGCTCGGGTCGGTGTTGTCCAGCAGCTTCTTACCGGCAGAGAGGAACTTGGCTTCGGCTCCGAATGGTTCGGCGGCTTCGGCCTTCTGCTCGGCACTCAAACTGCGGCGAATGCCGAACCAGCGAACGGAAACTCGGACCGCCGCCATCGTCCGCCGCAATCGTTGCGACGGGGATGTGGCGGTACGGGTGGAAGAGTCATTTAGAACGGTGCTCATGGACACATTCCTTATCTATTGGGGGAGGAGACGCCCGTTCTATTTCGGGCGGCTGTTGAATTGTTCCGCGATGAAGATGGACGTGCCGATGGCGGCAGCGATTCCGAGCAGCGGCAGAAAACCGAACGACGGGATCATCAGTAAGCCGCTGACGGCGGCGGCCAAGCAAAGGCCACCATCAATGTCAAGTTTTGGATCTTTCAAGCTAAGAACTTCCTTTGTTTGTCGAAAACGATCATTTGCTCGACGGGTTGCAATGCCGGGCCGTGTGGCCCGGTGCGCCTGATTCCGTCGATCCGATGTCTTTTCCTAACCTTTCATGCGCCGACCCAGGAACGTGCCCAGGGCCAGCGTGCCCGTGATCCACGGACCCGCGAGAACCGTACCCGCGATGATCAGGACCGAGTCCGTGACCACCTCGGGAATCGCCAGCATGTCCTTGGCCAAGCGGCCAGGGATACTGGTGACGTCCGATATGACCTCTAAAGGATTGCGGTCGAGTCGTTTCCTGGCGAATGGATCGGCCCGCTTCTTTGGCGGGAGATTGGCCAGTGTCTTGACCTTCTTTGTCACGAAGATTCTCCTTTTCAACAGGGGGATTGTAAAATGCGACAACGCCCTGGGGTTTGAACCAGCGGCGGACGGTACGCCCCGGAGGGCGTCACCGATGATCCGGTGTCAGAGAAGCAGGGGGGCGAGAGATTCTCTCGCCCTGCTGCAATTCCGTGACCCGAACAGCGTTACTTGCACAAGCGGTCCAGCCGCTTCCGAGCCTTCCACCACCCGACCAGCGGTTGGCCCTGGCAGTAGGCGGCGTAGGTCTGGGCGATTACCTTGCGAATCAAACGGCGGTACATCGTGATAGGCATGTGTGAAAACTCCAAAGGGAAAAAATGGAAAGGGGAGAGATAGAGACGTGCCGGAAGATTCCGGCACAGCGACGACAAAGAACTACGACGTGTCAGTTGTTGGACGGATCGCGGCGGAGCTTGCGACCGGGCTTCACCGTGATGCCGCTGTCAGGGTTGGCGGGCGCGGAGGCCGGCCTTCAGCTACCTGGTCTTG
>Ga0118677_10008419_pt1 | contig 16543 bp, 12 predicted proteins | sample AliMusrvi5mmetaG_FD_86154 | JGI IMG/M metagenome (GOLD analysis project Ga0118677, IMG submission 86154) | reverse complement strand
GGAAGGAAGGGGAACCTCCCTCGTTTACCGCAACGGCGGTAAATGTCACCGAAGATCCCTGGCAAACCGGGTTGGCCGAGGCCGTCACCGACACCGACACCGGAAGAGAGGGGTTCACGGTTACACTATAAACGGCAGGATTTAACGCGGTACATCCCGATGAGTTAATAAAATCGACCGAAATCCATTGATTCCCGGCAGTTGTCCACGTAACCGTGACCGTGCTGGAACCTGAACCTCCCGTGATGGCTCCCCCGGATGAGATGGTCCAGGTATACCCCGATCCGCCCGGAGCGGTCTGATATACCTGAGAAGTACTTCCTTCACATGCCACTGAGGGCCCGGTTATAACAGGTACGAAAGTGCAATCATTGAGATTGGGCAAACGAACCAGCGCCTTCCCCGGAAGGATCAGTGATAATAAAGCAAGGAAGACAATGACCCTTTTCACTTTGGTTCTTGTTTTACTCAGGATTATTTATTGACATATGTTGATAATATGCTGATAGTGTTTGGATAATAGCGCAGAACCATTTCATATCATGTTATATATGAATTAGTTAAAAACAGGATGTCGCAAAGATGATGCAATCCAAATTTACGAAACATTTGTATAAGCTTCAAAGAATTTTGCAAAACGATAACCGGCCATTCAATGAAAATAAAACGCTACCTTTACATATCTTTTTAAAACAGATAAAATGAAAACAGGACTCAGGACATTATTTGTATTCGCCGCCATTTCGGCTTTTATTTTTTCAGGATGTGGAAAGCAGGGACCTCCGGGTATCGACGGACTGGATGCCACAGTCTATTATTCTGAATGGTTCTCTCCCACGGCCTGGTCAGGTGGTTCCGGCGACTGGTATTTCGCAGCGAGCGCCCCCGATTTGACCCAGGGAATAGTTGAGAACGGCGTCGTGCTCGCCTATGTGTGGCTGGCCGACGATAATTACGGAGGTTCTTCTGTACGACCCTTGCCGGCTTATGCCGTGGGTGCAAACTGGAGCTTCCTGATCCACCAGTACGGCAGCATTGAATTCACCTCCGATATGGTTACCCAGCCGCTTACCACCGGCAATAAGTTCCGGTTTGTAGCCATCCCCGGTACCATCCATGCATTGAAATCAGGAACACCCGGATACAGGAGCGAAAAGGAGCTAAAAAGCATGTCGTACAAAGAGATTTGCAGGTTGTATCACATTCCCGAATAGGAATACCAACCCGTAGGGTTTTTTGTCACCGCATGAACCGCATGGAAAATGAATGTGTTAGCTGAAAATTGAGACAAAACCCAGTTCTTTCGGCGCGATCGACATGACCGGAATCGGCGACAGGCGCACGAACTCCTGGGCACGCGATCCTACGAAAAATTCTATCACGCCGGCTTCCTGCTGGGTCATGATCATGATGAGGTCGATATCACCCTGCTTTTCCGCATAGTTCAGCAAGGTGGGGATAAGCATTTTTTCATTTTCAACATCTTTGATGATCTCGGCCGAGAACCGGATCCCTTCTTCTTCGATAAATGGCTTTACCTGCGTGGCCAGGAATTTGAGCTTGCTGTACACCGAAGGATCATTCTTGCTCCAGATCCCCGAAACTACTTTTATTCCCGCGCCATATATCTTGGCAATCCTGATGCCCCAGTTGACTTTTTGCCTGCTCTCCGTGGTAAGATCCAGTGGAAGCAGGATATTCCTGCAACCGTCAAAATGATGCTTAGCATTGATGGTGATCACCGGGCATTTAGCCGAGCGTAACACCCTTGAACTGTTAGCTCCCATCACACCGACATCGCTCCCCGGAAGTTCAGGCTGACTGTGTGTGCCCATGATGATGAACTGGGCCTGGATTTTATCAGCCACTTCCAGTATCCTTGAATAAACCCGGCCTGTCTCGAGCATCGTTGAAACCTCCAGCCCGGTTTCAGATTTTACTTTGGAGGAGAGTTCTGAAAGTTTCTCTTCCAGCTTTTTCATGATCTCCTCGTCATGTGATGCACTAAAAAACGATTTGATGCCGGCAGGCGGATCATAAACATACAGCAGCACGATTTCTGCCGGAAGCAGGCGAGCCAGGTTATAAGACTGTTCCAGCGCTATAAGCGACTGGGGTTCAAAATCGACAGGGACAAGTATCTGAGTCATGATTAATAAGATTAAATAACAATAACCGGACAAAGGTAATGATTATTAAAATGACGATTGAAGAATGACGAATATGCGAATATGCGAATGTAAAGGCCAATCTTCTGTATTCTGTATTCTGAATTCTTTTATTTAATAATAAACAACGGAAAGTCCATACCGTAGCCGAAACTGTTTGGATACTGTGCAACGCCCTTGTACTGCTCTGAGAATTCGGGAAGCTTATTCTTGACATAGGATAACAGCTCTTCCACGGTGATCTTTTTGTCACCGTTGCTATCCGCGGCTCCTTCCAAACCTTTCAGGATGGTATAGGTGAACAGTCCGTGACCAAGTTGTGCGAATTCCGATGCAAACTGCTGACTCCCGCTTGCGGTGATCCAGTATGTGCCGGTGCTCCGGGCCAACTGTGCAATGGCCCGTTCCTCTATCGCCCCGCGCATTGCAAATTCTTCAACAAGTCCTCCCGACTGACAGGCGTCGAATACAAAGAGCTGTTTCTGTGCTTTAAGGTCTTTTGAGAATGCCTGCAACTCTCCCGCCGAAACAGCAATGTTCTGCATCTCGAGGTTGGTACTGATCAGTTGTGTCACATCATAGGGAACAATATAAAACTGCGGATTCTGTCCTTCGCTCATCACCCCGTGGCCTGCGTAATAGAATATAAAGACATCCTCCTGCCTCACCTTTTCCTTCAGCTCTGTGAATTTTTCCATGATGGATTTGCGGGTCACATTCGCATCCTGCAAAAAGATCGTTTCAACCTTGCTGAAAATACTTTTTGTCCCGTTCTCCATGCTGGTCTTGAAACCCATTGCATCTGCAACTGCATAGTTCAAACGATAAGCCGGATTTTTGTATTGGTTAACTCCTGCCACCATGATGTAAAGATTTGGTGCTGCTTTTGCACCGTTGCAGGTCACCCCGATCTCATCGGGAATTGCTTCCATGCGTACCTCGTTGAATGCAGTTGCCCTGATCCGGTTCACACCGGAAGTGAGCGTGATATTGAAAGTCCTGGCATTTCCCGAAATGGGTTCTCCAACAATGACGATCCCGCGCGGAGTGGCTTGCACAAGTTTTCCGTTCACATAGAGCAGAACCTGGTCAATTCCCCCGCCCTGGTCTGTCACCTCCATGGTAACGATGATCTGTCCCTTGTCGGTGACGGTATTGTTTGACGGTGAAATGATCTTTACCAATGGCGGCTTTTTTGAGATCTCTGTCTTTTGCTCACCTTTCCACTTTAAAATTTCCACATCGGTTTCACATTTTGCAAGGACTTCGGAAACGATATCGGGGCGAAAGAACTGATCCGCGTAATTTTTTGCAGGATAAAAGCTCGCTGCCTTATCAAGTCCGTTGTTGATATGCCACCCGATCAGATCATCACCACCTTCGGAGGAGATGAAATACCCGTTTGCAGTATAGAGGATCCAGTGCTTATTGTCGGAATGCGCAAAGAGTGTGAGCAGTAAAGCGCCATCGCTCATGCGGTACCAGCGGATGGTTCCGTCATTCATTGCGGCGACCACCGAGCGGTTATCGCCGGATATGCTGACTGACCAGGCTGCAGACTGCGTCGGGGTTTCCCATTTCTTCTCCCCTTTTGAATCCAGGCAATAGATGTACCAGTTGGCACCAAAGACAATCGAAGCGGTGTCAGTGGAAATGTCGACACTCCTTGCCCGTTCCAGGGGTTGTAAAAATTTCAGTCTTCTGCCATTGAGTTTCGGAACTGTGTCGTCCAGCCAATCGGTGATGAACATGGTTCCCCGGTGGTCTGAACAGCTTTTCATGCCGGGAAATCCCGATGTGTCCGTGCTGAGTTGTTTATTCTTTACCGAAAAATGCAAGGGAGGCTTGCCCACGGGGGTAATGCCAATTTCATCTCCGGGTTTATTTATCTTCAGATTCTTTTCATCCTCTGAACTATAAGAATTGATATCCGATAGTTTGTAATAAACAATGGTTCCATCCGCTTTCATTCTGCCAAAGTCAGGCCTGCTGCTGCAAAAGACGATCGAGTTGTCAGGTAATGGCTTAATATCATTCACCGAACTCTGGCCGGCATTGAAATCAACAAATCCGCCTTTACCAGCATTTTCCCATCTCCTGACCGGCGCCCATAAAACGCTGTCCTTATCGTACACATGATAATAGCCCCCTCCAAACAAAAAGCTGCCATCGGCCGAGAAGGAAACGACAGAAAAATTATTGAACCTGTTTTCGGCTTTGCTTACATCAGGCTTATAGAGCAGTTTGAGATTCCAGCCATCATACACCTCTATTGCAGCGCTGTTGTTGAATCCAACAGCTATTTTGCTGCCGTCGGGTGAGAATGCAAGGGAAATGGGATTTTTGCCTCCTGTTTTAACTTCACCTGTTTTTTTGAATTGATTGTCGTAAAGCCTCAGGTAACCATCGATACAGATCGTGGCAAGGCGACCGGCATTGTCGAAACAAAGATTGTAGCAGTCGCTGCCATAGCCATCCAGCTTTGCAAAGGCATCAAACGTCCCTTTTGATTCCGACCATTCAAAGATCCGTACACCGTTTCCCTTATTTAATGCAACGGCCAGGTATTTTCCATTCACAGAAACTTCCAGGTCGACGATCAGGCTCTCCAGGCCCGTGAGACGCTGGATCATCTCCCCGGTCGCGGTGCTGTAAATGTAAATGTTGTTGTTCCAGGTTGTTCCGGTGTATCCTCCAAGAAGTGCCATCTTCCCGTCGGGAGTGAGGGCGCAGGCGTAGAGCATTCCCTCGTTTCCCGCCTGGATGGGTGTGCGGAAGGTACGGATCAGTTTCCCGTTGGCATTATCCCAGAGTTTGGCGGTCTTGTCGTCGGAGCAGGTCAGGACAATTGTTCCTTTTGCATCGGCGCTGACTCTCCGGATCATTGAGGTATGCATTTCGGTGTTCAGTCGCAGGAACGGCTGGTTTGTCTGGGACATTGCAGTGATTGCTGCAAACAGCACTAATAACAAGGATGAGATAAGATTCCTGATACTCATGGGAGACAGATTTTAGAGGTGTATATGATCCGACGATTCCACTATAGCGAGTCAAATTTATATACTTCGGGAGAGAATGGCAAATGTCACAGACTTGATTGTTCTTTTTAATTCCTGAATATTCCTGCCTGGCGGCAGACAGGGATTAACGATTTTTGAAATCAGATCGGCAGGCAGAATCCTGACCGGGGATTGCAAAACAAAAGAGAAACCACAAAGGACACGAAGATTTTACACAAAGGGCACAAAGAACCAGGGGATAGCAGGCTTTCCGGTACTCCTGCGACGCATTGCAGTATGCTTCTTCTACTTTTCAGTAGACCTCTTCCACTTTACAGTAGGCTTCTTCCACTTCACAGTAGGCTTCTTCCACTTCACAGTAGGCTTCTTCCACTTTACAGTAAGCGTCTTCCACTTTACAGTAAGCGTCTTCCACTTTACAGTAAGCGTCTTCCACTTTACAGTAGGCTTCTTCCACTTTACAGTAGGCTTTTTCCAGCTTACAGTAGACTTCTTCTACTTTAAAGTAGACTTCCCGCACTTTGCAGTAGGCTTTATGAATTCATGGTTTTAAGAATTTCACGAAGTTATAATGAAGTTCCACGAAGAAAATAAATTCATGACTTCGTGATCATCGTGACTTCTTCGTGGAGCTTCGTGTCAGGATATTTCTTGGAACTATGCTTCGACTGTCCTGAAAGTTAACTTTGAAACTTGCTTGTATTGCGGGCTGGTACCTCCGTAGAGGGATTTGACATAATTTTTGACGGCCAGTGCGACATCTACCATGCCTGAATCTGCTTTGTACAGTATTGCATCGCGCGAGATCCGGGAATTGCTAAGGAGTGTTGCGGTATTGATCACGTCCGCATTTTTGGCAATCAGATCCGTGATCAATGCTGTTAAGCCTGTAACATTCAGATCGGCCTCATTGGGTTTATAAACCGGAATGCTTTCCAGTAGTTTTATCAGTTTATCGAGGTTGTCGAGCCTGCTGTCGAAGCTCAACTGGGAAACTGATATTTCTTTTGGTGTTTCTTCTACCGGCACTTTTACTGCATCATTGACCGGTTCCTTTACTGTCGTGCCATCGGCAGGAGGATTGGTCTTCATTTTTGTGTTTTTTTTGGCTTTGGCCCTTTCTCCGTGGATTTTACGAACGATTGTCCGGGCGCTTTCGTCTACCTGGGTTGACGTGTCGGTAGCCTTGAGGGCGTTCAGCACGCGTGTGGTGAGTTTGTCCAGGGGCTCGAAGGCCACCTCCCGTGCTGCTGATGCGTTACTATTGGCCGAAAAGGCGGCATGGACATCGCTGATCGCCGTCTTCGCATTTGCGGAGAGGGCCTTTAGCGCGGTTAGTTTAATGGAATCTTTTGAAGGTTTGTAATCGGTTCCATAACCTGTAACGAATGAAATGATGTCATCGAAAAGTGCTACATTTTTCGCATGACCGGTTTCTGAGGTACTTGACATACGATTGGGTTTTTGGGTTAATAATTAGGTGAACTATATTTCAATGCAGGAATTCAGAATGCGGGAATTCAAAATTCAGGAATAATAAAAATTCTGCACTCCTGCATTCCTGCATTCTAAATTCTAAATTGTGAATACTGCATTTCGAACACATGGTAATCAATATTTAATGAGAGTTTCTTTTAAGAAGATAGGCCTGATTCTGGAATTCCGAATAAATTAATTCCTGCATTCCTACATTCCTGCATTTAGAATACTTAGCTCGTGTAGCTTGAATAATTGAGATAAATATAATGCATATTTTATACAATTATTCATTTTTGCAACAACAAAAAACCTAATTAAACATAACAAATTTTGCCTTCTGTTATAGGTATTTTACCTCCCGGGGCCATGGGATAAAAGGCTGATTATGTGCAATTCAAAAAATTAAGGTTGCACGAAAAAGGCACCCTAACAAGTGATTGTTTTTGCAAAGGAATTAGTGGCGGAAAAGTTGGGGGGAAAGCATAGCAACTTTAGTGAGGGATAGGGAGATTGAGGGATGATTGTTTCAGGGAAAGGAGATAATGGTAGGCTTAAATGTGCGGTTTAACTGTTTCCTTTTGTTATACCGTTTCATGTATAAAAAATCCACAAATGTCAGTACTTTATTTTCCTTCATTAAGGAAGCCGCTTTGTTAGTTATTTTGAAACCAACACTATTGAAAAACAATAACGCGTGTGACGTCGTTTTTATTTATTCCATAGTGTTTTCGATGAAATGGGAGTATTCGGTTTTATTTCAAATTGTTCTGCATAATTAGGGAAAAGTCCAGGATACTTGGCTAAAGACATCGGAATCAATGACAAAAACTCAGGACAATCGGCTCTTTCTCCCATACCAAGTATTAAAAAAACCGGTGTTTCTCTATGGTATTCCTGATAGCGCTTTAATTGACTTTCGTTACACCATTGAATCTTGCCATTAAATAATCCTGTCCGAAATTTCGCCTCCACATAGAATTCCTTCTTAGTCCATTTGTCACGAAACTTAAAGTCCGGCTTTAAGGAAGATTTTACATAATCTTTGCTGTTAGTATTGTAATCATGAGTCATTTCCAATAAGTCATAATACCTGTCAATGAAAAGCTCACATCTGACATAATCCTCAAATTTCTTTCCCGCTTTGAATGATTCCGGCGTCAAGGCTTCATCAATCATTGCCTGAAGACCTTTTCCTAGTATTGAAATTAATCCCATGGCTATATTTCTTATTTAATCATTAGATTATTTTACGTTTGAGCGTGAGGATCAGTTTTTCTGTTTTCTTCTCGTAAAGTGCCAAGAATATTTCTGAGTAATTCATTTGTTTCTTCTTGTAGTTTTATCTGATAATTAATTTTCCAATACCAACAAACAACTTCACGAAGCAACAGGAAAACACAAATTAACACGACTAATCCTAAAATGATGTAAACGACTCCAGTTCCCATAGTTTTTTGTTTTAATTGTTAATATTTGGTTAGTTGTATGATCCTTTTGAAAAAAATATTGATTCTTTTATTGATAAACAGTCGCGAAATGGTTGCGGCGGCATATCAGGTGTTGCCAGTTTTATGTTTTCTTTGAAATCAACTTTGCAGATCCTGGCTCTGATTGTCGACCTTGCTTATACCGCAGTTCATTCTGCAAGTTTATCTATGCAAGTTTATCATTTCAGTTATTAAATGATGTGTTATTAAAGTCGTATGTCTAAATCCTTTTCCATGAACTGTAATCCTTATTCTTGCCCTTGGACGTCTCTACACTTTCTCCTTCGCGTCTAAATGAGCCTAATTTTAATGTTGCTTCTGTTAGAAAAATTACACTTACGACATAAACATCTTTCGAATCTTCGTAGGTTATTTCACCTGTTGATGATCTAGTACTTCTTTTATTATTAAAAAATGTAATTTCAGAACCATCACCCGATAATTTATAATTTCCCTTAAAAATAATCTGAGCAGATTCTTCTAAACTACAAGTTCCATCTTCTTTGAAAGTAAAATTTGCATTTGAATTTTCCGAATAACCAGCATCCTTTGACGTGTTTGCTTTGTCAATTTGCCAAGTACCAACTAAAGTGATTTTTTTTTGACAAGCAGAGATTGTTGTGATTAAGGCTAAAGAAAGAATCAGGAAAAATGTTTTCATTTTATTATTGTTTTAAAATAAGTCCTACTCATAAGGCTTTTCGGTATCGCCCCGTTTATTATGGTTTCTGAGCTCCATTTAATTCTCTATTTTAAGAATCTGCTTTGTTATGAAGTATTGGTATGATTTATTAGTATTTTCGGATGTGTTATCATGATGCGTCAACCATAAAACTTGTCAACGCCCGGCCGCAGCCGTATGGCGGGTTTTAATTGGTTTATGTTTGCTTTTCGTTGTTCACTTTGCAGACCAAGGTATTTATTGTTTACCCCCTAAGTCCATTTTGCAGTTGCTGGCTTGTTTGCTATAGCAGATAATTAGTAAATCAAGTAAAATTTATCAGGGGATGCATGTTTTCTAAAAAGCACCTTCCAATCAGATTTATTTCCACAAGAATATTCATAATCTTTTGTGAAAAATTCATCATAAGCCATATTGGAAATCTCACTTACATAAAAGTTATTTTCAACAATAATTGGACTTGTACAAGATGATTCTATGCAATAGCTGATTCTGTTGCTAAATGTGAAAGGACTATTGCCTCTCGTAAACGATATTGAACTAAGGCCATTAGCCGGATGTTTTGCAAAATCACATTGTTTATATCGATTTGACACAATCTGAAATTCAGAAATTATCTTAGCAGTCTTTGGTGGAATATGAATTATCATTGGCTCTTTATAACTAACAGAATAGCCTTTGGAAACGGTCGTGCTTTGGCTTGAAAAACCTGTCTCTGAATAAAAAACATTGTTAGAATACGAAGAACTGATTCCTTTTGTTTCTGTTGGAATTATTCCAGAGTATGCAGCATTAAAAAGATTTGTTTCACTTTTAGCATAATGAACGGACCCACTTGTTGACGTGCCTGATGATTGTGTTATAGAGACACCTTTACTACTTGAGATGCCAAAACCGGAAGATTTAGTAAATGTACGATCTTGGTAATAATCATAAGAAACACCATTCAAAATAAAGAAACAATCATTCTTATTGATCGAAATCATTTTATCAGTTTTGTTGTAAAGAATAAAACCTATGTTTCCATTTTCTGACCATAGGTTATAAACTATTTTACAATTATCATCTTCAAAAACTAATGCATCCTTTTCTTTCTGAAGATTTCCGATATCTGCTTTATAGACTTGATAATAATCAAGAGTTGCACATGAAGCTAAACTGATAATCATCAGTAAACTGAGAATTTTGTTTTTCATATTGCTTTTATTTATTTTTTCATCATTTCAGGTATACACGTAATCTCCAGCATTATATTAACAGAGCAGAATAAGAGAAGTAAAATAGAGTTTCCCACCAACGGGCAGTAGAATCACACATCAAACAACATCAAAACAAGGACAAGAGCAGTTGAAATGATCCAGGAAAAGATATACAACCGGTGAAAGACCTGAATGCAGAACAAAGCTAATAAATTCTTTTTAATAAATATAAAATGATGGAAAAGCATAATTGGAAGTCGAAAGTTAAAAGTCGAAAGTCAAAAGTTGAAAGTTGAAAGCCAGATCGGAAGTCAGAATCCTGATTGGGAATGCAAAAAAAGAGAAACCGCAGAGGCGCAGAGGCGCAGAGAAAACAAAAGCTCTAAGTTATACTCTGCGTCTCTCCGTCTCTGCGGTAAGAAAAGGCTTTTGGAAAGAAAGGAGATGAATACTCGAATATTCCTGCCTGCCGGCAGGCAGGGATCAACGATTTTTGAAATCTGATCGGAAGTCAGGATCCTGAATGGGGAAGGCAAAAAAAGAGAAACCACAAAGGACACAATGATTTTTCACAAAGGGCACAAAGGAGTCTTTGTGATCTTTGTGAACTCTTAGTGCTCTTTGTGGTTAATTTAAAAATACCATTGGAAAATGGAATACCCTAACACTCCCTCCTGTTTCAACGTTACTCCACTTCGATCGTTTTCATGTTGACACCAGGAGTCCGGTCGATGAGGTAATTGTATGGATCGATTCCCGCCTGGTATGGCTTTTCCCTGACCCGGAAGGTGAATACATTCTCCTTCTTTGTCAGTTTGATCCGTCGCATCAGCAGAGGCTTGCCGAGGTTATATTTGTTGGCCGGGGCAGTGAAAATCCCGATATCAACATAATCGTTTATTCCCACCGTTTTCTCCTTGCCCAGCGAATCGGATCTGAACTTCTCAGAACTGGTTCTAAGAGTCACCTCGTATTCATTCCCGGTCTTCCTGGCTTTTGCCTCCATCATGCGGTTTGAGAACAGCGTGATGTTCTCAAAAAGATCATCAATGACGTATTGAAGACTGTCGGGTGTTACCCGCCTGAAGGCCCGGACGGCAGACAGTGATGTAGGATACGGCGGCTGTTTGTAGCCAAATGAGTCGAGGAGGCTGCGCAATGCTTCATTCACCTTCTCTTCACCGATCATTTCCTTCAGGTAATACATCGCAACACTTGCTTTCTGGTAATGGATGTACTGCTGATGTTCCGATTTGTACAGCGGTCGTTCGGCTTCGAACTCCTTGCTTCTCCCGCTTAAATAACCATCCATTTCATATTTCAGGAACTTCTTCATCTTGTCCCTGCCATACTCCTTCTCCATTACCATCAGCGCAGAGTATTGTGCAAAGCCTTCGCTCATCATCTCACTCCCCTGCATGTTGGCGCCGCATACCTGGTGCGCCCAGTACTGGTGTCCCATCTCGTGGGCCACCACATAAAACACAAGGTCGATATCTTCTTTGGTCACTTTTCTCAGGTCGACGATAAAGCCGATGCCTTCGCTGTAGGGCATGGTGCCGGGAAAGGCCTGGGCAAAACCCGAGTATCGCGGAAACTCAATGATCCGGCATTGCCTGTGGTAGTATTTCCCGAAATTACGTGTGTAATAGGTCAGCGACTTCTCCAGGCTGTTCAGCATGTTTGGAACATTGTAGGCATGCTCCTTTATGTAGTAAACTTCGAGGTCGATGCCGTTCCATCTCTTCCGGGCAACTTCATACCTGGCAGAAATGAAAGAGTAAAAGTTGAGTGATGCTTTATCAAGTTTGTAAGAGAAGTATCTCTTTCCACCGGATTCCCATGTTTTGATCAGGCTTCCCGGGGCCACTGCCACCTGGTCGGGGGCTGTGCTGATAATTGTATTCACCTCCACCCAGTCGGCATCGTGGCTGACGTAAGTGTTGGCCCGTGTGGCCAGGTCATGCTCGTCCAGTTTTGGCATGCGGATCCTTTTGGGAAGCTTCAGTTTTACCCGCCTGTTTTTATCCTGAATTTCATAGTCGTTGTTATAGCCAAAGGATGGCATGATGTCGGAGTTGTTAAAAAACGTTCCGTTCTGGGTGAGCTGTGTAAAGGTGACTTCATTCTCAAACCCCTTTGTGATCCGTGATACCTTGAACGTGATCCGCATTGAATCGCCAGGTTGCAGTGGCCTGGACAACGAATAGATCCTGTATCCAAGACGGGTATCATTCAACGTCAGCCTGCTGCCGGGGATTATTATCTTTATGCTGTCGGGCACCTGCGGAAGCGTGAAATGCAATTCGCTGATGGGTGTTCCGGAGACATTCCTGGCGTATGTTTCAACTACCGCTTTCATGCTTCGCTGATATGGCATCAGGTCGATGGCATAGTTGAATTTATAGAAACGGGGTTGCGCGAGCCGCTCATACTTTTTATAGGCCTTCTCATATTCAACCTGCTTGTTCTCCTGCTCTTTTTCGGAATCATATTTGTTGAGCACTTTCGTGTTGTAATAAACAAAACTTCCGCAAAGGATAAAGAGACACACGATCAACCCGATGGCGACCTTGTTCCTCCACAGTATCCACCTGGCATTCCCGATCCTGTGCAGGAAACCGGTCTCTTTTCCCCGAACATAAAATGAGAAGATCAGGCAACCGACAAGAAGGCAAAAGAGTGACCAATAAATTGAAAACCACACTATGGATGTCACGAAAGGACCAAACCCGTTCATGTCGGAATAGGTGACACCGGGTCTTGAGCCAAAGATGACCATGTTGGAATTCACACGGAAAAGGAGCCAGATAAACTGGTTCAGGATAACAAACGCGATAAAAGCGAAGTATGCAATGTACCTGTTGTTGATGGTATAATGAAAGAACAGGGCAATGACAATAAGGAAGGAGAAGCCCACCAGGCTCAATCCCAGGAGAGACTTGAAGTATACATCAAGCTGGTACCGGTGATAACCGTAAAGGGTTTGGGTGACCACTCCTATCGCAATTGTCAGCAGCAGGACGAGCGCAACACTTGCTATCATGGCCAGCACCTTCGAGACAAACAACATTCCGGTCCGGACGGGTGAGGAGTCCTGGATCTCGCTGAACTTTGCATCGCGCTCCTTCCATACCAGGACCCCCGAATAAAAGGTGATGATCGCAATAAGGAAAAGAAAGAATGAACCTTTTATTGTATCGATCACATCGTAGGTAACAGGATATGTTGCCGTGCCGTATCTCCCGGTAAAATTGGTGAGTGAAGCAACCAGGTCAATCAGGCCAATCACTGTGATGATGATGAACGTCGGGTTTTTGATGATCGCCCGGGTCTCAAAACGGATGAGGTACCACAGACCGGACAGTGAGAAGTTCCCGGCCCTGGTTGCCTGGAATGTTCTGGAGGCAACCTCCGCATGAATCGGTTGTGATTTCTCCTTTTTCACTTTCCGTACCTTTTGGTTTCTCGTGCTGAACGAGAATTTAAAATACCCGGCAACCAGGATCGCTGCGCTGATCCCCATCCACACCAGCCTGTTGACGAGGAATGCACCGGTCAGTGCCACCCCGTGAGCATTCTTTTCATCCACGGTCATATACTTTGATATGATATTTTCCGGGCGGAAGCCAAACGGGTCGAGCAGGTTCGCCAGCCACTCCTTCTCGATATCCTTTGTAAATCCTGCAGAAACTCCATAAAGAACAAGGATCACCATGGCCCCGATGAAGGAAACAATATTGCTCCTGAAAAGCGTTGCAAGCATGTAAAGCAAAACAGCCGAGATGATCGTGTTGGGGATAGCAAAGGTGATGATCCCGAGGAGATGCCCGTTCCAGATCACATCCACGTAACGGTCAGGTTGCACCCAGGGCATCAGTGGTCCGATGAGGGCTCCCAGCGACACGCCCAGCAGCGGTAAAAAAGCAATGGTGACGGCACCGATGAATTTCCCGAAATAATAATCACGTTTTTTGATTGGTGAAGAAAAGACAAACTGGTACATGTTGTGGTCAAAATCGCGGTTTGCCGTGGCATTCATGAATGCCGTGGTCATAAGCAGGCAAACCAGCGACATCACGCCGTAATAATACTGAATCACATACGGGGCATTTTTGTACACACTGCCAATGCTACCGCCAATGTTAATATCATCGGATGAAACAGCTCCCATCACCAGCAGTGTGTTGATGACAAGGAATATCCAGGTCATGGGTGAACGAAGCCAATACTTCCATTCGTATCTGATAAATTTCCACATAATCTTCCGGGGTTGGGGTTAGACTAATTCATTCATCTTGGCAAAGAAGACATCCTCGAGATTCTCCTCCGTTCTTGTAAAACCATCTCCCAGCTCCGTGTGGGAAAAAGCGTGTATCAGTGGTTTTCCCCCCGACAGTTTGCTTGAAATGATCTTGTAGTCTCCCTGGTACCGGGCGAGTTCGGTCTTGTCGACCTTTCGTTCCCATACCTTCCCCCGGATCTGCTGCAGTGCATCCTCGGTGTTCCCGCAGAAGAGCAGCTTTCCTTTGTCCATGATGGCCATCTGCGTGCAAAGCTCTTTCACATCCTGTACGATATGGGTAGAAAGGATCACGATGATGTTCTCTCCAATTTCGCTGAGGATGTTGTAAAAGCGGTTGCGTTCGCCGGGATCGAGACCGGCGGTGGGTTCGTCGACGATCACCAGTTTGGGATTGCCGATGAGGCATTGGGCGATCCCGAAGCGCTGCCGCATTCCGCCGCTGTAACTTGCCACGGCTTTCTTGCGGTGTTCATCCAGGTTGACTTTTGTCAGCAGTTGGTTCACCATCTCCCTGCGTTCGGACCGGTTTCCAAAACCTTTCAACAACGCGAGGTGATCAAGCAGTTCCACGGCGGATGCACGGGGATAGACACCAAATTCCTGGGGAAGGTAGCCAAGCACTTTCCGCACCGCTTCCTTGTTGTTCAGCACGTCGATGTCGCCCAGCATCACGGTTCCGCTGTCGGCATCCTGGAGTGTTGCAAGGGTTCGCATCAGTGACGACTTCCCCGCGCCGTTGGGCCCGAGCAGTCCGAACATGCCTTTGTTGATGGTCAGTGTGACATTGCTCATGGCAACAACCCCGTTGCTGTATTGTTTGTTCAGCTTGTCGATCTGTAATATCATGAAAATTGTTTTTAGTTTAAGATGACGACTTATCGGTGAAAAGGTTACACAACTAATTCAATTTGGCAGGGTCCGGGCTGTGATGAAGCATCCGCCAGGAATCAATCATCGCTTACAACTATCTTCGTAAGCATGATGCCGGTTGTAAGGATAGCCTGGATGATATTAATTCCATTGGGTTTGTTTTGGTTATCAAATATAATTATTTTTCAATCGATTTCTGCTCCCGGGTTTCGGACATTGCTGCAATCATTGCGCTCAGGCCGGGCGGGCCTCGTCAACGAATTCCGGGCTTCGATATTTTTACCGCAGAGACGCGAAGGCGCAGAGTCTCCGCGCCTCTGCGTCTCAGCGGTTTGTTTTTTTAAACCAAGGCCACCATACAATGATTATCCTTTCCGATTTAATTTCAAAAATCGTTGATCAATATTCAAAATATCCTTTCCCAATTCGCACAGCTGTGCGCTGTGTTGATATATAAATAAGGCATTTCATGCATCAAATCCAAAAAGTCGCCGTAAATTTGTCTCCTCGTTAGGCTGCACACCTGACCCCAAAATTTCCAAAAAAACAAAAGAATACCTGGTAACAGATATCTGAATTAACACGAAACAATTAAAAAGAAATTTATCGCTTTACATAAATTAAAACTGAAATTCTAAAACAAATAAATAAAGTTAGTGGTAATTTTGAAGTATTAGAGCCCAAGCACTCGGAATCTGATACTGGCAATGGTAGCAGTCCTAATGTGATAATACACAAATGTAAAAATTACGAGGAAGGTTTAGTTTTAGCTTTGGAGTTGGGTTCTAAGTTAGGCGTGCCTGTCGTAAATGAGCATCTTGTGTGTAAAAGGTCTGATACCTAGGAGGCCGTTGATAAAGGCCCGTCTGCGTTGTTACCCGTAAAGGATATCGGTCCTATTCTTGTCTTTTCAAGGCATAAAACAAGTCTGTAGGCAAGGAATTCCCCTCCCTTTTCCCTATTTCGTCTTCAACCTGAGGGGTTGTATTGAAACTGCGTTTCGGCACAGCCCCTTGCTTTTTGCTCGGTTGATCAATTTTTGGCAAGCATGTCAAAGTCGTAATTGAAGCCGGCAACTTAGTTTATGACAAGCCGTTTGTTATTGAACCGACTTCGGCCGGAACTGGACCCCGCTATGTCTTTAGTGATTGGACGGATATGCCCATCGTGGCTATTGGTCCAGGGTACGCCGGTTCACTGAATCACGCCCCGGACGAGAACCTCGTCGTCGAAGACTACCGGCAAGCCGTCAAACATGTTATTGCCTTACTGCATGGTTTTTCTAAAAGCTAATCTAAAACACTGAGGTCCAGCAAAAAACCACTGTTTGTT
>Ga0118677_10008418_pt1 | contig 16543 bp, 14 predicted proteins | sample AliMusrvi5mmetaG_FD_86154 | JGI IMG/M metagenome (GOLD analysis project Ga0118677, IMG submission 86154) | reverse complement strand
ATCTATTAATAATAAATCTGGTGCAGGGCTAACGGGTGCAAGCACAATTACTAGTGTATCCACATTGGCGATTGGCGGTCTAATCAGGCGGTTTTTTCTTGGCAATATGGCAGAAATAGTCCATGTCTGGCTGTTTTTCTCTGGCGGCTGCAGCGTGACAATGTCTCCAATTAAAGGAATAATTTTATCATTTCTAAAACGTCCCTTTGCACCTGCTTCTATAATGGAATTATCTGTCAAAACTACATAGAAAACGCCCGCAATACATTTATAAATTATTCCTTGCATAAGAATACCATATTGTTATCCCCCGGAAGTAGGCGTAGGTGCAATGGATACCGTCGGAGTGGTCTGAACAACAGGCTTATCACAAATGAGCACTTTACTATAAACATCTTGTCCGTTTATATTTAAGTAATAAGCGCGTTGCTCATTCAATGTATTGCTAGTATAAGTATATTCAATAGGCTTAGTTGCTGAGGTCACTGTCTCTGTACCATCACGTGGATAAACCTGTGTTCTGTTGCCGCTTAAATCCACATAGATAATGCTTAGCTGAGAACCATCCGGGATATATGTGGGTATTTCAAAGGTTAAAGTTCCTGTATAGAGATTTTCCACTCCCTTACTTACCCAGATTTTTATACTTATATTTTGATCAATGCTATATTCTGTATTGGCTACGGGGTCTTGCTGATAAACTCCAAGAGGATACATCGTATATTCTTCATATACAGCGCCCACTAAAAAACCCTTGCTCTTTATTATTTCCATTGCTTGTTCTTTAGTTAAACCGGTAAGGTCTGGTACAATTCGTTTTTGTAAAATAATTGGCTTAGCAATCCAAATATCTACTGCGGTGCCTTCCGGCTGCAAAGTATTAGAATCAAATGCCTGCTTAAAAACTTTATCAGCGGGGTTATCGTTTGTATTTTCATAATTAACTGTACCTAGTACTAAACCAGCATTTTTCAAGGCTTGTGTTGCTTGATCTAAATTATAATTTAAAAGGAGTGGAACAGTACAAGGCTTTTTACCTTTACTTATTGTAAGTCTAACCACATCTCTAACATTTACTTCTTGCTGCGCAGGAGGGTCTTCACTTATTACACTGCCGGCAGGTATTGTCAGGCTAAAATCTGAAAAGCTATCGCCAATTCTAAGAGAATTGCTTTTCAGCATTTTTTGGGCGTCACTTTCGCTTAAGCCAACAACATCAGGAACAAGTACCTTTCCATTTATAGGTGGAGTTGTTTTTGGAGAAAAGAATACAACTAACATTACCGCTACCACTGCAAAAGCTGCAATGATAACACCAATAAGAATTAATTGCTTCCTTGTGCGTGCCTTTTTTGCGGTTTTTGCTTCTACTCTTTTCATTCTAGAGGGTTTCTCGTCATTAATTTCATCTTGTGCTTCTTGCGCATCTTGCTCTTCTTGTTCTTGTGTTTTTTCTTCGCTAAGCTGTATTCTATCATTTTTTCGTTCAAACCCAGTTGAAACAGAATCATTTACAATGAAGTTTTGTGGGCTTGCAGCCAACAACATAAGGTCTTCTCTTAATTCCTCAACATTTTGGTATCTGTTATTTGGGTCTTTTGCCATACATTTTAGAATAATATCGTTTAAGCCTTGAGGAATGGCACTATTTATTTCTATTGGTTTACGGGGCAGCTGATTAATATGCTTCATAGCAATGGTTACAGGTTCCGTTCCTGAAAAAGGCATCTCACCGGTAGCCATTTCAAAAAGCACCACGCCTATGGAATAAATATCAGAACGAGCATCAATATGCGAACCTCTTGCTTGCTCTGGTGAGATGTAATGCACGGAACCTACAACATCCTTGCCTGCCATTGTAAGTGTGTGTTCCGACAATACTCTAGCTATACCAAAATCTGCAACCTTTAACGTGCCATCAACAGACACAAGCATATTTTGAGGTTTAATATCTCTGTGAATAATATTGTTTTCATGAGCATGGGCTAAGCCTGCTGTCATCTGTAGTGCATAATCAATTACCTTTGGCAATGGCAAAATTTCACCATTTTTAATAATATCCTTTAGTGTTTCCCCATCTACATATTCAGTAACAATATAATATGCACCATCTGTCTGCCCAAGGTCCAGTACATTACGAATATTTGGATGAGAAAGCTTTGAAAGTGCCTGAGATTCACTAAGAAAACGCTCAGAATATTCATCGTTATCAATAAATTCTTCCTTCATTATTTTAATGGCAACCGTTACGCCATCGCTCATTCGCTTTGCTTTATAAACAACGCTTGTGCTTCCGGTACCTATCTTAGCAATAATTTGATACCTGCTATCTATAATATCATTAACCATTTATGCAACCTCCATCATTTTCAACACATACTACCGTAATATTATCTCTGCCACCAGCTGAATTTGCAGCCGCTATAAGCTTTTCAACTTTTTGACGGCAAACTATCTTTTGCAAAAGTATCTCTTGTATTGATTCTTCATTTACCATACCTGTAAGCCCATCGGTCGTTAGTAAGAGAATATCGCCTTTTTGCCATATAGCAGTAAAAACATCTACCCTAACAAATCTTTCGTTTCCTAAAGAACGAGTAATAACATTTCTTTCCGGATGATTATAGGCTTCGCTTTTACTAATAATGCCGCTATCTATAAGCTCCTGCACTAAAGAATGGTCATTTGTCAGTTGCTTCAGCTTGCCATTTGAAAGCAAGTATGCTCTGCTATCACCCACATTTCCTATGTAAAGGTATTCGCTTTCAATAAGTGCCAGCGTCATAGTCGTTCCCATATTAGAAAAGCGTTTATCCGCTAATGCGGCATTATAAACCACTTTGTTAGCTTCGTTAATAGCGCGTCTTACTAATAAGGATATATCGCAATGTGTGGAGTATTCTGCTTCAAACAAGGTATATGCAGCTGAAATAGCTAATGCACTTGCTACCTCTCCCGCCTTTGCGCCGCCCATTCCATCTGCAACAATAAACAAGTTTTTTAGCGCATCACCATTTCTAGGGATATGATAGCAATCCTCATTGTTCTCTCGAAGTCTGCCAGGATTACTCAGCCCACAAAAGCTCATATCTCTTCCTCCTTATTAAGAATGCTACTCCGTAATTGCCCACACGCTCCAGAAATATCTGCGCCCATTTCTCGGCGAACTGTTGCGGATATTCCTTTTTGCTCAAGTATTTCAAGAAATACTTTTACATTTCCTTTTTGAGCCGCAATATACTCTTTCTCTTGTACGCTATTTAAAGGAATTAAATTTACGTGGCATTGCATTCCTCTGAGCTGATTTGAAAGCTCTAGCGCACAATCTTTTGTATCATTTAATTTATCAATTAGTGCATATTCAAATATTACTCTCCTGCCTGTTTCCTTAACAAAATATTTCATAGCCTCCAGAGTTTCTTTGATGGTATATGCTTTTGCTATTGGCATTATTTGAGTACGAATAGCATCATTTGGTGCGTGCAGTGATAGTGAAAGATTTACACCAAGCTTTAAATCTGCTAGCTTAATAATATTAGGAACAATCCCACAGGTAGAAATAGAAATATTTCTCATACCAATGTTTAATCCCTCTTTGCTATTGACAAGCTCAATAAATTTTAACACGCTGTCAAAATTATCAAGCGGTTCGCCGCTGCCCATAAGTACTATATTTGTAATTGCTCGTGTTTCTTCTACTCTATTATCATACTCGGCACTTAGAACCTGCCCAAGCATTTCACCAGCAGTTAAAGAGCGAACAAGCCCGTTTATACCTGATGCACAAAATGCACAGCCCATACGACAGCCTACTTGAGAGGAGATGCAAATGGTATTGCCGTGGTTATATTGCATCAATACACCCTCTATTATATTAGAATCTTCTAATAAAAACAAATATTTTATTGTGTTATCAATTTTCGATACAAATTTCTTATAAATCTGTGCTCCTCCAAGGGTATAATGTTCCTCTAACAATTGTCTAAAAGAGCCTGGAAGTACAGCAATTTGGTCAATATTCAAACCGCTATGCAGTCCCTTGTAAAGCTGCTTTGCCCTATAGGATGGCTGTCCCAACTCTAGCACAAGCTGCGTTAGCTCTTTTAAATTAAAATCCAGCAAGTGCATATTAAGCATTCCTCCGCATTCTTGCTATAAAAAAGCCATCCACGCCATCAATATTTGGCATTAGTTGAATTAACCCAGAGCTTAAATCGTGATTTGCTAAAGCAGAAGACAAATGCCCTTCTAAGCTATCAAGTGAAAATTGTTTATTGTTCTTTAAAAATTCATCTACAATTTTTTGGTTTTCATTTTTGCGAAAGGTGCAGGTGCTATAGACAAGAATACCATCCTTTTTGCAATATTGCGCTGCTGTTTGAAGTATCTTTGACTGTAGCATTTCTAATTCTTTTAAGGTTTCAATATTTATTGTGTTTTTTATTTCTGGTTTTGCGCCAAGTACACCAAGCCCAGAGCAAGGTGCATCTACAAGCACTCTGTCAAACTCACCTAATCCGCTTAAAAACTCACTGCTGTCTGCGCAAATGGCGTTGATAAGCCTTTCACAGCCACAGCGAGTAGCGTTTGCAATAATTAGCTCTACTCTATGAGCGTGGCGGTCTAAAGCCACAACCTGACCTGCTTCAATAAGCTGTGCTATGTAAACCGTCTTTCCGCCTGGTGCTGCGCAAGCATCTAACACTCTTTGACCTTTCTTTGGCTCTAGTGCCTGCACTGCCATCATAGAAGCTTCCCCTTGAATAGAGCATTTACCAAGAGTGAAAAGCTCTGTATCAAATATTCCGTTACCTTTTAAATAAACTAAATCATCAAAGAACTTTCCTTTTGAATAGCTAATCTGGCGAGAATCAAGCGCATGTAAAAACTCTTCAACAGAAATTACTTCGGTATTGATTCTAACAGCACTATTATATTCAGGTTCATAAGAAAGCAATGCTTCACTTTCAGCAAAGCCATAATCCTCAATAAGCTCTTTCACAAGTTCTTTTGGAAAACTATATTTTGCAGAAAGATAAGCCGCTGGATCAATGGACTTATCAGGATATTTAATATTATCTTTGCTTCGAATAATATTTCTTAAAACACCATTAATAAAACCTGTAAGTGCGCCCTTGCCCGCATCCTTTGCAAGCTCTACACTCTCGTCACAGGCGGAATAGTCTGGCACTTTATCCATATATAAAATTTGATACACACCAATACGCAGAATATTGCGTACCTTTAGCTGCACTCTGCCCTTTGCGAATTGGTCGATTATATAATCAATATTTATAAGCTTATCTAAAGTGCCATATACAAGCGAGGTTATAAATGCCCTATCTTCCTTTGAATATCTCTCACTTAATTGTGCTTTTAAGGCAAGGTTTGAGTACCGAGTATTTATAATAATATCTTCTAACAGCAAAAATGCTTTCTTGCGTGGTGTCATAGTATTCCGCCCCCTAAAATAGTGCCTGCTTCAATACTATGCCCTCTTAAAAACTCTTTTGAATCCATTATACGTTTGCCTGGCAATTGAATGCTTTTTAGCTCAATAAGCTGGTCAGCTGCTGCCACTAGCAAGCCGCTTTTTGCATCAGCAAAAACAACCTGCCCACATTTAGTATCTTGCGGTATGGCTTGTCCTGTTGAGTTGGCTTCATATATCTTTAAAACCTGTCCTGATAGCATGGTATATGCTACTGGCGAAGGGTTCATTCCCCTAACAAAATTATGTATTGCCATGGCTATTTTTGAAAAATCTATTATTGCATCCTGTTTTTTAATCATAGGAAAATGTGTAGCTTCAGAATGGTTTTGGGGGGTGCGGATGGCTTTTCCAGTTTCAATTAAACGCACTGTTTCTAAAAGTGTTTGCGCGCCAAGTGCTGCAAGGCGCTCAAAAAGCTCGCCCGCTGTTTCGTTTTCTAATATTTCGGTTTCTTTTTTAAGTATAATATCCCCACAATCAAGCCCTACTTCTGTAAACATTGTGGTAATACCTGTCGTCTTTTCACCATTTATGATTGCCCATTGAATGGGTGCGGCACCTCTGTATTTAGGTAAAAGTGAAGCGTGTACGTTTACACAGCCAAGCGGTGGTACCTTTAAATTTTCTGCTGATAAAATTTGTCCAAATGCTGCTGTAATCATTAGGTCTGGAGCAAGCTGGCGTAAATATTCCGCTGCTTCCGGTGCTTTTATTTTTTCTGGCTGAAAGACTTTTAAGCCATTATTCAAGGCATATTCCTTAACAGGAGGCAAAACGGAAGCTTGTCCGCGCCCCTTTGGTCTGTCGGGCTGACAAATGACTGCCTTAATATTATAATGGTTCTCTACAAGTGCTTTTAGGGAATTCACCGCAAAATGCGGCGTTCCTAAAAAAACGATGTCAATCATATTCATACTCCGTAACTTTATCTGTAAAAAGTACGCCCTCTAAATGGTCAAGCTCATGGCAAAATGCGACAGCTATAATATCCTCACCTGTGTATTGCATAAGCACACCATTGCGGTCAAAGGCTTCTAATACGACTTTCTTTGGGCGTTTTACCTTGCCGCGCACGCCAGGAATGCTCAAGCAACCTTCAGAGCTAAGCTGTTGACCTATGGCTTTCTTTATTTCCGGATTAATTAACTCAACAATTTTCCCTTCGCCAATGTCCACTATGGCTATGCGTTTTAATATACCTACCTGTGGTGCCGCCAAGCCAATACCATCCGCAGTTTTTAAGGTTTGAACCATATCGTCTAAAAGAGTAGTAACCCGCTCATCGATTGTCTCCACTACCCTGCTTTTTTTTCTTAATATTGTGTCCTTGTCACTTAAAATCCTTCTAATTGCCATATGCTTCACTCCTAGAATAAATTAGTTGGGTTCACCTCTATGCTTCTATAGGTATCCTTTAATTGCACGCCTTCTGCAAGTTCAAAAATGCTATTGGTAAGCTCTTTTGTTGAATCTGTTTCCTTAAGTTTAATTAATATCTGATGTCTTGATAGTCCTTTTAGTCTGCCTATGGGCGATGGCGTCACTTGAAAATATAAAATATTTTCCTTCCAAATCACACTTTCAGACAACCTGTCCTTAATAAGTCCAAAGGTGCTCTGTGCAAAGGAAAGTGAATTCTCTGCATTCTCGCTGGAGAAAAGTATTCTTATAAAAACAGCAAAGGGCGGGTACCACATGGCTTGCCTTTCTGCAATTTCATGGTTATAAAAACCACTGTAATCGTGCTGTGCTGCGGCAGTTATAGCAAAGTGCTGGGGGGTATAGGTTTGCACTATTACACTGCCTTTTGTCTGTGCTCTGCCTGCTCTTCCAGCCACCTGTGTAATGAGCGAAAAGGTTCTTTCACGGCTTCTGTAATCAGGCAAGCGAAGCATTGTTTCTGCCGCTATTACGCCTACAAGTGCAACCATAGGAAAGTCATGCCCTTTTGCTATCATTTGTGTGCCTACTAGTACTTGTGCCTCTTGGTCTGCAAACTTTTTTAATATATGATAGTGTGCATCTTTTGTTTTGGTGGTATCAACATCCATTCGCAATACGTTTGTGTCGGGAAAAAATTTAGAAAACTCCTCCTCCACCTTTTGCGTACCTGCACCAAACTGCTTTATATATTTACTTCCGCACGAGGGGCACTCATTTGGAAGAGGCATTTCAAAATTACAATAATGGCAACGCAAAAGCTTTACTCCGCTATGATATGTAAGTGACACATCACAATTTTTACAGCTTATTGTTTCACCGCAAGCTCTGCACATAACAAAACTGGAATAGCCTCTTCTGTTAAGAAACAGCATTGCCTGGTTTTTATCTTTAATAGTTTCATCTAGTAATGTAAATAGCCTTTTTGAAAATATGCTGCGATTTCCGCTGGAGAATTCATCTGCCATATTGACTAGCTCCACCTTTGGTAGTGGCTGACCATTTATACGACCATTCAGCTCAAGGATTTTATATTTCCCCTGCTTTGCCTTATAATATCTCGCTATAGATGGCGTTGCACTGCCAAGTAATAGAACTGCATTATTATATTTTGCTCTAAAGGCGGCTACTTCAACCGCATCATATCGAGGATGCGTATCCGATATATAGGAGCCTTCATGCTCCTCGTCCACCACGATTAGTCCAATATCCGTGCAAGGTGCAAATATTGCTGAACGTGCACCAATGACTATTTTTGCTTCGCCTGAACGAATTCTTCGCCATTCATCATAGCGTTCTCCTATACTAAGCGCACTATGAAGCACTGCAATGTTGTTTCCCAGGCGTTCACGAAAGGAATTAACCATTTGAGGGGTAAGAGAAATTTCCGGCACTAATACAATGGCAGATTTGCCACTTTGGGCAGCATAGTCAATGGCACGCATATATACTTCTGTCTTTCCGCTACCTGTGACACCATGAAGCAAAAACTCATTGCCATTGCTATCTATTGCATTCTTTAGCTCCTGCAAAACTGCATGTTGCTCAATATTTAAACTATGCCAATTCACCGCTGTTGGTGCAATTCCCATATATGGACTGCGTTTTTGTTCTAGCTTCGTGCTTTTGATTATACCTTTGCTTTCTAAAGTTTTTAAAGCAGCATCAGCATTGCCTAGTGTTTGATTAATATATGACTTTTCCACTTCTAAAACTTCAAGTAATAAAGAAATAATACTATATGCCTTTGAAGCGTACTTAATTTCGCTCTCAAGCATTTGTTCTGCCTGCTCCTGCGAAATCGCCAGCGAAATAATCGTATTAAATTTTTCCCTAACACGCCCAGAACGCAAATCAGAAGGCACCAAAAGGCGTATAATGTCTATTGCCTTTGCATGATATTCTTTTTGCATCCAGCTAATTAATGCAAGCTGCTCCTGCGTTATAACAGGCTGCGCATCTACAAAGCTAATAATTGGCTTAAGCAAGGAAGGCGCGATTTCACAAGTATCTGTAAGCGCTATAATAAAGCCCTCAACCTGCTTACGCCCACCAAATGGTACTTTTACACGCATACCTGCCTTTGATAATGGTAGAAGCTCTTGAGGAACTTTATAAGTGAATAAATGATCAATGTCTTGGTGCGCTATGTCAACGATAACTTGGGCGTACAAAAGCTATCCTCCTATTGACAATATATAGAGTCTGTATTTTTTGCGGCTCAAGGTAGCTTTGAAATCATTCTTTATCGTAATGAGTGGTGCAGGCATAATCGTCATCCGATAATTCGTGCATAGCTTGAATAACTGGCTTATAATCGGGATTACCTTGACCCTTATCCACTATTGCACGTGCGCGTTTAGAAATTGCAACCACCAATGCGTAGCGGCAATCTGCCTTTAAGTCTAAATCCTTTAGTATTGGCTTATCCATAGAAATTTCCTCCTTCTAGTAGCTGTTTTTCAAGCTCTTCATTTCTCTTTACATGGCATTTTTCCGCAGTGATAATAGCTTCTATCTTCTTTACTGCGGCATCAACTTCATCATTTACTACTACGTAATTGTAGCGGTTAATGAAATTTAGCTCTTGGTAGGCTGCTCTGAAACGCTCTAATATCATTTCAGCGTTTTCTCGTCCTCTGTCAACAAGCCTGCGATATAATTCCTGCATGCTTGGCGGAACCAAGAAAATAAATATTCCCTCGTCAAAGCGTTCCTTTACCTGCAATGCTCCTTGAATATCTATTTCTAATATAATATCGTTGCCTGCATTTAAGGTTTCTCTAACAAATTTTTTGGGTGTACCATAGTAACAGCCCCCATATATCTGAGCATACTCTAGCAATTCGCCCTCATTTATCAAATGCTCAAACTGCTCCTGCGTACGAAAGAAGTACTCGACCCCCTCTTTTTCGCCATCACGCTGCTCCCTTGTAGTAACAGAAACAGACACTTTATATTGGGGATTGAGACGACGCAGCTCTCTGCAAACTGTACCCTTGCCAGAGCCAGAAGGACCAGAAATTACAATCAATAATCCTCGTTTACTCATTGGTTTCGTCTTCCTCCATTAATAAATTATCCTGTTGCTCCTCTTCAATAAGTATTTTACCAGAATCTCGCTCATCAAGTCTGTGTGCAACGGTTTCTGGCTGAACTGCTGATAAAATGATATGTCCGCTATCTGCAATAATTACAGCACGAGTACGTCTTCCATAAGTGGCATCAATCAAATTTTCTCTGTCTCTAGCCTCTTGAATAATACGCTTTATAGGCGCAGATTCTGGGCTGACTATTGCAATAATTCTATTGGCAGAAACTATATTTCCAAAACCAATATTAATAAGCTTTATACTCATGTCTCTCCTCCAAAAGTCTATTCAATATTCTGAATTTGCTCTCTTAGTTTTTCAAGCTCACTTTTTGCGTCTACTACAAGTGCCGCTACTTCAGTATCTACGGACTTTGAACCTATCGTGTTTACTTCTCTATTTAATTCCTGAATAAGAAATTCCAACTTTCTTCCTACAGGTTCAGTGCTTTGCATATATTCTCTCATATTTTTAATGTGAGCCGCCAAGCGAACAAGCTCTTCATCAATAGATACTCTGTCTGCATATATAGCTATCTCCTGTGCCAGTCTTTGTTCATCTACAGGAACCTCACCAAGAAGCTCGGCAATGCGTTGCTTTAATTTTAGAGCATATTCTCCACAAGTATTTTGAGTGCGTATATTGACCTGACTAGAAAGCTCTTCAATATTAGCCAGTTTTAATAACATATCATCATTAAGTTGTTGCCCTTCAATGGCACGCATAGAAAGTATGCTTTTGCAGGCGTCAATAGCAGCAAGTCTCATCAAACGAAGTATTTCGTCTCTGTCGTCCTCATTTTGGGTAACGCTTAACACATCGCTGAAACGGGTAACCAGCTCCGCTGAAATAGTGCTGTCTATGCCAAGCTCTTTTAGTCTGTCAAAAGCCTTTAAATATTGCTCTAACAGCGGAATGTCTATTGCCACTACCTTTGCATCTTCTCTAGCATTGCTATATGTAACAGATGCTTCAATATGACCTCTGGAGAGCTCCTCGCCAATAGCCTTGCGCAAATCATCCTCCAAAAAGAGCAAAGAACGCTGCATACGAACATTAATATCCAGGAACCTATGATTGACTGATTTTAGCTCTATAATTACTTCTCTTCCGTCACACTCTGCTGAGCCACGGCCATAGCCTGTCATACTGTGCAATATAAACAACTCCTTAAAGATTTATTATACCATATAAACAATATAAGTTAAAGTGCTTTAGAATAATTTATACAATTCATCCTTTGATGGCGGTGCAAGTGCTATTTTTTTTCCTTTTGTCTTCTCTAACATTTCACCATTTGTAAACTCGCCTATAATAGAAGCATTAATGCCTTGCTCATTTAGCTTTTGTGCAATATTGCTATCCGGTGATGCAGCAATAAGCATACAGCCTGAGGAAATAAGGCGCAAGGGGTTAAGCTTTAATGCAGTGGTTAACTTTTCCGTAATGGGTAAAACTGATATTTTTTCCGTTTCAATACTTACGCCTAGATTAGCTGCCTGTGCCATTTCATATGCTGCGCCCAGCACTCCGCCCTCTGTAGCATCGTGCATGGCGTGTGCTCCTGCACGAGAAGCAATTAACCCTTCCTTAACTACACTTATTTGGTTAAGTAAGCCCGCCGCAAAAGTCAATTCTTCAATATTAAGTATTTTGCTGGCACGCTCTTTAAAATCTGCTGCAATTATTGCAGTGCCTTCTATGCCTGCATACTTCGTCATTATAAGTTGGTCTCCCACCTTTGCATCGGATGTATTTATGCAAAACTCGCCCACAGGAATGCCTATAACGGTACTGGAAATTACTGTTCTGTTAACGGCATCTGTTACCTCTGTGTGACCGCCCACAACCTCAACATCCAGTTCGCTTGCCGCAAGGGAAACGCTATTCATTATTTGCTCAATTTCCGATAATGAGCTTGTGGGGGGTACTAATAAGGTTATCATAATGGCAATAGGCATTGCGCCTGCTGCTGCAATATCATTACAGGAAACGTTCACTGCTAAAGAGCCCGCAGAGCTGTTTGCAGCCGTAATAGGGTCGGAGGAAATGACACAAACGCCGTCAATTCTTAAAGCCGCACAATCCTCGCCAATTCCTGGACGCAATAAAACTTCTTCGCGAATGCGAGGCAGTTTATTTAAAACTATTCTTGAAAGCTCCTCATTGCTTAATTTACCCAACTTAAGCATTTTGTTCCTCCTGCAAAAGACGCAAAAATTCCTGCTCGTCTATGATTGTAATATTTAGCTTTTGTGCTTTTTCAAGCTTACTGCCGGCACTTTCGCCTGCAACCACTAAGTTTGTTTTCTTGCTTACAGAGTCTTGAATAACGGAGCCTAATTGCTCAAGCAGCTTTGCAGCATCAGTGCGAGAATAGCTTTCTAATGAACCAGTCAGCACTATGCCCTTGCCAGCAAAAAATCCTTGTTGTAGTTTTTCTTCCATAGCTTGTGGAATCACGCCAGAGACATTCAATCGCTCCAGCATTTTAATATTTCGCTCAAGTGAAAAGTAATCTGTAATACTAGCTGCAATGATATCGCCTATTTCATCAATGCCTAATAGCTCGTCCGCTTTTGCATTCGTAATTGCTTCTAGTGTTCTAAAATGCTCCGCAATATCTCTTGCGGTCTTTCGTCCTACATTTGGTATGCCCAAAGCATAAATAAAGGCATCTAGCTTGCAATGCTTACTTGCTTCGAGTGCAGAGAGCAGATTGTCTGCCTTTTTATCCTTCCAGCCCTCTAAATTAAGAAGCGTTTGTTTATCAATATGATATAAATCAGAAATATCCTTCATGGCAAAAGCATCAATGAGCTGTTCTGCCGTTTTATCACTTAGGCTTTCAATATCCGTGGCATCTCTTGAGGCATAATGCGCCATTCGTGCTACTAATTGTGGCCGACAGGAAATAGTATTGGGACAAAAGAGCAGCATTCCCCTATCCTCTAGCTTGGTCCCGCAAGCAGGGCAAAACTCCGGAACAATAATTTGCACAATGCTTTGGCTTGCATCTGCCACGCCTATTATTTCTGGAATGACATCATTCGAGCGGCGAACCCATACCTTTGCACCTATTCCAACGCCCTTGCGTTCAATATCCTGCTTGTTGTTAAGCGTCGCACGCTTGACAGTGGCACCGCCTATATCCACAGGCTCTAAATATGCAAGAGGTGTAAGCTTGCCTGTCCTTCCTACCTCCCAAGAAACATCCAGCAAGGTAGTAATTACTTCTTCTGCAAAGAATTTATAGGCAATCGCCCAACGAGGAAATTTATCTGTATAGCCTAAAGCTTCTCGCGTGCGAAAATCAGTAACTTTCAGTACCATACCATCAATTTGAAAATCTAAATCCCCGCGTGTCTGTTCGGCAATTTTTATTTCTTGAATAGCCTCCTTCATACTGCTATATGTTTTAAGATAGCTATTAACCGGCAATTTTTGATTTTTTAAAAACGCCATTGCCTCTATACTATTTTCAAAATATAAGTCTGCGCTTGCACCAATATTATAAATAAAAGCATCCAGCTTGCGCCCTGCTGTCACCTTTGGGTCAAGGTTCCGCAATGCTCCAGCAGCCGCATTTCTAGGGTTTTTAAAGGCTTCCATAGCGTTTTCATTATAGGCATTAAAGGCTGAAATTTTCATAATTCCTTCGCCTTGGACTTGAAGAAAGCGCTTAAATTCAATAGAAAGAGGGATACTACGTATTGTCTTTACCTGCTCAAAAATACGTTCACCAATGATACCATTCCCTCTGGTAGCGGCATCAATTAATTTTCCGTCTTCATAAGTTAGGTTAAGCGTAAGACCATCATATTTGTATTCCAGTGAATAAATAGGTGTTGGCAAGGGTTCACTATGAACCATATTAAAATCCGAAATTGCTTTATTAACCTTTATTTCCCAAGATATAAGCTCTTCAAAGGACTGTGCCTTGTCCATACTCCAAAGCCGAGATTTATGCTCAACCTTTTCAAAAGCAGAAATAGCGTCTCCGCCTATTCTATGCGTAGGAGAGTTTGGCAAAACAATGCCCGTTTGAAGCTCCATTTCCACTAATTGGCGGTATAATTTATCCCACTCGTCATCGCTAGCTATAGGCTGGTCAAGGGTATAATAATGATAATTTAGTTCATTTATGCGGTTTATCAGCTGCTGCATTTCATCCATAAAATCACCCTTAAATTATTTCCATTGGTGCGTAGATAGCCACCAGTTCCTTTATACCTTGTCCATCAAAAGCAATCTTGATAATCGTATCATCTCCGCTGCCGCTAACATTAATTACTGTGCCTTCACCAAACTTTTTATGGCGCACCTTCATTGCAGGAAAATACTTTTCATTTTTATTAAAAGAATCTAATTCTGAGGATTGAACCATACCATTATAGTATTTCGTTTTGGCGACATAGCCAGCATTGATTTCTCCCTGTGCCTGTGCAAAACCACCGTCATTGGCATTCCAATCACGCTTGTGACGAGAAATATATGTATGCTCCCTTGGAGAAGGCAATCTGCTTTCACAAAGCTCTGCGGGGATTTCATGCAAAAATCTAGAACGCATGCTTGGACGGGTTTCTCCATAGAGCATACGAACACAAATACTTGTTAGGTATAGGTTTTCCATGGCTCTAGTCATCGCCACATAGCAAAGGCGGCGTTCCTCTTCTAATTGGGTAGGGTCTGAAGAAGCTCTGCTTAAAGGGAAAATTCCTTCCTCCATACCTACTACAAAAACAGCTTTAAATTCTAGTCCCTTGGCACTGTGCATTGTCATTAAACTAACCATACCCTTTGTATCAGCCCCTGCCAGAGCTTGCTCTGTAGGCTCTGAAACCAAAGCAATATTGATAAGAAAATCAGACAAAGTGCAATCAGGATTATCCTGGCAATAACGTGTAGTTGCATTTACAAGCTCTTCAAGATTTTCCATCCGTTCAAGGGCATCCTCTGTTTTTTCTTTTCTGTATTCCTCCAAAAGCCCAGTCTTTTCCAATAAATAGGTTGTAAACTCAGGCAACGGCAAAAGCATACTATTTTCTAATAAATCAGCGGCTATGACTGAAAAATCTCTAATTCTTCCTGCTGCCCGCCCACTAAGCGTATATTTATCGCAATCTAAAATAATGCCAAATATAGTGTCATTATTATTTTCTGCAATTACTGCCAGCTCTTCAATAGTAGCTGCGCCAATGCCCCTTTTGGGTATATTAATAATTCTTCTCAAAGCAATTTCGTCATTTGGATTTACCATCAGGCGCATATAGGCTATGGCATCTCTTACCTCTTTACGCCCATAGTAGGGCTGCCCTCCATAAACTCTATGGGGAATTCCGCTGCCTAAAAGCATTTCTTCAAGCGTGCGGCTTTGGCTATTTAATCTAAAAAGCACAGCAATATCACTGTAGCATAAACCTTTTTTGCAAAGCTCTCCTATTTCAGTAACAACAAAGCCAGTTTCCGCTCTTTCGTCTGCCAAATGCTCTACACGAAGCTTATTGCCCTCACCCTTGTCTGACCAAAGCTGCTTTCTCTTTCGCCCAGTATTATTGTCAATTACTTTATTTGCAGCCATTAAAATATTATTTGTAGAGCGGTAATTTTGCTCTAGCTTAATAACCATTGCGTTTGGAAAGTCTTTTTCAAAATCAAGAATATTTGCAATATCGGCTCCGCGCCAGCCATAAATACTTTGGTCGTCATCTCCAACTACGCAAAGGTTGCCCCAATAGCTTGCAAGCATATTCACAAAGACATACTGCGCGTGATTTGTGTCCTGATACTCATCAACTAAAATATATTTGAATCTTGAAGAAAACTTTTGTAATGCTTCAGGAACCTTCTCAAAAATCTCTATTGTTTTTAGTATTAAATCATCAAAATCAAGTGCATTATTAGACTTTAAGTGTTTTTCATATTTTGCAAATACATCTGCTATTTTGGTTAGTCTAAAATCTCCAAAAACTTCCTTTGCATACTGTGCAGGAGTAATAATTCGATTTTTCGCATCACTTATTTTGCTTTTGATTTCTCGTGAAGAAATCTGCTTCGGGTCAATATTTTCTTCTTTTAGCAGTCTATCAATTAGCTTTCCCTGATCGTCGTCATCATAAATAGTAAAATCTCTGCTGTAGCCCATATTTTCAATTTCTTGGCGGAGAATACGTACGCATGCGGAGTGAAAAGTAGATACCCAAGCGTTTGCGCCGGCATCGCCACACATAGAAATAATACGTTCCTTCATTTCTTTGGCAGCTTTATTTGTAAAAGTAATGGCAAGTATGCTCCATGGACTTACGCCTTTATCTAAAATAAGATGCGCTACACGATGCGTCAGTACTCTAGTTTTTCCAGAGCCAGCGCCGGCAAGAATAAGCAATGGACCTTCCGTGGTTTCCACTGCCTTACGTTGCATATCGTTTAGCATTGCGCCGTCAATAAAAGCATTACTCAAAATTTTCACCTGCTTAATGATATATTTCTTTTATTATACCATAATATAGCATCATAG
>Ga0118677_10008417_pt1 | contig 16545 bp, 16 predicted proteins | sample AliMusrvi5mmetaG_FD_86154 | JGI IMG/M metagenome (GOLD analysis project Ga0118677, IMG submission 86154) | reverse complement strand
TCGAATCTCGTCCTGTAGTGCGAAGACCATCTCTTCGCCGTTGCCAATACTCAATGCTTTCATGGATTAAGATCATATACAAATCCGAATGAATGCGCAATTACTTATGTCGTCGTGTTTAATGACCGCCGGCCATCGTGCGGCGGGCATTTACCTGGTTGGCTATGCGGTGGAGATGTGGCTCAAGGCTTCGTGTTTTCGTCTGGATGGTGCCGTTCCTGGGGACATGGTTAGGCCGTACTTGGCCCCCGCGCGTCGATTGGGACGGAACCTATTTCCCGCAATTCCGGACGAGAACTATCATAGCGTGAACTTCTGGGGGGAACTCCTTCGCCACAAACGGCGTGTCACGCGAGGTGCTTTTGGCCAAATACTGGATGCTGGACTTTCTTTGCGATTCACCCGGCTACACACATTATGGTGGATCGAGATGCGCTATCGCCCGGATCAGGCGTTGCTGGGCGAGGTCAATACGGTGTTCGAAGACGCAACATGGTTCAGGGATAGTTACGTATCTTTTTGGAGGTGACATATGCCGGTACGAGACATGACAGTGCGACAACTGAGTCCTATGGCAGGGGAACTCAAGGTGGCGTTAGTTCAGGAATGGCAGCATCCCACAGTGCGTCCAGATCAGCCGATTGTGCTCATCGACCGGAGCGCTCCTGGAGGCGCCAGACATGTTTTCGTTGTATGGGATCGGTGGGGCACGATGGAACAGTTGGAGCGATCCGAGACAATCATGGATGCCTGTGAGGAAGTGCTGGGTGTGGAAGAAAGTCTAAAAGTCACCGTGGCGATGGGGCTCACCAAAGAGGAAGCCAAACGCCTGAATATCCGATACGAATAAAGTTGCCCGATCCGCTTTTAATGCGGGCAAGTGGCATGGCGTGAAGTACTTCGGGACCGACCCGACGGTAAGTGCGTCAATCCCCAACAGTCGAGATTGAGCCCGCACCTCAGGAAACCCAAAAAAATCGTTCCCGATATTTGGAGGGTAGCCTTCGTGCCGACCATTGGGATTTTTTCTGTTAATAAAAACTAGATTTTCTGCCTGTTTCCACTACGATGAATACATTCTTTTATATGGGAGAACCGTTTGAACGGTGTCGAATTCATTGCGAAGTGGAAGAAAGCGGATTTGAAAGAACGATCCGCCGCACAGGAGCATTTCCTCGACCTGTGCCACCTTCTCGGCCATCCCACGCCCGCCGAGGCCGATCCGACCGGCGAGATGTTTTGCTTCGAAAAGGGGGCCGAGAAACACGGAGGCGGTGACGGCTTTGCCGACGTGTGGAAAAAAGATTTCTTCGGCTGGGAGTATAAGGGCAAACACAAGGACCTTGCCGTCGCTTACAACCAGTTGCTTTTGTACCGCGACGCGCTGGCCAGTCCGCCCCTCCTTGTGGTCTGTGATCTCGATCGCATTATCGTCCATACGAACTTCACGGGGACGGTTTCCGCCACCTATGATATCGCGCTCGACCAACTCGGCGAGTCGCGTAATCTTGAAATTTTGCGGGCCGTGTTTTTCGACCCGGAGAAATTACGTCCGGGAAAAACCAGCGAGGCGATTACTCAGGACGCTGCACAACAGTTCGCCGGTATTGCCGAATCGATGCGCAAGCGTGGACTCGATTCCGCCCTTGTGGCCCATTTCCTCGACCGGGTGGTTTTCTGTTTGTTCGCCGAGGATATCGGACTTTTGCCCGACCAGATCTTTTCCCGCATTGTGGAAAAATCCAGCGGCGATCCGGCGAAATTCGGCCGATTCATTAGTCAGTTAAGGGTGATGCGTCTTGTTTTAAATTAATCGCAGGCTCGCTCGAAATTAAATTGAAGAATTTGATCGAGGTGATACGGTGGAGCAATGGGCACCGGATTCACGCATACATTTTTTTTGTTTGTGGATGGGCTCGGCTGGGCTCCGGCGGGGCCGGATAATCCGGTGACGCCCGAACGGTGTCCTTGTCTTTCGGATCTCCTGACGCACCATGCGACGCCGATCGATGCCGGGCTGGACTGGCCGGGGATTCCGCAGAGCGCGACGGGGCAGACCTCGTTGTGGACGGGGATGAATGCGGCGCGATTGCTGGGGCGCCATCAGGAGGGGTTCCCCGGTCCTGCGTTACGCGAAATTGTTGAACAGTCGCATATATTCGGGCGCCTGGCGGAGCTGGGATGCCGCTGTGCCTTTGCCAATGCCTATTTCATCGACGAGCAACGGGAACTGCTCGAGTGGCGGCGGTTGTCAGTCAGCAGCGTGATGACCCTGGCGGCCTTTGGGCGGGTTCGGGACAAGCAAGACTTGGCGACGGGCAAAGCGGTTTACCAGGATTTGACGCGTGAATCCCTGGTGGCGCGCGGATACACCGGAGCGCTGGTGACGCCCGAGGAGTCGGCCCGGGATGCCCTGACGGTAATCGCCGCGCATGACTTTACGCTCTTTGAATATTTTCAGACCGATCATGCGGGACATGGCGGGGACCGGTCGAAGGCAGAGCAGGCACTGGGGCTGTTGGATCGATTTCTGTCCGTTTTACGGCCGGAGTTGGAGAAGCCGGGACATCGTTTGATCCTGACCAGCGATCACGGCAATATTGAGGATTTGAGTCATTCCCGGCACACCGAAAATCCAGTGCCCTTGATCACTTTGGGTGAATCAGCGCAGGAGTTGCGCGAGCGGATTCACCGGATTGAAGAAGTGACGCCGGCGATCGTTGAACTTTACCGGAAGGAAGGGGAGGGAAGCCGCATAGGGCAGAGGGCATAGGGCAGGGAGAGGCATAGTGCATGGGGAACGATACCGATAGCGATCCCGATTCCGACCCCGATAAATACTTCAACCCCAAAACGGCTTGATTGGAGAATGAAAATTTCTACCTAACAGCCTACAAACTAAACCCCTACAGCCTCTGAGTCCCTATGGAACGGCTATCTCTTCGGAAGGAGTTTCCAATATTTGCTCATATCCACTACGCCTCCGCGGGTCATGGCTTCGTCGATCCCGAAACAGGTAAAGGAGGAAGCCAACCCCTCTTCGAGTCCAACTGTGGGCTTAACCCCTTTTAGCATACTTTCGATTAATGCGCGGGCCTGCACGTCATCGCCGCCTCCATGACTGCCACCCATGTTTACCTTTACTTCGCGGATTTTTGCGTCAAATCCGATCCGGGCCACCTCGATCCGTTCTGCCACCAAATCCGCGCGAATGGTCCCCTCCGTTCCGAGGAGAACCATCCGCCGCTCGGGGATGGCACTGTTGCAATTGGTATGGAAGGAGGCCCGTACTCCATTTTCATATTCAATAATGGCGACTTGATTGTCGATGATGTCCTTCCGTGAAGTAAAGGGATTCAAGTTCACCAATCCCCCCCAGGCTTGATAGGCCGTCTGGCCCTTATCCCCTTTGCCCAGCCGTCGGATGTGTTTCGCATTCCGGGGCAGAAAGAAATCCAACCCTCCGAACGAGGCCACCCGGGCGGCCCGGGAATCGACCATCCAATTGGCCAGATCGATATCGTGGCAGCATTTTTCAAGCAAATGCGTGCCGGCATATTTCGTCAAGCGCCGCCAGTCTCCCATGATGTAGCCCCCATGATTGAAGCCCAGCGTCTCATTGAACTCCATACTGATCAGTTGTCCGATGGCGTTCTCGTCGAGCAATCGGCGGATCATGCGGTAATGGGGGGAATAGCGTAAACTAAACCCGATATTGAACAACCGCCCACTCTTTTTCCATGCCTTGCGCATGGCCAGGCAGTCGGGAACCGTGGTCGCCAATGGTTTTTGACAGAACACATGTTTTCCCGCCTCAAACGCGGCAATCGTTTGATCCTTATGAAAACAATTCCACGAGGCGATCATCACCCAGTCAATATCCGGTGCCGCGCAAAGAGTCCGATAATCGGTGTAGACCCGGGCGTTCGGGCATAGGCTATCCAACACATTCCGGAGGGATCGTTTGTCGGGATCAAAAATTCCCCGGATTTCAACCCGAGGATCCAGGGTGACAACCTTTTGGGCCACATATCGCCCCATGCCCCCACATCCGATCAGGCCGATGCCGATCGTTCGCCCCTTAGCCGGTCGCCGGGTGGAAATCGTTTTCCGACCTGTCACGCTTGCCGAACCTTGATAGACTTGATCTTTTGCCATGTCGAAAGTTAATCCTTACTTCAGGGTTTTCTCGTCTGCCGCATTTGCTTTAACACTTTTTTGAAAAGGTCGCCGGAATCGAACCGTTTCCACGCCTTTTTGAAAAAGGATTGGCTTTCCACCGCCCGTTTCAATCGTCGGGCTTCCAATCGATCCAAAGCCCGCCCGATCATCTTCCGGCCAGATGCTCGAGCCGGAGTGGATTCCCGAAACGCGCGGATCAGCGCCATTTCGACCACGGCATCCTGGTGTTGCCCCAGGGCGGACTGGCACGCATTGGCCCGTCGCCAGATTTTGCGGAGGGAGCGCCCGTAAACCTGCTGTAAAAATTCGCATAAGTAGCGCAACTTTCGGCAACGCCGACGCAACTGATGCAGATCTTCAGGTGATCGGCTTTGCGACAAAGCCCGCCCTTTTTTCAAGGTTTTGCGGATCGATTGTCGCACCAGGTCCGGCAGAATGTCGTGGAGTTGAGTGTCCGCCAACTCCCGCTGTTCCGGGATAATCGCCCGGGAGTCGACAAATTGTTTAATTCGTGCCCAGGTTTCAGCCCATCGGGCGGATCGCAAAATTCGGATCAGCCGGCGGAATTCGTGGTGATGCTCCAGGCGAACCATGCGGGCATAAAATTCCAGTGCCTGGCGGAAATCGGGACGCACCTCTGCCAGATCCTGATGGAGTTGGGCTTGATAAACCTCCAGATCCCGAACCTGACTTAGGATGCCATTGATCCATTTCAGATCGGTGATCAGCCGGGTAGTTTTAATCGGCGGCAGAATCTCCTTGAAGATGCGCAGGGCGACCGTCAGTCGGCGAACCGCCACTCTTAAATCGTGCGGTTTATCGGGATGCAACCCCACTCCGGTTCCCGGCAGGTTCCAATCCATCAAGGCCCATTGCGTTTCGAGAATTCGGTAAACGCCATCGACAAAGCGATCCGAGGCGGCCAGGATCGGCGTGTCAGGTGGGGGCTCGGGCCATTGAATCCCCGAGTGGCGGGATGCCCAGGCGAATTTAGAGGGAGTTTCTTTTTGGGTTCCCAGTTCCTGGCGACAGGCGCGGGTCAGGACGCGAAGGTCGCTGGCGCTCCCTTTTTGAAGTTCGAATTCGACGACCGGCATCCGGTGCGATGTTCCCATCAGCCGGGTTTCGTCCAGACTGATTTCAATCTGCAATCCCGTTTTGGGAAAATTCGCGGTGAACACCCGGCGCTTCTGATCCAGGATGAATACCGGGCTGACCTTTCGGTCTTCCAGCCAGGGAAGCAATCGACGCATGATCGCGCGACCCGGAAAACGATCGGGATAGTGCGCGGTTTTGGCCCCTTTCAAGGCCTCGGTAAATTCCGTCCGAATCGCGAGTCCGGCCTCGGGCAGCATGAGGCTTTTCAACGTGAGTTCCCGGCGTCCGCTTTTGGAAAATGTTCGAATGCGACAGGCGACTCCGACCCGGTAAAACCAGCGATCGGGCGTATCCAAATAAACGTCCCGGACATTCCGGGTCTCAATTGGGGAACAAAGGCCGCCTCGCTCAGCCACCCAGCGGGGAATTCGGTCCAATTCCGAGGCGGATTCAACCCGCAATTTGGTTTCGATTTCCTGGAGTAAGGTTGTGGCCATGATTTTCTCTATTTGACGAGGCGTGCCTGAAGGGCGAGCGAGGGACCGTCCTCGGGCGAAATTTTAAGAGCGGCTGACAGGTGGCGTTCGGCTTGTTGGAAATCCTGCAGTAAGAAAGCATCAAAGGCTGCTTCGTAAAGTCGGGCCGTTTGGATCAGACGTTCATCCGTGGCATTTTTGCGGCCGAGTAATTCATAGATGCGAACCGCATGGGTACTGCCCTTGGGAACGACCTGGTCCAGGAGGCGGGTTTCGATTTCCGGCCCGGCCTGCCGGCGGGTTTCCTCTCCGATCAGGATCCGCGAACCATACTCTTTGTTAAGAGTTTCGAAACGGGCAGCGAGATTGACCGCTTCGCCGACGACCGTATATTGCATGCGCCGGTCGGAACCCATATTGCCGGCCGTGACCAAACCCGAGTTGAGCCCGATGCGAACCGAGATCTCGATGTTGAAAGTGGATTTAAAAATGGGGCGGAGACGGTCGAGCGCGTCCTGCTGTTCCAGGGCGGCGAGGCAGGCTTGCAAGGCGTGATCCGGGACGGCGAAGGGGATGCCCCAGACGGCCATGACGAGATCACCCGCGAATTTATCGACGTATCCCCGCCGTTCCATGATGATCTGGGTCATGGGATTGAGATATTCGGCGAGGAGACGGGTGAGCTGTTCCGGGGGCAGGGATTCGGTGATGGCGGTGAACCCGGCGATATCCGAAAACAGCATGGTGGCTTCGGCCTTGGAGCCCCGGAGCGAAACCCGGTCGGGATTTTTTTCGAGATACTGGAGAACGGCGGGGGAGACCATGGTGCCGAAAAGATTGCGGACCCACTTTTTTTGGATTTCAGCCTGCCAGAATTTGAGCATGGTGAGTACGCTATAGATGATCAGGAGGTAGATGATGAGGGGGGCCGGAGGGTAGATGAAATGAAAATTCTCCAGCAGGAGAAGGCTGATCTTAACGATCGCCAATGCGGCCAGAATCATAAGCAGGAAGGAGAGCCAGGCGCGACCGTGGTCAATGCACCAGGAGAGGAATAAGCCCATCAGCAGGATCACTCCGATTTCGAGCAAATATCGGATCCAGCCCGAATGGGTCAAGGGATCGCCGGCGAGGATGTTATCGACGACCGTGGCCTGGATTTCAACTCCGGAGAAATCGGGAGTGAGAGGCGTTGCCCGGATATCCCGGAGCCCCGCGGCCGAGGTGCCGACAAAGACGATCCGGTTGGAAAACGCTTCGACCGGAAGTTCGCGGCGGATGACCGTGCGGGCTGAAACGGTGGGAAAGGATCGGAACAACTGGGAATTTTCGGGAACCGGCTCAAGACGGCGATAATTGATTGCCAGGCGGCCGGCCGGGTCGGTGGAGAGGCGCCGGGGACCGAGTTGCAGGGCAACGATGCCGGCGACATCGAAATGAATGCCGATCTGGGTCAGGCCGGCATCGAGGCGGAGCGCTTCCAAGGCCAGCGAGGGATAGAATCGGTCAGGGCCGAGTGCCCAGACCAGGGGGCTGGACCGGATGATGCCATCGTTATCCGCAGTGGCATTAATGAAGCCATCGTGGCCGGCGGCAGCACGGAGTTCGGGAATCGAGAGCGTGATATGGTCGCCGTGGAGCAGGTAGGCATTGAGGCGATCCCGGTAGGCGGCAGGCCCCTGGAGATAGAAGACGTTTTTAAAGATGGTATCGTCGGAGGGGCGGGTGTTGTTCGAAGGGACCCGTTGGACACTGGGGTGGAGGTAGCAGCCCAGGACCACCGGTCCGGACTGGAGGGCATCGGCGAAGAGCCGGTCGAAATCGGCGTTGGTTCCCGCAGCCGCACTAAGTCCAAGGTCGAGCTTAAAGTGGCGGTGCATAAGTTCTTCAATATGCCGAGGAGAAGTTCGGTCCGGTTCGGCGAAAATGACATCGAAGACGACGATTTTGGCGCCATACTCGTGCAAGGCACGGGTGAGATCGGCGAGCAGGAACCGGGGCCAGGGCCATTGGCCGAATTCGCGGAGGCTGGCTTCGTCGATGTCGATGATGGCAATCCGTCCGGATTTTGAATGTTCCAGGTTTTGACGGATCAGCATGTCCTGGGACGCGTTGGCGAGGGTAGAGATGAGGGGCGGTTCGTAAATATAAAGGATAACGCAGGCGACCGTTAGCGCTAAACCGGCAAGGAAGATGAGATGTTTTTTCATTTATTTGACGAACTGGGCCATGAAATCGAGATAGCCTTTTCGGCCCCCGCGTTTGGTCCATTTTTCGACCGATTTGGCGAGGCGTTTCAGGCAAAGAATCAGAGTTGCCACGTCGATGACCTTTAATTTAGTCGCGTCTTCGTCGGTGCCGGGCATTGTACGTCGCCCCAAACGCAACTCGCACATCGATTGAATAGCCCGCATCAGTTCCGCTTCCAGATCGGACAGGCTTACCGGCTTGGGTTCCCGACCCTGGATTTCAGCCGAATAGGTTTGAACCAGCGCCTCGTAGGCCCGAAGGACGGCGTAGTCGGTCATCTCCGGGTGGGACTGGTATGCCTGGGCAACGGCAAACTCAAGGTTCTGTAACACATCCTGATATTTTTCTTCGATGCTCATGTGATCCCCTTTCCTTATGTCGGTGATTAGTTTTGCTTGTATTGACGGTCTAGGCAAACCCGACATAGACAGGTTTCTTCCGAAGGCCTACAGGATATCCAATCCGAGGTCTGTTTGCCACAACCGGTACATGTCATAGGTATTTCCTTATTGATCAGGCGGATGAGGCGCATAGAGCTTTCGGAGTCGGCAGGTTTCGACTTTTCCGGCCAATCGTGGGTGGGCTCGGATACCGTGGGGGAAGGCGGACAGGATTCCGGCGATGAATGCCAGCGACGAGCTGCTTTCTCACGTATGTCCGGGATAGCGTTTTGAATTGCCCTCTCTAGACGCCGAAAATCCTCCAGCCCGGCATGTTCGCCGGGATGTATGAATTCGCCTTTACGATTGGTCAGAATTTCTGACAAGGGATGGACCCAGACGGCTCCAGAACGGTATCGTTGCGGATTGTGCAGGAGTGTAACGCCGCGTAGTGTCGTCAGGGTGGCAGTCTCGTTGTCGAAATAATGCAGACTCTTTCCTGAACCCCTATGGACTATATTGTATTGTGATTCCGCGAGAAAATCCCGTTCTGTGGGCGTCAGGTCGAGCGCCCCAGCTTCATTTGGCGCCGGTCGTAACATTTCCTTCAGGAACACAGTGTTTAAAATAGTATTTTCTAGGCCATACGTCAGACTGTGCCTGTTGCGGATTCCTCTCTCAAAAATCCAGTAAGCCAGCTGCTTTCCATCGGGAAATTCGACAAAACAGTCCACTGGGCGGGGAAGATTCTCGCTCATCTTTTTTTCGACCGTGACGGATGCCTGTTGATTGGTATTCAAGCCTTCTATTTTGACAAATTTCCGGAGAAGCCATGCGTACAGGAGACGTCTTGCGTTGAGAACGGCCGGCGATTCGCTTTGCAAGGGGCACGATCCCAGATCTTGATGGGCAAAATGCCAGGTTTTGATGTCGCCCGCTTTTACAAGAACAGGCTGTTTGCATTCAGGGCAGAATAGGCTTTTTGATCGGCTCTTGGCGCGAAGGTGTGCGAGTTGATCCCCTTTCCCGTGACTATCGAGAATGATGATCTCCCGCTGTCCTTCGATGTCAAAACACTTGAACATGATGCCGGATTCTTCCACTTCAAATCGAAAATTTCAAGGCCGGATATGGCTCGTCGATAAGATGCCAAGGTGTGTGCTATGTAAGCAGGCCGGCCCTGAAATCCATCAGTTTGTCCCACGGGTCAAGCCGTTTGCGCGAAATCCAGAATGCTGGTCTCATCCTCTTTCGGCAGAAGGAGGGCGTTGACCTGTTCCAGTTCTTTGCACATTTGGAGGCAGACGTCCAGGCGCTTGCCTTCAGTCGGTTTCCTGACAACCAGCAGAACTTTTTCAGGATGATCCGGCACATTATTCAGGCGTTGCAAGCGGTTCTTCCATTGGTCGGCGTGCTCGACGATTTTAGGCGTCTCGACTTTGTCGAGATCGAGCGGATGGATCGCGCGAACATAACGGTTGTTAACCTGGCGGACAAACGGAAAATGTGCATGGCACAAATCGTTGATAAAAGTGTGCTCGGTCAAGTCGACAATCTTCTTGGCGGCAAAGACTTTGCGCAACCGTTTGGTCATGAGAGTTTCCTGGTATTCCAGGTGCTGTGCGAATCCTCGTTCCACATAAAAATTAAACAACCTGTCCAATTCTGCTTTAGGATTTTCAGTCAGGCATGTTCGCGGTTGGCTGAAACAGAATATTTCCTCGCGGGGACGGACAAGATTCAGGAAGACCTGATTAAAAAGCTTGGCGTCCTCTTTAAATCGCAACTGGTCTTTGTCCTTGTCGCCATTCAGTAACTCCACGACCCGGTCCAGTTCGGCCTTAAACAGTTTGCGGCCTTCGATAAAGGCCGCCTTGGTTGGCTTCAACTCGGGAAAGAAATCGGTGATGCGATCCAACCGTCGAGTCTCCATGCGGTAGTCAAACCAATGGATATTCGGACAGGCGATTGCGATGCCCAAATTCACAAACTCCCCTGGTTCCGGATAGGGAAGGAACCGGAGGATCGTATAATTACATGCAACTTTTTCAATCATTGTCTGTCTCCGAACACGGTTGAAAGTTTATCAGTACGGGCTAGAATTTCAATAACCGATTCAGGAACGAAATCACCCGGCATCGCCTGCCGTTCGGTCCACTCGGCCGGGAAATCTCCTGTCAGAGCGGAAAAACGTGCGGCTGTCTTGGTGAAAGCCCGGGTTTGTTCAAGCAACAAGGATGCGGAAATTTGGAGGCGTTCTGCCCGGAAGACATGGTTTTTGAAAAAGGCCGACTCGTCGAAGTCGTTGTCAAATGCGTTGTTATGGTCGATCACGGTAAGGTGGTTGCCGTCCGGATTCCAGAGTAGGTTGACGTTCCCTCCCAGGTTTCCAAGAGTCCGGTCTTCGTTTTGGATCCACCAGTCGAACAGTAGAATTTTTTGGCGTATAGTTTGCGGCACCGTCTCGACTGCCACTGGGGGAAGTGAAACGGCATTGTCAACATGTTGGGAGCCAAAGGCTGGACCGGCCTGCAAGTCTCGAATGCCGGGTACGGCGCAGAATTCCAAAAGGGTCGCGGGCACTTCGAGAATCTCGGATTGAGCCACGGGAAGATCAAGGTCGATAGCCATTCGGGCGGCCAAAAGTTCATAGCAGAGTTCATACCGATTCCAACCCGTGCCGCACCCCTTGATCCAGTACAACATGCCGTCATCCGTCCGCACGCGGAATGGACGGCTTACACAGGTGCCTTCCGCGCAGCGTTCGATGATATCAATGACCTGCTTCACAATGATCCTTTTCTCTCTCCCCACACCCGCACAAAGGTAGTTTGGATTTTCTTTTCAAAACGGGCGATCAGTTCGCGGTTGGAATTGACCAACGCCTGCTCGGCTTGGATCAGGCCAGCAATCATAAGTCCTGCGAAGGGTGCGTCAATGCAAAATCTTGACTTTCCATCCTGTGCCCGGCATCCTGAAACGAGCTGAAGTGCTCTGCCTGCCTGTCGTTTCACGCATCAATCCGGAGCTTAGGGAATAACCCATGATTGAAAAATTCATTGCTGATATTAGCCACCTCCTAACCCCGGCGGGATTACTGGCGTTGGCCAATGTTATCCTCATCGATATTGTCATGAGTGGGGATAATGCGATTGTCATTGGTCTGGCCACACGGGATCTGCCGACGAAAGATCGGCGGCGGGTGATTCTGAGCGGGGTGGGGTTGGCGACGATTCTGCGAATCGTGTTTGCCTGTGCCGCTGTTTTCCTAATGAAGACTATTGGGCTAAAATTCGCCGGGGGCATCCTCTTGCTCTATGTGGTCTGGAAATTCTACAAGGAATTACGGGCCGAGAAAGATCCGCGGGAGGGCGCATCCGCACGGCCGGCGAAATCCTTGGTGGGCGCCATCGGGTTGATTGTGATCGCGGATGTCTCCATGAGTTTGGACAATGTGCTGGCGGTGGCAGGCGCTGCGCGGGAGAACCTGCTGGTGCTCGGGATCGGCTTGGTGATATCGATTGTATTGATGGCCCTGGCAGCCGGTTACATCGCCCGAAAGATGGAGCGTTTCCCCCAAATTCAATGGTTGGGGTTATTGATCGTTTTGTTTGTCGCCATCGAAATGCTCCTGGCGGGCGGGCGGGAATTGGAAGCGCATTTATTCCACATGAATATCCTGCCCGTGGCCAGCCTGGTCCTGGGCCTGGTGGGCTTCCAATTGCATGCCAAATATGTCAAGCCGGCCAACGAACAGCAGATGGCGCGATGGTTTTTCGTCAATTGGCGGGTCATTTTTTTGGGAAACCTGATGTTGCTCGTGTCCCTGTGCTTTTTCGGGGACACCATCAAGGCTTTCTTATTTAAGTACCCCGCGCTCCTCTATTTTCTGTTGGCGATTCTGCTGGGCGTGGCGATTGAAATCCTGGCCACCTTCCGCGCCGAACGCAAAGGCGATCACGGGCACGGGTGATGAGACGTTGAAGCCGATCGGCAAAAGGGCCGCCCCGCGTTCGGTCGCTTGACTTCAAAGCGCGGGCCGTGGTATCCCTTGAGCGGATCGAATTGCGTTCGGATAAATAAATTTCCGGAGGAACCCATGAGCTATCATCCGTTGGATTCGCGATATGCTGAAATGCGCTACAATCGGTGTGGACGCAGTGGATTGAAATTGCCGGCGATTTCGCTGGGGTTATGGCATAATTTCGGGGGGGTCGATGTCTTTGAGAACAGCCGCAAACTGGTGCTCCGCGCCTTCGACCTGGGCATCACCCATTTTGACCTGGCCAACAATTATGGTCCGCCCCCCGGTTCGGCGGAAGAAAATTTTGGACGGATTCTGAAAAACGACCTCAAACCCTGGCGGGACGAATTGATCCTCTCGACCAAGGCCGGTTATCTGATGTGGCCGGGACCCTATGGCGAATGGGGTTCGCGTAAATACCTGGTTTCCAGTCTGGACCAGAGTTTAAAGCGCATGGGAGTGGATTATGTGGATATCTTTTATCACCACCGCCCTGATCCCGATACGCCGCTGGAGGAGACCCTGGGGGCATTGGATTACATCGTTCGGAGTGGACGCGCCCTTTACGCGGGGATTTCCAGTTATCCGGCGGAACAAACCCGGGCCGCCGGACGAATCTTGCGCAATTTGGGAACTCCCTGTCTGATTCACCAGCCCCACTATAACTTGTTGGATCGATGGATCGAACCGGAATTGCTGGGCGTGCTGGAGCGGGAAGGGATGGGGTGCATCGGGTTTTGTCCGTTGGCGCAGGGTTTGTTGACCGACAAATACTTGAACGGTATCCCCGAAGGGTCCCGGGCGTCGAAGCCGCACGGCTTTTTAAAGCCGGCCCATATCACCGCCGAAACGCTGGCCATCGTTTCCCGTTTGAATGAATTGGCACGGGTTCGGGGACAGAGCCTGGCGCAGATGTCCCTGGCTTGGGTCCTGCGTCATGGAGGGATGACTTCAGCCTTGATCGGTGCCAGTCGGGTGGAGCAGATTGAAGATGCGGTGGGGGCCTTGAAAAATAGCGCTTTCACGGCCGACGAACTGGTGATGATCGAAGCGGCGGTGAAGAGCGGCTGAAGGCCGTCCGGTCGGAACAATACCGAGACCGACCGGATTGGGCCTGATTTCGTAAATAACCGGCGCGGCAGGGAGCCCGCCGGACTTATCTCTTATACCGGAAGGCCACGCCTTCCACATTGGATTTGACCTTGACGATGATTCCGAGGCAGATGCAATTGTAATGGGTATCCCACATGATGTTCATGACTCCATCGCAAGTGGGATAGAGGCTCTTGGCGGCGCGCATCAGGGTTCCGTATCCGTTATCGCCCTGGCAAAGGATGCCCAGTATGGACTGGCTTTCGGAGGAAGCACTGACGGGTCCGAGAATCTCGATGTCACTGCGTTCGAAGTTGAATTTAACGGCGGGAGCCTGGTACATGGAGGGATAGGTGGTTTCGGTCAGGATCATGGCCGGTTGAGCGCCGCCGGGCGGGGGACCCCAAAGGCCAGCGCAGCCCGAAAGAGCGACCAATCCCGCGATACCCAGCAGAAGACCGATGAACTTTTTCATAACAGACCGCCTTTCCGTTTTGATCAGGGATTCACGCACGACCCTTAACATTTCGGTTCAATTTATAGGCGGTTGAGGGTGGGGCGTCAATCCCCATTTTTACGATTACCGCAAAATTAGACCGTGGGAAAAACGTGCATCTTGACACGAAATGGTATAACGTGCGCCTAGATGACGTTTACAGGGGAGACAGGCTCATGACCGAAACGAATGATGAATTCCGGCAACAGCGGTTGACCAATCTGCACAAGCTCGAAGAGCTCGGGTATCCCGCTTACGGGGGCGTATTTGCACGCACCGGACGGCTGGCTGATATTCGCGCCGCGTTTGCCGAGAACCTTGAGGTTCGCGCCGCCGGGCGGGTGATGATGATGCGCGACATGGGCAAGAGCATCTTTGTGGATCTGCGCGACGGGTCCGACCGCTTCCAGATCTACCTTCAGAAAAACCATTTGGGCGACGGACCCTTCGAGGCCTTCAAATACGTCGACCTGGGTGATCATGTCGGAGTGGAAGGGACCCTGTTTGTGACGCGCACGGGGGAGCCCACTTTGAAAGTGGCACGATGGACCTTGCTGGCGAAGGCCCTGCGGCCCCTGCCGGAGAAATGGCATGGCCTGCGCGATACCGATGCGCGGTACCGCCAGCGCTATCTCGATTTGCTGGTGAATCCGGAGGTCCGCACCCTCTTCGATCGACGGACTCGGATGATTCGTGAGATTCGCAACTACCTGGCGGATCGGGGCTACATGGAAGTGGAGACGCCGATGATGCAGCCCCAGGCGGGGGGGGCGGCGGCGCGGCCGTTTGTGACCCGCTACCATGCGCTGGATGCCGATATGTATCTGCGGATTGCCCCCGAGTTATATCTCAAGCGATTGTTGGTGGGCGGCTATGACAAGGTTTTTGAGCTGAACCGGAATTTCCGCAACGAAGGATTGTCGCGTACGCACAATCCCGAATTTACGATGATCGAGATGTATGAGGCTTACGGGGATGTCCGGACGATGAAAGAGCTGGTGACCGGCCTGATCACCACCGTGGCCGAAACGGTTTGCGGGACTCTGAAGGTCGGGGAGGGCGATACGGCGATCGACCTGACGCTTCCCTGGCGTGAAGTGCCCTATCGTGAGTTGATCCGGGAGCGGATGGGAGCCGATTGGTATGAACTGGACACGGCGGCGGCAGCGGCGCGGGCGACCGAGGCGGGGGTGAACCCGGAACCCGGCTGGACGCATCTCGAGATCAGCCATGAAGTGTATGAAAAACTGATTGAAAAAAGCCTGCGCAATCCAACGTTTGTAACCCGTCTGCCCGCCCAACTGGTGCCCCTGGCCCGGCGATGCGCGGATGATCCCAGCCTGGTGGATGTTTTCGAGCTGGTGATCGGCGGCAAGGAGATTGCCCCGGCGTATTCCGAGCTCAATGATCCGCTGGAACAGCGCCGGCGTTTCGAAGAACAAGCGGGCGCGGAGCGACAGACGATCGACGAGGACTTCCAGTTGGCGCTGGAGCATGGGATGCCGCCGGCGGGCGGAATGGGGATCGGAATTGACCGCCTTGCGATGACGTTATTCGCGCAGGAGGCAATCCGGGATGTGATCCTCTTTCCGCAACTGAAGCCCCGCGAATGACGGGGTTGGAGCGTTTGATATGATGTTGCCCTTCTCCTTGTTTTTGGCCCTCAAATACCTGAAGCCGAAGCGATCCTATTTTTCGGTGATCACGATCATTTCGGTGATGGGGGTTCTATTGGGCGTGGCGGTCCTGATCATCGTGCTCTCCGTCATGAGTGGGTTCGATGAGATGTGGCGCGAGAAGATTTTGAGTTTCAATGCGCATGTGACCGTGGCGCGGCGCGACGGGATCGAGGATCTCGCGGCCACGATGGGCGCGATAAGCGCCCTGCCGGAGGTGGTGGCAGTGGCGCCGACGATCGAGGGGCCGGTGGTGATCCAGCACCAGGGCCGGATTTATACGCCGGTTCTGCGGGGCGTCGATCCCAAACTGGAACGGCGGGTCAGCGCGATTCCCACCTCCATGGTGCGGGGAGTTTTCGATCTCCGGGATAACGGGGTGGTGATCGGGAAGGATCTGGCCGAACGAATGGGAGTTCAGCCGGGCGACACCCTGCTGGTGAACGCGCCCCGATCCTTCATGTCGAAAGACGAGATTCACCTGCCCGAAGAACTCGTGGTGCGGGGAATTTTTGAAGTCGGGATGTGGGAATATGACATGGGTTTTTTGCTGACCTCGCTGGAGATGGCCCAGGAGTTGAACGGACTGGATGTGGAGGCCCTGACCCTGCGGGTGATGGTGCGGGATCCTTACCGGGCCTACCCCGTAGCGTCGCAGATCCGCCGGATGCTGGGACCTGACTGGTGGGTCGAAACCTGGATCGACCAGAATCGCCAGCTCTTCAGTGCGTTGCGGGTCGAGAAAAACATGATGTTTTTCCTGCTGATTTTCATCGCCGTGGTGGCGGCCTTTGGCATCACCAACACCCTGATCACGGTGACGATCCAGAAGACGCGGGAAATCGGCCTTTTGAAGGCGATGGGGTGTTCC
>Ga0118677_10008415_pt1 | contig 16548 bp, 9 predicted proteins | sample AliMusrvi5mmetaG_FD_86154 | JGI IMG/M metagenome (GOLD analysis project Ga0118677, IMG submission 86154) | reverse complement strand
AACCTGGGCTTTAAAGGCCCCTGTGAATACTCGTCTGCCTCTTTTCATAATACTGGTAAATTTATAGTTTTTTCAACTTAACCAGTGGTCCGAATTTCGGGGAGTATTATAGAACGCCTTATTCCTAAGAATTTTGCGGGAAATAAGGATTATATTGGTTCATTCAATATTCGAATTGAGTCGCCAGCCGGAGAATCAGTTTTAATGGGATGGGATAATATCCGCATTTCACTCAAAGATTAGAAATCGCATAACTATCAGCTGAAACGCAAATTTCCCCAATTTTTGAGTTCTCCCTATCACTAAGAGGACCAGGAGTTGGGGAAATTATCCGAGAGAGAGGCTCATTTTGAAGCCTGTTTAAATATTTTAAGCAAATAACGTGCTTGGCAAAACTCTCACTTGAAAATAGAATATTTCAAAATAAACTGTTAGCATCTTAATAATGAGCCAAATACTACTTGGCGTTTTTCTGCTGTTTCTTCCATTCTTCTCATTTTCAAAAATTATCTGGCTTGATGAATTAAATGTTCATCTGATATATCAGGATTGGGGAGATGCGCAGCTAAACAAATCAGTACTCGGGACACCCCTCCAGGTTGCAGGGGTCAACTATAAAAGGGGAATTGGCACCCATTCGGTCAGCCGCTACCTGCTCAACCTTGGCGGAAAAGTCCAATCCTTCTCCGGATTCGCAGGAGCAGACGACCGGAACGATTTTTCGGGAGATATGGAATTCCGCATTATTGCCGATCGAAAATTAATCTGGCAGAGTGGAATAATGCACAAGGGGATGCCGGCAAAACCTTTCCGCGTGGACTTAAAAAATATTCAGCAGCTTGCATTACTGGTTACAGAGGGTGGCGACGGAATTATGTATGACCACGCCGATTGGCTTGATGCCAGATTTGAAACTTCCGGGACAATCGTACCCGAACAGGTAAAGCCTGAACCTGTTCAGGTAGACAAATATATCCTGACCCCCAAACCATCCGAAAATCCAAAAATCAATAATCCAAAGGTTTTTGGCATCCGTCCCGGCAACCCATTTTTAATGACAATCAGCGCTACGGGAAAGGGGCCAATATCGTTTGACGCCCTTAACCTGCCATCGGGTTTAAAGCTTGATCCCCAAACAGGTATAATCAATGGCATTATTGATATTGCAGGCTCCTATAGTGTTCTTCTACAGGCAGAAAACAGCCTCGGAAAAGATTCGCGAATCATCCGCATTGAAGTGGGTGACCAAACCTGTTTAACTCCACCCATGGGTTGGAATAGCTGGAATTGCTGGGGATTAAAGGTGAATGAAGAGAAAGTGAAAGATGCAGCCCGCTTTATGCACGAAAACCTGATGGGGCATGGATGGACTTACATCAATATCGACGATGGATGGGAAGCGAATGACCGTACACAAACAGGTGAATTACTGGGGAATGAGAAATTTCCCGATTTTAAAAGATTGTGCAATTACGTTCATGATCAGGGATTAAAGTTTGGAATCTATTCATCTCCTGGTCCCAAAACCTGCGGCGGCCATTTGGGTAGCTTCCAGCATGAAGAGCGCGATGCCCAGACATGGGCCGACTGGGGTGTTGATTACCTCAAATATGACTACTGTTACTATTGTGATATCGCCCCTAATCCAACGGAAGAGTTAATCAAAGCTCCTTACGTTGTGATGCGAAAAGCGCTCGACAAAACTAAACGCGATATGGTTTATTGCGTCGGATACGGAGCGCCGCGCGTTTGGTACTGGGGGGCTGAAGCGGGTGGAAATTTATGGAGAACTACACGCGACATTACCGATGAATGGAATGTGGTGAGCAGCATTGGCTTCTTTCAGAATGTTTGTGCTCCGGTTACCTGTCCGGGGAAGTACAATGATCCCGATATGCTAGTTGTCGGAAAACTTGGCCTTGGCTGGGGAAGTAAAGTTCATGATTCATACCTCACAGCCGACGAACAGTATTCCCACATCAGCCTGTGGTGCCTGCTGTCTGCACCGCTACTTATCGGTTGCGACATGTCGGACATGGATAGTTTCACCCTTAACCTGCTGACCAATGACGAAGTTATTGCCGTTGACCAGGATGCCGCGGTAATGCCCGCCAACAAAATACAAAAAGAGAATGGTCAGATCTGGTATAAATACCTCGATGACGGATCTATAGCGGTTGGGTTTTTCAATGTTGATCCCTATTTCATTCTGTGGGACAAAGCTGAGGATGAAAAGATACAAAAGGATAAATACAACATGACACTCGATTTTGCAGAGCTTCACCTGAAAGGTAAATTTAAGGTGCGTGATTTATGGAGACAAAAGGATATCGGCATCTTTGATAACCAATTCTCGACTCAATTAGCCTATCATGGTGTAACATTTGTTAAACTTACACCTATAGAATAACGATAATATAAACAAATAGGACGATGGAAAGAAGAGATTTTTTTAAAGTTGCGGGCACCGGATCAGCAAGTCTGCTGTTAACCGGAGGGTTGGCGGCCCAACCTCAGATCAAACCTACTGACAAAAAAATAAAACCCATTGCAGGATCGTGGTTTGAATTCCAGCATCTACTCCCTTACGAAGGGAGATATTGGGATCCTGCCCTGGCAAAGTTTACAGCCTTACAATGGAAGGAAAAAGTTAAGGAAATTGGAGAGCTCGGATTTGAATACCTTATATTACAAGAGATTGCGCTGAATGGTCAGGCCATGTATCCCTCCAAATTAGCGCCTCAGTATAAAATAGGATGCGACGATCCCCTGGAGGCAGTCCTTTCGGCGGCTGATGAATCGGGTATTAAGTTTTTCGTCAGTAACGATTTCTGGGACGATTGTCAAAAAGGGGAATTTCTGATGAAAGATCCCGGTATCCGGAAACTACGCGCCAAAGCAATGGAGGAGGTTGCCGAAAAATATGGCCATCATAAGAGTTTCTACGGCTGGTATTTTCCCAACGAGTCATACCTGATGCCCTATTTTGACGAAGCATTTATCGAATATATGAACGAGTGTGCACGGGTGGCCAAATCATTAATGCCCGCCAGTGTAAACCTCATTGCCCCATACAACATCAAAGCCGAAAAATCAGATGATGTTTTTGTCAGACAATTGGAGAAAATGAATATTGAAATTATTGCTTACCAGGATGGAATTGGCGTAAACTCGACAAAATTGGGAGAACCCTCCCGCTATTTTGAAAACTTAGCCAAAGCACATCAAAAAGCCTCACGCGCCAGAATCTGGGCCGACATGGAACTGTTCTATTTCGAAGATAAAACCAAAGGAAATCTCCTGCCGGCCGATTTTGATACCCGCATATTAAAACAGATGGAGGAGCTATCCCCTTTTGTCGATAAGATTTTGTGCTATCAATACATTGGCTGCATGAATAAACCAGGTTCAAAAGCCTATGCCGGTCATGAAAATCAGGAGTCGGTGAGATTATACAACCAATACAAAAACTGGCTTCACACTTCATACAAAGAGTAGATGAGAACAATATTCATATCTTTTTTGCTTCTGTTATCTGTTTGGGCAAGTGCCCAGCTTCCCCTCCGGTTACCCTCCATTCTCTCCGACCACGCAGTATTGCAACAAAATGGGGAGGTCAGAGTATGGGGATGGGGCCCAGGTGCATCGAAGGTTGCCGTGGTTTGCAGCTGGAATAAATCAGACACGGTCTTTGCGTCAATCGGCCCCGATTGTGACTGGGAAACTGTGATAAAAACACCTCTGGCAGGGGGGTCACACACAATCCAGTTCATTTGCGATAAACAGAAAATAACTATCGGGGATATTGTTTTTGGAGAAGTGTGGCTCTGCTCCGGTCAATCGAATATGGAGTTTAATCCCAAATGGGGCATTACAGATGCCGGCGATGGGTTGAAAACCTGCCGAAACGACCAAATTCGTTTTTTCAGGATCGGGCAAGCCTACGATAAATTTCCACAGACCAGATGTGAAGGTAAATGGGAATTGTGCGATGAAAATACAATGCCCGAATTCAGCGCTGTCGGGTACTACTTCGGTCGCAGGTTAAACGATCAGCTGAAAGCACCGGTAGGCTTGATCGGATCATACTGGGGTGGAACCTGTATTCAATCCTGGATCCCTGCCGAAGTCTTCGCTAAAGATCCGGAATTGGAAAAAATGAACAGGAACATCGAACCATGGGGGTTTGCACCAAAAGGGGCAAAGGTGCTATACAACGCGATGATCCATCCGTTTACTCCCTACCGGATCGCAGGAATAATCTGGTATCAGGGAGAGGCCAATGTAGCCACAGAATATAGCGAATATGCGGCCCTTTTTTCGGGTTTAATCGGGGGATTGCGAGATGCATTTAAAAACAATTTCCCGTTTTACTTTGTCCAGATTGCACCATGGAATGGCTATGAGGGGATAAAAAGCGCCCTTCTGCGCGAACAGCAGGAACTGACTTTGAAATTGCACGGTACCGGCATGATCACCGTCGCCGATTTGGTCGATGACGTGGCAAATATCCACCCCGGTAAAAAACGGGCTGTTGGTGAACGACTTGCAAACCTGGCACTGAAGGAACAATATGCCAAAAACGAAATATTACCCTATTCCCCAAAATTCGACCGGCTGTCAATAGCCGGAAATAAAGCCAGGATATCGGTAATCACAACCGGCAGGTTGTCCGCCAACGAAAAAGAGATAAAAAACTTTCAACTGGCCGGAGCGGATAAAAAATTCTATCCTGCTTCTGCAAATGTCGGGAATGACGGAACTCTTGAACTGATCTCCAAAGAGGTGAAAAATCCGGTTACAGTTCGCTATTGTTTCACCAACGAGGCCATACCGGACCTGTTTGATTCAAACGGGTTGCCCATGCTTCCGTTTCGGACTGACAACTGGTAGGGGCGGAGATATTTTCAGGAATATATTAATACTAAATTTTCAGGATGAAATTTTCATTTACGATACTGTTGATTTGCTGGGCCTTCAGCGCCTTCTCTGCACAACCGGTTTTAAGGGTTAAGAACCATAAATTCAAAATTGTTCAGTTTACTGATCTGCATTTGATTCATGGTCCAAAATTCACCGCTCAAAATGACAGCACCTACGAGCTGATGCGCTATATCATAAAAAATGAGCATCCGGATTTGGTAGTAATTACAGGAGACATTGTCGTTTCGGGCAGAGCCGCTGAAGTGTGGGCACAGCTTGTTCGGCCAATGAATGAGGCAGCTGTTCCATTTGCAGTAACCTTCGGAAATCACGATACCGAAACGGGTCTTTCCAAACCAGCTCTTCTCAAACTAATTCAGAAAAACAGGTATAACCTGACCTTTAATGCCAATAATAAGCTTGCAGGCACAGGAAATTGCTCCCTCCCGATATTAGATTCAGAAGGGAAAAACAGGTCGTTTGCACTATATTTATTTGACTCACAAGCCTATACCAATGATTCAACACTCGGCTATTACGATTGGATTAAGAACAACCAGGTACAGTGGTATCGGAAGCAAAGCGAATTGTATGCAAAACAAGAGGGGAAGAAGATCCCGGCCCTGGCCTTTTTTCATATTCCACTTCCTGAATTTGAAGTTGTCAGACTACAGAAAACAACAGTTGGCAACGTTACAGAACCGGTTAGCTCAGCAACAATAAACAGTGGTTTGTTCAGCTCTTTTTACGAAATGGGAGATATCAGGGGTGTATTCGTTGGTCACGACCACAACAGTGATTTTATTGGGTCTTTAAACGGAATTCGCCTTGGATTTGGACGAAAAACCGGTTACGCATCTGCCTATCACGAGATTTTGAAACGCGGGGCAAGGGTGATCGAATTGGATGAAAAAGAGAATAAAATTGACACCTACATACGCACCATTGCCGGTACCGAATTTGAGTATTCATTCACGATGAAATAACCTTCTTTAACCATGTATAAATCTGTATTGAAGCATATCCCCTATTTTATCGTATTGATTTCCTTCATCATACTGGCATGCAAGAGATCAGATGATAACTCATGGAACAGTTCAAAACCTTATCCCATTGCTGATGGAACCTTTATTCAGGACAACCTTGTAGCGAAGTGGGATGATACACAATGGCAAAAAGAGCTTGGATATTTAAAAGAGGTTGGTATGCATTACCTGGTCTTTGCCCCCACATTACATACTGACAATCAGGGCATCAGCACGATAATCTATCCCGAGAGCCTTCCCGGTGTCAACGTAAAGTATCAGGCTGATCTGGTGGATAACTGCCTACGCAATGCGCAAAAAGCTGGTTTTAAGGTTTTTCTGGGATTGAATTTCAATGAAAAATGGTGGAGTGCCAGCTTTACTCCCGAATGGCTGTACGGAGAAATGGAAATCGGGAATCAGCTGGCAGATGATTTGACCAAACGGTACAAAGATCTTTATAAGGAGACCATGTATGGATGGTACTGGGTGTGGGAAGTCGACAATTTAAATTGCACTACCACTGAAAGACAGGATGTTCTGACGCGGGCGTTGAATCTGAATATCGACCACCTGAACCTCATTACCCCTTCGATGCCATTTATGCTTTGTCCGTTTGTGAATTACCGCGTGGGCAGCTCCAACGAGAATCGCAAAATGTGGCAATATGTATTTTCCGGGACCCATTTCCGTGAAGGGGATATTTTTGCCCCACAGGATTGTGTTGGGGCTGGTGGTCTCGAGTTGGATATGGTTGACCAATGGTTCAGCGATATGAACGAAGCGGTAAAATCAAAACCGGGATTGCTGTATTGGTCTGATTCTGAAACTTTTGATCAGCGGTTCTGGACTTCGGCACCTCTTGACCGTTTTGTGGAACAGTTGAGAATTGAAAAGCCCTATGTGAGTAATTTTCTCACATTTGCTTACAGCCATTATTACAGTCCGCTAAAAAACCTTCCGGGTTACCATGAAGCCTACCTTGAATATGTAAAAACGGGTTCCCTTCCTCTCGACGTGATTCCCCCGCCTGTAGATAATCTGATCGTATTTTCCGATTCGCAAGGGGGAATTAATCTGAGCTGGCAGGAGCCTAAAAGCAAAGAGCATATCGCCGGATACTACATATATAAGGACGACATACTGATTGAAAACCTTCAGTATAAAAATAATATTTCATCGATCACTGATTTTATGGACGACGAATCACCTGACAATCAATCGCATAAATTCGAAGTTTGCTCCTATACCTTTTCGGGTGTGACCTCCTCCAAAAACAGTATTAACTTGAAATTGAACATTATTAATTGAACATTATTTAAATCAAATAAAACCATGAATAACATAAAACCACTCTTGGTATTATCCCTTCTTTTATTACTGAATATCTCGTATGCAGGACAACCTCCTCAAAAAGTGAATCCCCCCAAAAGAGTAACCTTGTCGAAAGAAATTTTGGGTGACAAAATAAAAGGGGGATGGGCAGGACAAACGATTGGTTGTACCTTTGGCGGACCAGTGGAATTTCTATATAACGGGACCATAATTCAGGATTATACTCCGATTACCTGGCCTGACGGAGCAATTAAAAAATACTTTGACACATTTCCCGGGCTGTACGACGATGTTTATATGGATCTGACGTTCGTCAATGTGTTCGAGCGTCTGGGGCTGGATGCCCCCGTAGATTCCATTGCAATGGCGTTTGCCCATTCAAAATATCCCCTTTGGCATGCCAACCAGTCGGCAAGGTACAACATTCTTCATGGGATAATGCCCCCCGCCTCAGGAAACTGGATCAATAACCCTCATGCAGATGATATTGATTATCAGATTGAAGCAGACTATGCGGGTTTGATGTCGCCGGGAATGCCCAATACGGCGAGCGAATTTTCAGACAAAATCGGTCATATCATCTCATCGGGTGACGGATGGTATGGAGGTGTTTTCGTCGGCGCAATGTATTCCATGGCATTTGTCTCTTCCGATGTGGAGTTTATTGTCTCGGAGGGGCTGAAAACAATCCCGTCAAAGAGTAGTTTTTATCAGTGTATTAGTGATGTTATTGGCTGGCATAAGAGGTATCCCAATGATTGGAAACAAACCTGGTTTGAGTGTCAGAAAAAATGGAGTCAGGATTATGGTTGTCCGGATGGCGTTTTTACCTGCTTCGATATTGATGCGAAAATCAACAGTGCATACGTGGTTATCGGGATGCTCTACGGGAAAGGTGACTTTTTTAAAACGATCGATATCGCTGCCCGATGCGGTCAGGATGCCGATTGCAATCCGGCTACTGCTGCCGGCATTTTGGGAACAATGTTGGGTTACAATCAAATCCCTGAATATTTTAGAAAAAATTTGCCTGAGGTTGAAAACCTCAAATTTGCATAACAAATCTCTCTTTAAATGACATATATCAATTAAGCCTAAAACAGGCACTGCAGGTTATTGTAAAAAATCGGGGGTCGATTCAAAATAACAATATAACCATTGCCTGTCAACTACCACTACCCGTTAAATTAGAGCAATCATTTGAAGGCCATTTCCCCATTGAAAAAATCGTCATAAATCAAAGTGTGAATCAGTTTTCAAAATTTGAATTTGATGGAATTGGAATTGTATTTCGGGGATATGTTGAATGTCCTGATAAGGAATTTGTAGCCAGAATAGAAATGGCAATTGATGATTTAACCCTTGAATCTGCCTTTTTACCTGTTGCGTCATCTGTAGCACACAGAAACGACCTCTTCTGGAAATATAAGCTAAAAAAAGGGAAACATGTCGTAAAATTTAAATGGATAAACTCCAGAAATGATGCAATAATTCACTTTAGTGATGCAATTGTATATTCCAATGGTCTAAATTTGATTACTAAAAATTAAACAGATCTTGAAATGTATACGATTGTAAAATCATCATGCACTCCCGATGATTAATTACTTCCTGAAATAACACTTTTCTAAAGTAAGTTAATTCCCTTTTATAACGATCTAATCAAAATATCCTAATCCACTTCTTCCCTATTTATAACTTCTCTCTGGCAAATAAACCACCAATCATTATTTATTTTAAATTCGCGTACGGGAATTTAAAAATCAATTCAAAACGAATGAAATCTAACCTGATCAAATTAATATCACTCTTATACCTACTGATAAACTACTTTTCATCCCCTGCACAAATCTCCACAGCCTCAGCAGATTTACCCAAACTCAATGTCGTCTGGAATAGCCCCAGCGAAGACTCCTACGGTTCGATGCCACTTGGAAACGGTGACATCGGGGCCAATGTCTGGGTTGAGAAGAACGGTGACCTGCTCTTCTACATCAGCAAGGTCGATGCCTTTGATGCCAAGCATTTGCTTCCGAAACTTGGACGGATCCGAATCAAACTGGAACCTGCCCTTCCTTTGAAGAATTTTAAACAAACACTGAACCTGATTGATGCCTCCATTTTGGTGGAGGCCGGAGACGTCACCCTGCACATATGGATCGATGCCAATCAGCCGGCTATCCGGGTGGAAGGTAAAAGCAAGTCTCCGCGAACGGCCACTATCACTTTGGAATCGCTCCGGCCCCTTGCAGATGCAACAAAGGACCTTCCAAATACCGGAACAGCGGGAGTCAACTTCATTGATCAGGAGAACCGCCTGGCCTGGTGCTACCGGAATCAATCTTCCCGCTGGGCAGAGAATTTCAAAAGCCAGAATACCACTGAGATGGTTGCCAAAACCAAAGATCCTATTTTATACCGCACCTCAGGTTGCTATCTTAAGGGCAAAGGGTTTATACGCAAGAATGCAACCACACTAAGTTTGAAAAACAAAGTTACCGCATTTGAATGCTCCGTAATAGTGAACTCCTCTCAACCCGAAAATTTGCAGGAATGGCTTGCGGATATTTCAAAGCCTCTCCCATCCGATTGGGATGCCCATTGTGTTTATTGGAAATCGTTCTGGAACCGCAGTTATATCAACATCAAATCAGGTGGTGAAGGAAAATTCAACCTCGATCAATGTCGTTATACTCAGTTTGCCCAGGGATCGAAAGCCTATGACGGGCATAAGGAGATTGATGCCCAACAAAATATCAATCAGATCAATCAACGTTATGCACTGGAACGTTTTTGTGAAGCCGCTGCCAGCCGGGGTGCTGTCCCTCCACCCTATAATGGATCAATCTTTACGATGGATATGCCTGCCGGAATCCAGGGATTTGACAAACCAATCGGCCATTCCGTTTCGCCCGACGGCCGCGACTGGTCAGAGCTTTCGTTTATGTGGCAGAATACCCGCCACCCCTACTGGTCAATGGCAGCCAGGGGAGACTACGATGACCTAAAACCGGGCATGCAGTTTGTTCGCAATGGTCTGGATATATGCCGTGACCATTGCAAAAAAATCTTCGGTCATGAAGGTGCCTTCATTATGGAGGCAAGCTGGTGGTACAATGTGGGTGTCTTTAACTGGGATCAGATGCCGGGTCACTTGCGTTATCATCAACTGGCTTCCATTGAAACTCCGGCCATCATGTGTGAATATTACGAACATACGCGTGATCCCCTTTTTCTCAACGAAGTTCTGCTGCCATGTGCCGACGAATTTCTGAAGTTTTTCGAAATCCATTATCCAAAGCGCAATGCCAACGGAATCATGCAGATGGAGGGAGTCGGTTGTGCAGAAACCTACCAGGGTGTGACAAATCCCTGTACCGAAATCGGATGCCTGAAATACCTCCTTTCCAAACTGCTCACCTTCGAAATTGATAATAAACGGAAAGAACATTGGAAACAATTACTTGAGGCAATGCCAGGTGTGCCGTTAAGAAAAATATATGGACAGGAATTACTGGCTGTTGGTGAGAAATACGAAGCTGGTCGCGTAAATTGTGAAAGTCCGGAATTGTATTCCATCTATCCGTTTCGTCAGGTCTGGCTTGGAAAACCTGAATTGCTGGCAAATGCACGTCAATCATTCTATCTGCGTACGACAAGCATCGACGGGACTGCCGATTATCAGGGAACCGAGACCGGTGGGTGGCAATCATCGCCTGTGCAGGCCGCCTACCTGGGATTACCACTTGAGGCAGCCCGCTTAATGAGTATAAATTTCAACGATCAGTTTATTCACTGGAATGACAATATCGATCCCAACTCCCCCTATCCCACCCGACCACGGGCACGATTTCCTGCCTTCTGGGAATGCAAAATGGATGGGACTCCCGATAATGATCATGGAGCCAACTCTGTAAATGCATTGCAAAGCATGTTATTACAGAGTGATGGCAAAAAAATCTTTCTTCTTCCAGCCTGGCCCGAAAACTGGGATGTTTCGTTTAAACTATGTGCGACAAACAATACCACAGTCGAATGCGAATATCGCGATGGTAAAGTACAATCTTTGAAGGTTTCTCCCGAATCGCGAAGACAAGATATTATTGACAGAAGCACAGCGCAGCAACGAATTCGAAACCTCGTTCAGGTGGCACTTGCTGACCGGAACTACCTCTTTGGGCTACCTCCGATTGCGGATGCACAACCTATCCCTGGCAAAACCACTGCATCCTGGATCACAGAATACGGATACACTCTCGAAGGGTGTCTGGCCGGACCATGGATGAACAGTGTTTTCAACGGAAATATTGTCTATGTCCATATTCCCGATTGGCCTAAAGAGGGTGTTCACCTCGCATCGATTCCGCGAAAGCTGATTTCATCGAAATCTGTCACAGGAAACATCAGAGTTACAGAGGTTGAAAACGGTTGGCTGCTTACCGGAGTTCCCGATCCATTGAATACAATTGTCCGTTTGGAGTTCGACCGGTCTGTCGAAGATTTGGCCAATTCATTGCCATCTACTGGTTCATTTACACTGGGTAAAAAACGAAATATCGCCACCGACAACGAAGGGCGAATAGTTGCAACAGTGAAACTCGACGGCAAAAAAACCATAAACCGGTTTGAATTTACAATCGATAATAATGGATACCTTCGTGGTCAGGGGAAGCCGTTTGAACTGCAGATCCAACTAATGGATGGTTCCTGGAAAACAGCATACAAAGGGAGCGTTTACGGAACGATTTGCGGCAAACAAATCGATCCGGTAACTACTCAAAGTGTCCGTTTGATAATTCAGGCAACAACGATTAGACAGTTGGATGTTTTTCACTATTAATTCATTAGAATAAAAATGACTATGAAAAGCAGCCTTATTATCCTAATTATACTTATCGTACTTGACATCCATATTCTTGCAGGAGAGACAATAAAATCTGCAATTATACCAAAACCGCTGGTACTTGAAAAAACTGAAGGAATCTTTAAGCTCACATCGGCAACGTCAATTACCGTATCTGAAAATCTGTCTTTCAGGGCTAAACAATTAAAAGGGTATCTGGAACCTGCACTTGGATACGATCTTTTAGTGAGCCATAAAGCAAGACGGAACAATAGTATAGAACTTAAAATTGACAAATCGCTTGGGCGTCTTGGAGATGAGGGATACCTGCTGGACATCACAAAGGAGAAGATTTTGTTAACGGCTTTCCAGGACAAAGGGATTTTTTATGGGATACAGACCCTTCGCCAGCTTTTGCCCTCCGAAATTCTAAGAGATACACCAGTAAAGCAGATGGACTGGCAAATACCGTGTCTTAAAATTGAGGATAAGCCACGGTTTAAATGGCGCGGCCTTATGCTTGACTGTAGCAGGACTTTTATTTCAAAAGAGCAAATCAAACGATACCTCGAAATCCTCTCTTTTTTCAAAATGAATGTTCTTCATATGCACCTCACCGATGATCAGGGGTGGCGCGTTGAAATCCTAAGATATCCTGAGTTGACAAAAACAGCTTCAAAATTTCATGAATCTTTTCAGGAACCTAAAGAATATGAAGGTTATTATTCGCAGGGTGATATCAGGGAGTTGATTGAATATGCAACTCAGCGAAACATTGAAATAATTCCCGAAATTGAAATGCCAGGGCATTCGAGTGAAGTATTTGCTGCATTTCCCCAGCTTTCATGTAAAGGGGATACAGCAAAAATTCATCCGTTTTTCAAGGGTCCAGCGGTTCACAATGAGATATTTTGTGCAGGAAATGATGAAACTTTCGTATTTCTCCAAAATGTCCTCGACGAAATTTCAGCACTATTCCCATCCCAATACATCCATATTGGCGGTGATGAAGCTCCAAAAGCCCATTGGAAAACATGCCCGAAATGCCAAAAAAGAATTTTAGATGAGGGATTAAAAGATGAAAATGAACTTCAGAGCTGGTTTGTGACGCGGATCGAAAAATACCTCACAAAAAAAGGAAAACGATTAATCGGCTGGGACGAAATCATCGAAGGTGGCCTTAGCCCAACTGCTACGGTAATGTACTGGAGAGGCTGGGAGAAAGATGTTCCCGCCAAAGTAGCAGAACGTGGAAACGATATGATAATGACACCAACCGATTATTCCTACTTTGACTATTCCAACGAAAAAATATCCACTGAAAAAATATATTCAGTTAACCCTGTACCACAAGGATTTAGTTCAAAGCAGCGTGAACGGGTGTTAGGTGTTCAGGCTAATTTCTGGTCGCATATCGACAGAACGCCACCGGTAATCGACAGGCAGCTTTTCCCTCGATTAATCGCATTGTCGGAAATCGCCTGGGCTCAAAATGAGAATAAAGATTGGAATGAATTCAACCTTCGTCTTGGTAAAATAGAACCAATCCTCGATATTATGAGAATTAACTATTTTATCAAAAAATAAGAATCCAGTTGCCAGTCGCCAATAGCCAGTAGCCAGCTGCAACTTTTATGATCTCGATTTACCGATGCTCCTCCGCATTTTTAAGATTGGGTTTTGTCCTCCAGCTTGCATCTGGTCCAAAACGGGTATGGGATTGCTGGCCGTTATTGAGTTTTCCGGCCTCGGGGTAGTGATAAATCATCCGGTTGGTGACTACAAACAAGACACTTGAAATTACAAGGGCAGCGATTGCCTTAATCCACAACCGCTTATAAATGGGCCGATAATTCTTCTCCTCCATAATAATTACAGAATCCGGATCACGCGGAAGCAAAAGGATGAGGAGTGTTGAAATAATAGCATTCACAAAAATCACCCATTCGGTAAGCAGTCTGCTGGGGCCCCATCCGGTAAGAGCCCGTTCAAAATTGGCAATTACCATAATCCAAAGGAGGATCAGGAAAATAAGCTGGCCTTTTGCAAGTGACGTTTTTGGGATGATTGGAAGTGGTGTTCTATAATGCCTGACAACGATCAGAATACAGGCGAGAGCCAGCAACCCCCACGTAAAAGTGAACCATCCTGTAGGGGTCATACTAAGAAAATCAATCCCTGGCAATCTTCCAATATAAGGGAGATCCCACAGCGCCGGTATTACCTCTGTAGTTCCATTCGGATGTGTGATCGTTCGTGTCCAGATGGATTTATTCAATTCTCCACCCCAAACCTCAACATTTTTCACAACGTTGAAATAGGTTAGGCCCATTAAAATCAGTAGTACCGAGAAAGCCCTGGTCCAACGACCTTTAGCAGGTTCCGCAGTATCGGTGTAATCGGCATGCAGTTTAACCGTTGAAGCGATAAAGGCAAGCGCAACTGCAATTGCCACACCATTGACAAAACCATAACTTTGCTCCAGAAAACTGTGCCAGTTTTGCCCCTGCCACCTTGACCATGTTGAGGTAATCAGATTGTATTCTTCACTACCGGGTAAGATACCCTTATAAGCCAGGATTCTGGGGCTCCCGAATGACAACATCAGGTGTTTAAGCCATTGAATTCCGGCAAAACCAAGACCGCCAATAATCCCGCTGATCAGGGATGCAACAGCCACCGGTTTTAACTTATTTCGCCACATCCAGATGCTTGTCCCGATAAAAACACCAAGAATTCCGGACCAGTCATCAGAACGGGGGGGAGTCATCCTGATTCCTCCATAATCTGCAAACAATATACCTCCAAGAACGGGTAAGGCTAAAAATGAGAGGAGCCATCCTCCACCCATATAGACAAATAAGGAGGCTCCGTTGCGGAATTTTCCAAAGAAATAAAAGTAGGCTGTAATCCCGAGAATTAGTCCGACCACCCAGCCGATATGCTGCGGATAATCCCCAAACCACTGTGGCCAGTTATTCAGAAAATTGGAAGGATCAAAAGCTGGTTTTCCGGTTGTTGCATTAATATAGGAAGGATCACCCTGAGGATAGGTTAAGGCTGAAGCCACCATTTTATCGAGACCTGCACCAGCCAAAAGAAGTTGAGTGATCCATCCTGAAAAAGCCCCCGCAGCGGCAAATGCAGGAAGTAGAAACCGATCGCGAACACCCCTTCGCTCATATAAATCATAAACACCTGAACCTAGCAATGCAAAAAAAGCAGGTAGGTAGTAAGCATCAAACCAGTATAACGGATTTTTATGCCTCGACCAGGTGCCATCAAACTGAACGCCGGTCTGCAGCCAATGTGCTACCGGATCTTCAATAAGGTTTAGCACCAGTGATGCACCCATAATAAACAGGAAAGGCTTAAAAATAGCAATGATCCGCTCTTTTGGAGCCACTGCAGCAAAAGCGGTTCCTGCACCACCAAGTCCCGCCCACATAAAGCCGATAAAAAAAACAGCCATATAACCATACCACTGCGAAGCAGCATGTCCACTTTCGGTATATGCAAGCACCTGCATGTAGGACTGCGAAGCCCCAAAACCCCAACCCAAGGCCCCGAAAAGAGCAAACCATGGTACACGGTTTCGCCAGTCTTCACGACCTGACAAAAGCGCTACGGCAATAGCAGCAAGGCCTCCGGCAAATTCTGCACCGTATTCATGACCAAAATTACCCCTGATACCCCATCCAATTGAGAGTGAAATTCCTACTAAAAAGATGGTTCCTAATCGCCATCCAGGATTTAGTTTAGTTGATTCCATAAATAGTTGCTTAAGTTGTTGAATTATCTTAGTCTGTAGCAGGAAGCAAAATAATAAATTTAAGAGGAAATATTTCGCGCAATTACCGGATACCTACATTTAATGATCTGTACTGGACAGCCTGGGGTAATCCGAATCTTGTTCCTGAAAAAGGGCTTGGTGAAGAAGTTGGTATTGATGTTCATCCGAAGAAAAAATATTTTCCTGATCTCAGTATCACTTGTTTTAACAATAATGTTAAAGACTGGATCATCTGGCTACCCGATTCCACATGGCATCCGCATAATTTGAATACAGTCTGGTCAAGAGGCATTGAAAGTAATGTCAAATTTAGTCAACGGGTTGATCAAGTGACTTTAAATTTTTCCGGTTTTTATTCTTATACTTTGACAACCAATGAAACTAAAAAAGCTGGTTTAAATCCTGAGCTGCACAAACAATTAGTCAATATTCCCAAAAACAAATTAGCTGCAAATCTTTCTGCAGAATATAAAAATTATTCATTCACTATCTCTGATTGTTTTGTAGGAGAAAGGTTTTCCGAAGCCAATAATTCGATTTCTATTGACCCTTATAATATCTGTAACATCATTGTTGCAAAAAAATTTGTGTGTCATTATTTCTGCTATTGCCTTGATGCGAGAGTAAAT
>Ga0118677_10008412_pt1 | contig 16552 bp, 15 predicted proteins | sample AliMusrvi5mmetaG_FD_86154 | JGI IMG/M metagenome (GOLD analysis project Ga0118677, IMG submission 86154) | reverse complement strand
AACGTGCTCTGGGGAAATCGCCCGCGGGATCGAGGTCATTGACCAGTTCGCAGCTTTCTGAACGGCAGCGGCCAGGTCAAGCGAAACTTCCCCAATGTATCGCCCATAGTTCAGAAAGGAACGCAGTGCAATAGTCATGAGCTTCGCTCGCTTCATACCCAGTCTTGGTGCTTGACGCTGTACGAACTTCACAACAACGTCGCTTGCGCAAAGACGCGAGAGCACCGCTCGCCCAAGGCCAAAACAGCCTTCGAGGAAACTGAGGATGAACGGAACCTAGTTGATAATCGCCGCGTGCGCTAGCGCGCGCTCTTCCAACAAATGCCGCCCGAATGCCAGGGCGCAACGTTCAGCCGGAGTAGGTCGGCATGTAACTCTCTTCTCACATGGGATCAAGCCATCGCTCCGCAAGAAGTCGATAAGATGTCTGAGTGCAGCAGCATCCCCCTGGCAAAGTCGCGCATGTCGAGCGCGATATCGCAAATACTGTGCAGGATGATCGGAGCAGATGCTGCGCAGCCTGACCCCTTTTTGCTTAAGCCATCGGCTAAAGCAAGCAGCCAGAAAAACCTGTCGATGAATCGATGCCAAACTGTATCCCTGCTCACTCATCGATTTTGCAAACGAGCCGATGTGTGCTGCGATCGGGCCCTCCGGCGGCTGCGATAAGACCACTTGGTTCTCCACGATGCACTTCATGGTGAACTCCTCCCCCGACTGTGCGGGCTAGAGGCTGTTATTAACTTTGCGCGAGCTGTCGAGCGAGGTTTGCCAGCATGAGTATGGCGAATGCGAGGTAATGGAGTGCGGCGAGGGTTTCGGCGAGTCTTTCGTAGTCGCGAGCCAAGCGGCGAAAGCGTGCGGCCCAGGCAAAACTGCGCTCTACGACCCAACGTCGGGGCAACAGCACAAAGCCTCGCTTGACCTCGGTGTGCTTGACCACCTCCAGTTGCACACCCTGTTTCTCCGCAGCCTGTGCGGCGTTTTCGCCGGTGTAGCCTTGGTCGACGTATGCCAACTCGACGTTGTCGCCGGTTATCTGTTGCACCGTCTCTGCCAGGATTCCCACTTGGGCGCGATCCTGTTGATCGGCTGCGGTCACATGCAGAGCCAGCAGGTGGCCCAGCGTATCAACCGCGGCGTGCACCTTTGATCCCTTGCGGCGTTTGGCACCGTCGTAAGCACCGCGCGAACCAGATTCCGGCGTGGATTGCAGCGTCCGGCTGTCCATAATCATGGCCGTGGGCTGGCCCTTGCGCCCTGCAAACTCGCGCAACAGAATGCGCAGATCCTCCACCATTGTTTCGAAGCAGCGTGCATCGATCCAGCGCCGCATCTGCTGATAGACCACCGTCCAGGGAGGCAGATCGTTGGGCAACATGCGCCAATGGCAACCGGTTTTAGCCACGTAGCGCATCGCGTTGAACACTTCCCGCAGAGGATAATCGCGCTGTTGCGCATCCTCGCGGCACAATGCCAAATACGGCGCCACAAACGACCACTCCTCATCCGTCACATCGGTCTGATAGCCTCGACGATCAGGATTTCCCATCCCTCTATCGTCTGAAATCCTGAGCGTTGCTGCTATACAAAAGCAAACAAAGGGATAAAGTTAATAACAGCCTCTAGTTGAAGGAGGCATAGGCCGCGCTGATGTGAACCAGCAACGCTTCGTCGTTGAGATGGCGCCGCCGGGCTATCTCCCTGCGGCGCGCCAGATGCTGGTGGTAACCGGAAACGCTGACCCCGAGAACACGACACTGCGCCCGGATCGGCCAGATCCGCTTGTGGCGTTGAATAAAGGCATACTTCACTTCTGGCCCTTTGCGAAGAATGCCGTCGCTTTTCCCAGGATGTCACGCTCCATCGTGACCCGCGCCAGCTCGGCCCGGAGGCGGCTGATCTCCATCTGCTCGGCGCTTACCTGTTGCTTGCCGCTGGTGCCCTTTAGCGTTCCAGCTCGATGCAACTTGATCCAGTTGCCCAGCGTCTGCTCCACCACTCCAAGGCTGCGTGCTGCTGCCGCCATCGTATGGCCCAACTCCACAAGCCGAACCGCCTCTTGCTTGAACTCCAGTGTGTAACGTCCCCGCGTCGCCTTCGTCATCTGCGTGTCCCTTTCGCTATTAAACCCGCACGCTAAGGGATACGTTTTGCGGGGGCAAGGTCAATGACTTAATCAGAGCTTCCTTCACCTACAACCCTGGGTACTCCGTCTCGATCATTGGGGGTTACGACGCGGCCCACACCATCGAAGGTGTCATATTCGAGAATTTCCGCATGAACGGCAGGTTGGCCAAATCAGCCGACGATATTGACCCTTTCACGAACGATCATGCGAGCATCATCAGCTTTCGCTGAAAGGCCCGAGCGCCTCGTTTTGATCCCGCTCCGTTCAGGTTCTAGCGTTGGAACCTGGCAGGCACAGGCCCAGCACTGCAATGAGCATTGCCTTGTTCTTCATTTATCCCGTCGCCTCTGCAAACCTCCGATCATACACAAGCTTATTGAAGGCCGCGGAAGCGATGCTGCGACCAAGAGCAAATCTGGCTGGAGCGCGCCGCTTTATAGCGGCTTTACTGAACTGTCCACATCCGGCGATCTCAAGTTCCGATCAACCGTGCTGGAGGAAGGGCGATAGAATCGCGAGTTGCTCCGGATGCACCTCGCAGGATTCAAAGGCGAAAGAGTGGGCCATCTCCGCGAGTTCGGCGGGCGAGTACTTGGCGAGCCGGCGCAGAATGAAGTCGAGCGCGGGAGGGTCAAAATCGCGTGTCACCTCGCGTGCCCACTGTTCCCGAATATCGCCATCGATATCCGTTACGGCCAAGAGTTTGCCAACGCCCTGATGGAAGAAAGCCTCCATCTCTTTGTAATGCTGTCGAAAGCCAGTAATTTCCGGAGATTCGAGGAAACGGCGCCAAGGAGTATCCATGCGCACAGTAACGATTCCCATGTCGCGCAGATCCTTGTAGCACCACATCGTCCAACTCCATCCCTTTTCTTCGAAAATCGAAACCTGATCGCGCATTATGGCCAGTTGAGTCGCAAATGGCTGTGGGTTACTGCGGAAGACTCCAAACTCGGAAGCCATCACCGGGCAGTGCAAATGACTGGTTTCATATTTTGAATCGATTGTCTTGGCGAGTGCGGAGCGGTCGTATCGATTTCCGTCGACTACTGCGGGATATGAAGCAAGGCTGTCGAAGGTGCCACCCTTTTGACCAAACAATCCATCGCCTTGGTAATAGGGATGAATGCCAACAATGATATTGGGATCAGAAAAGAGATCTTCGTGCAGGCTGGCAATATCTCTTGACCACAGATTTGGATCAAGCAGGATCATGTGCTCGCGATCGACTCTGCGAATCGCATGAATGCACGAGAGTGAGAAATCGTTAAGGAGAGGGATATTCGATGTGACCGGCTCGCCCAACAAGTTGTATGCGGCGATGATGGGATCGCCACTGTAGCGCCGCGCGATCTCAGCCCACAAGGCGACCGTGCGGTCGATGAAGGATCGATAGTTCCAGAAATAGGTCTCGCCGTAGGCGCTGCCTGCGTTCTGATCGCGCGCCTGTGCACCGGGTGCAGCATGCAGATCGAGAATCACCCAGATCTTGTATTTGCGACAAAGCTCGACGACGCGATGCAACTGGTGAAAACCATTCTCGATCCAGTTGCCTGGCTCGAGGTCGCTCTCGAAATGACGGTAGTTGAAGGGTAGTCGGACGACATTGAAGCCAGTGCAAGCCAGAAAGGCAATATCCGCCTCGGCGATATATGCCTGATCGTAGGCATTGAAGAAAGCCGTATACGATTCCGCGCCCAGCACTTTGCGGAATTGCTCTCGGATCTTCCACTCCGTCCAGGGCAGACCGATAATGTAGTCCTCGATCAGCATCCATCCGCCCAGATTCATTCCGCGTAGGCGAATCGTGTGTCCCCCCTCCACGATCTCTGGTCCCCTGGCCTGGAGTATGGAGGACTTGGTCGCTGAACTTCCTATGATTTGTGAAAGACCAGGATTGTTTGCGGCCGCCAGCGCACCAGCGGCGAAAGATGCTTGCAGGAAACTGCGTCGATTCATTTCCACGATCTCTCTTCTTCTACTTGGTTACGAGTTGGATAAGCCTGCCTGGCGACGAACGCGTTCGGTAGAACTCATAAGAGTCTCCACGATAGAGCGTCTTCTCCCACCATGTCGCTTTGGCCCCCGAATATCCTACCGCGGAGACCAGGAATGCCGGCGAACCGTTGGGTGTCTCCAATATCCGTGCCTCTTTGCTCCGCAGACAGACAGCCCGAATCGTCTGGTCGGACTCGGAAACACGAAGACCATATCGCTTGCGGCAAAGCTCATAAAATGAGCCGCGCAGTTCCTGGCGAGTGAGGCAGGGAAAAACACTGACGGGAATCCAGCGTCTTTCCAGGATGACTGGAATCCCATCGGCCAGACGCAGGCGAGTAATGGCAAACAGCTCTTCATCGCTGCTGATCTGCAGCTTCTCAGCAACTTCAGGTTCCGCGGCGGAGGCTGTAATCTGCTCGAATTGCAGAACACGCGTCGAGGGCTTCCTGCCTGCTTCTTTAGTCTTCTCAGTAAAGCTGATGAGCGCCTGCACATCGAAGTTAAGGCGGGGTGGGCAGACAAATGTGCCCACGCCTTTCCGGAATTCGAGCAACCCTTCGGAGACCATGCCGCCCAGTACCTTGTTGGCCGTGGGGCGGCTGACCTGGAACCGTTCGGCGATCTGACGCTCGGTCAGGAATTGATCGCCTTCGGCGAACTCTCCGCGGCGCAAAAGCTGGCGAAGAATCTCATTCATCTGCTGGTACATGGGCTCGCGCACGAGCCGCTTTGCGTCAGTCTGAGCCATAGCGAAAGTCAATCTCCCCTTGTGTTTGGGGACTTCAAATGTGTTTCTTTGAGTTAGCGTCTATCTCGGTCAACCGCTATTCACTAGACGCGGCAGGGTGCCACTCTATGGCAGTGTAGTTTCAGTATCCGGCGGTGGACGTCGCCTGAGCTGACGTTGGCGGAGTGATCGGCCCCAGCCCCAACCGTTTGCGGCAATCTTCCAGCATCGTTTCTGTTCGGGTGGCGCCCACCCGGCTCACACCGATTTCGCGCACGGCCAGCAAACCATCCAGGTCGCGAATGCCGCCAGCTGCTTTGACCTGCACGTTGGCCGGAGAATGCGCGCGCATCAGTTCCAGATCGGCCATTGTGGCGCCGCTGGGAGCATACCCGGTTGAGGTCTTCACCCAGTCGACACCAATCTCACCACAGATTTCGCAAAGGCGGATCTTCGCAGCATCGTCCTGATAAGCATTTTCAAAAATCACTTTGATCTTCGCTCCCGCGCGATGAATCATCTCGGTCAGGGCGACCAGTTCACTTCTCACATATTGCCAATCCCCGCTTCGAGCCTTGCTGATGTTGATGACGATATCCAGTTCCTGCCCACCATCGTCGAGAGCCTGCTGTGCTTCGGCGAGCTTCACTGCGGTGGTATGTCCACCATGAGGAAAGCCAATCGTAGTGCTGGCCTGAACGGTGCTCCCGGCCAACACCTCCGCACACCGCTTCAGCGCATAGGGCAGGATGCAGACGCTGGCGACGTTGTAACGCAAGGCCAGGGCGCATCCCTCTTCCAGTTCACGCGTAGTGAGCGTGGGGTTAAGCAGCGAGTGGTCAATCATTTTGGCAATCGCGTAGTAATCGTATGCCTTTGGCATTTTCTCTCCTCAGGCCAAAGCCTGGTCGGTTCTGGCAAATTCCGGATTTGCGTTTGAGTCAAACTGCTGAGCCGCAAGTGCGACTCCGCCCAATGCACCGCACTTCTCTCCCAGGGCCGATATCCGGATCGTGACAAATTCCGCCGGGAACATCCGCACGCGCCGCAACAACTCCCGGCGCACTGGTTCGAGCAGCATTTCGCCTAGCGAGGAAAGCCCGCCGCCGATCACCACGCGCCTGACTGCTGTGACGCTAACCGCATTGGCGATTCCGATGCCCAAGTACTTGGCTGCAGATTCGATTGCCGCTGCAACCGCCTGATAGCCGCACAGTGCGGCACTGGCCATCAGCGTCGCCGTGACTTTGGCCGGATCGCCCTGCGTCAATTCGCTCAGCCGTGGAGCCAGTCCCTGCATCATCAACGCACTTCCTGCCCTGGCCAGTGCTGGGCCGCTGACCAGGGTCTCCAGACACCCATTCGCCCCGCAGGAACAGGGTGGTCCGTCAGGAAGGATGGTGTGGTGTCCAATCTCACCTGCCGCGCCAATAGCGCCCAGGCGCAGTCTGCCGTCCAGCACCAGACCGCCGCCTATGCCTGTTCCCACGGTCACGAACAGCATGTCTTCACCGGCTTGCCCCGAACCGTATGTGAACTCCCCCAGTGCCGCGATGCGCGCATCATTCATAAGGAAAACAGGTCGTCCTCCTTCCTCGACAAATGCGGCAGATATCGGAAAATCGCGCCACGAAACCGGCAGATTGGGCAGAAATAGGATTTTGCCTGCGTCTCCGTCGATCAGCCCTGGCAATCCTATGCCAATTGCCCGGAGCTTCTGTCTATGGGCTTGGCACAGCTCGTTCAGCAATTTGGAGGTTCGCCGCACCGCCTGTTCCGGACCCTATTCGGCCTGGGTTGGAATTACTCCCTCGGAGAGGATTCTGCCGCCTTTGCCGGCAACAACCGCAGCTATCTTTGTTCCGCCCAGGTCCACCCCAGCAAAAACCTCAAACTCGTCTCGACTCACGCAGTCGCTCCCTCGGACTAGTCACATTGTGGCATAGCCACTATATCGCATAGCGGATAGCGTCGAGTCGTCAAGGCTCCATTCCCAAGGACTGTAAAGCTCCGCGTGACAGTTGTGGCAATTGCATAAACCGCGTTTCCAGCCTGCGTCGCCTCAATCGAGCATGTGATTGCCGAGGATCAGCGGGACAGTAGACCCTGTAACCGTACAGGTTCTGGTGCAAATAGAGCGGTTGCGCGGTTTACATTGGTGATTTCGATGAAACGGGTCGAAAGTGGGAGGCATTAAGGATCTGTTTGGGGGGGGCGACACTTCGGCCGGGATGTGATCATCCTGTGTGTGCGCTGGTACTTTAGTTACAAACTCAGCTTTCGCGACCTGGTCGAGATGATGGGCGAACGCGGGCTGCGCCTTTCGCATACCACGATCATGCGCTGGGTGCAGCGGTATGCGCCGGAGTTCGAGAAGCGCTGGACTCGCTTTGCATGCAAGGGCGGCCCGTCCTGGCGTGTGGACGAGACGTATCTGAAAGTGCGAGGAAAATGGGTCTATCTGTATCGTGCCGTAGACCGGGATGGCAACACCATCTACTTCCGACTTAGTCCAACAAGGGACGTCGCGGCAGCCAAGGCGTTTTTCCGCAAGGCGCTTCGTACCCAACAACGCGCGCCGGTCAGTATCACGTTGGATGGCTACGCCGCTTCACGCCGAGCAGTGCGCAAGATGGCAGGGGAAGACGAGGCATGGAAGCACACCAAGCTGCGATCATCGAAATACCTGAACAATTTGATCGAACAGGATCACCGGGGCATCGAATCCACAACAGGGCCGATGCTCGGCTTCAAAAACTCTGATTGCGCATCTACCACCATCGCCGGCATCGAACTGCTCCGCCGCATTCGTAAAGGACAATTCGCCCTGGGGCGTCTCTACCTCAAGAATCAAACTGCCCCTGCAATCTGGAATGCGGTTCTTGCCGCATAGTCTTCAGCCCTCATCTGACCTTGCTTCATCCCTCGTACATATTTGCACCAGAGCCACTCAATTCATAGCAATACGGGCAGAGCGGATTCGGAGAATCATGCGGAAGATCGCTCGTCTGCAATTCAATCGCCTCGACCGAAGAGGGCAATTCGATACGCAAATGGCCCGCCGTTCTCGCGCCTCTACCTATAACTTCGAGCAGGGCGTCACCTTCAATTCCAGAATTGGCAATCAAGCCCGTTGCCTGGGCATTCTGCTTCGCCATGGCTCTTTCAATCGCCTCGGCGATGCCGTTTGTTCCACAAGTGATCTCATGCCGCGAACTTCAGCGAGCGGCAACCACGTATGAATTCTCCCCGCGTACGTCAATCGTGGAATTGCTTTAGTGCGCTTCGCGCTTAACCGTAGTTCCACGGCAGCCGACAAGAAAATCCAGGTCGGCGCCCTCCGATGCTTGCATTACATGCTGAACATACATCTGCTGATAGCCACCGGTCAGCGGCAAAGGAGCTTGTTTCCAGCTTGCCCGCCGGCGAGCGAGTTCAGCGTCAGACACATCCAGATGCAAACTCCGCGCTTCCACGTCGAGTTCGATGAAGTCTCCTTCTTGTACAAGCGCCAGCGGTCCGCCGGCAGCGGCCTCGGGGCACACGTGCAGAACCACCGTCCCGTATGCTGTACCGCTCATTCTGGCATCTGAAATCCGAACCATGTCCTTAATCCCCCGGGCGAGAACCTTCGGTGGTAGGCCCATGTTGCCAACTTCCGCCATGCCCGGATAGCCCTTCGGGCCACAGTTTTGAAGGACAAGTATCGAGTCTTCGTCCACATCAAGGTCCGGATCCATGATCCGCTCCTTATATTGTTCAATTGTGTTAAAGACGACTGCCCGGCCGCGATGGCACATAAGGTCCGGCGATGCGGCGGAGGGCTTTAGAACAGCGCCATCCGGCGCAAGATTCCCACGCAGTATTGCCATTCCGCCTTGCTTCACAAGGGGATTGTCAAACCGACGTATTACCTCTTCATCCCAATTTGGAGCGTCTTTGCAGTTCTCCCCAATCGCCTTTCCAGTAACAGTCAACGCATTCGAATGCAGTAACTCGTGCGCGTCGAGCGCCCGGATAACCGCGGGAAGTCCGCCCGCATAGTAGTAGTCCTCCATCAGGAAGCGGCCTGAAGGCATCAGATCGACAAGTGTTGGGACATTTCGTCCAATGCGGTCCCAATCATCGAGCGCTAGCGGAACGCCGATACGTCCCGCGATCGCCAGCAGATGAATCACGGCATTGGTAGAACCTCCGATCGCGCCGTTCACGCGGATGGCATTCTCAAATGCGCTTCGCGTCAGGATCTTGGAAAGGGTAAGACCCTCATGAACCATCTCAACTATGCGACGACCGGACATATGCGCCAACACTCCACGGCGCGAGTCGACCGCGGGTATTGCGGCGTTTTGAGGGAGAGCGATACCCAGAGCTTCGACCATATTCGCCATGGTTGACGCCGTGCCCATCGTCATGCAGGAACCCGCGGATCGAGACATGCAGGTCTCTGCTTCTCTGAACTCCAGTTGGGACATCGCTCCGGCTTTTAACTCTTCGCTAAACCTCCACAGATCCGTGCCCGAGCCGATTTCTTTGCCCCGATATTTGCCGTTAAGCATTGGGCCGCCAGAGACAACAATCGCTGGAACGTCGCAGCTTGCTGCTCCCATGACCAGTGACACCGTGGTTTTGTCGCATCCGCACAGCAGCACAACGCCATCGATCGGGTTGCCGCGAATGCTCTCTTCCACATCCATGCTGACCAGATTGCGGAAGAGCATCGCCGTGGGGCGAAGGGTTGATTCACCCAGGGACATCACCGGAAATTCAAGCGGAAGGCCGCCCGCTTCCCAAACTCCACGCTTCACGTGCTCGGCGATTGAGCGCAAGTGTGCATTGCAGGGGGTTAATTCGGACCACGTGTTGCAGATTCCAATCACCGGCCTGCCATCGAAGACATGATCCGGAAATCCCTGGTTGCGCATCCATCCACGATGGACAAAACTGTCCTTGTCATCCCGGCCAAACCAGGCCGCGGACCTGAACGTCTTCTTCTGATCGGACATCTCGATTGACTCCAATTCTAGGAACTCTTGCGTGAATGAGCGCGGCTCTTGTTCTTCATTGCTCTCCGAGTCTGAGTGGCAATGTCCTTCGAGGTTTGGCTAAGTATCGCGAGCATTGCGGCCTCCGCTTGGTCGCCATTTCGCGCTTCGAAGGCATCCACGACCGCACGATGAAGCGAGAGAGTCTTTCTATAAAGAGCGCGGTTGCTGCTGGTGAGTCGAAAGCTAGCTCTCAACGCAGCTTGAATTAGTGCGCCGAATGGCCTCATAAACGCGTTATGTGTTGCCTCCAGCACCGCCAGGTGAAAACGCAAATCCGATTCCACGGATGATGGCAAATCTCCCTTCGCGCTTTCCATTCCCCGATGAGCCTCTCGAATCTCCGCCAGATCTTCCGTGGTGGCACGGGTGGCCGCCAGGCGCGCCGCCGCCGGCTCTACAGCTTTCCGCACCTCCACTAGGTCGTTCATATCTGGTGGAACACCTGCCCCAGAGAAAAGCCAGCTCAAAACATCAGGATCGAGCATATTCCACTCCGCGCGTGGTCTGACCCTGGTTCCTGTCTTGCGCCGGACTTCCACCAGCCCTTTGGAGGCAAGTACCTTGATTGCTTCACGGATCGCGGTTCTGCTGACGCCGAGTTCCGTCCCGAGTGAAGCCTCGTTGGGCAGAACCGAGCCCGGTTCGATAAGGCCCTGCGCGATCAGCGAGCCGATTCGGCCGGCCACCTCATGATGAAGGCTGGGCCGGGTCAGTGAGACCGCCTCCCCTGACTTCCATTTGAACTTCCTGTTCACGCAAATAAGTATACATATGATGTTTCATTTGGATATACTCTCTCTGTCCAAATCCCACCCCGCCATGCGAGGGCCTATCTGATGCCTCGCGTGAAAGGCAGAACAGGAATTCGACCCATCTCCCTCAAGGAGTGCTCGAATTCTTCTCGCGAATCCAGTCGACTTCCAGCCAGAGCGGCTTCGACAACTCCACAGTCAAGGGAAGAAACTAGTCAACGGAGAGAAGATGAATCAGATTGACCTCAATCATCGTCACGCGGTTGTTACCGGGGGCGCTCAAGGGATCGGCCTTTCAATTGCAATCCGGCTGCTTGCTTCCGGTGCATCGGTCTCGCTCTGGGATCGTGATGCGGAATTGCTCTCGGCCGTGCTTAAGCAACTCGGGGAAAACAAGTTGGTTTCTGCCGATACTGTCGATATCTCTGATGCCTCGTGTGTGGCAGTCGCCACAGCCGCAACCGTCGAGAGACACGGCAAGATTGATATCCTCGTCGCGAACGCCGGCATTGCCGGTCCGAACCATACCACCTGGGAATACCCGATTGACAGCTGGAAGCAGGTCATCGACATTAACCTTGTCGGCGTATTTCTGTGTTGTCATGCAATCGTGCCGCATATGCTGCGCCAGGGATATGGACGCATTGTGAACGTCGCGTCCATTGCAGGCAAAGAGGGCAATGCCAATGCCTCGGCCTATAGCGCATCGAAGGCCGGGGTCATCGCGCTCACTAAATCCTTGGGTAAGGAAACCGCCAGGCAGAACATAGCCGTCAATTGCATCACGCCTGCCGCCGCCCGCACTCGTATTTTCGATCAGATGACAAAAGAGCATATCGACTTCATGCTCTCCAGAATTCCCCGTGGCCGCTTTCTTGAAGTAGACGAGGCTAGTGCGATGGTTGCCTGGCTCGTTTCCGAAGAGAACTCGTTTACGACCGGTGCGGTCTTCGATCTCAGTGGCGGGAGAGCTACGTACTAGAGCGTTTTCGATGCCAGTGTTAACAATAATTTGGGTGCCCCATCCTTGAATCGTTCTTTGATTCAAGGGTGGGAGAGCACAAAGTGCAATTTCCACCGTAAACACTTAAACAGAAATCGCTCTAACTGCCCGACCACCTCGACCAATGGTTTAGCCGAGAAATTCAGCATCGAGCGTCTCCAATTTCGCACCGTCGGCTGCCGCGACGAGTCAAGCCCACTACCTGCGGCAATGCTCCAACAGTCTACTAGTAGAATGCCTCAGGCACGCAGTCTCAGGTGAGGCGGTGTTGACCTGACTCATATTCCAGAAAGTGTGGTGCTTTGGCTGGAATAGATGGCCGCTCCATGAAATACCTATTCCGGCCTCAACCTTTCGATGGACTCCAGGCTCAGTCGAATAGGTCAAGACACCGCATCGAGGCTTCGGTAGGCTGTGAATGTCTCCTTAATTCGTTTCAAAGATCGACTTTTGGGTGGCTATCTTGTCCTGGGATAGCCGCCCAATTCCTTTTTGGGGCGCTGTACACCTGGTTCTATTCGGGACTGCTCGATGTGCCATCGTGGCGAATCTCAATGACGCGCATCAGGTTCCGGTCCCACTCTTCCCTTTTGTTCTTGATTTCCTCAAAGCGCTTCGACTGCTGCTCGCGCCGCGTATCGCCCGTGCGAGCGTAAAGCTCAAGCAGTCCAAAGTTGGCGGCGTAGTTGTCGCGATCAAGCTCCAGGGCGCGATTGAGACAGGTCGTGGCCTCCGGATAGTTCCTATTGCTGACATGGATTTGTCCAAGCTCCGCAAGCACATCCGGCTGATCGGGGCGCAGCGCAAGAGATTGCTTCAACTCATCGATTGCTTCGTCGCGGCGGCCCTCTTGGCGGGCGATCTGCCCCAGATAGAAGTGCGCATCTACCGCGCTCTTCCGGTTTGAGACTGACTGCTTGAGCCACTTGGCAGCCGTTTCATAATCCTTGGCCCGGAAGTAAGTGGCCCCAATCGCAAGAGCGCCTGCTGGATCCTGCGGGCGAAGGCTATGGTATTTGGTGAGGTAAGGCAGCGCCTTGGCCGGGTCAGGTCCATACGAGACAACCGTCCCCAAGCCGAGGTTATACTCTGCGTTGTCAGGGGCCAGTTTGACAGCCTCGGTCATTGCCTTGAGCGACTCGGCATAGAGGCCTATATCCAGGCAGATTGCGCCAAACAAATAGGGCAGGCTCGGATCGTTCGGCTGTAATTCCCTGGCGTGCGCAAGGTAGCCGAGGGCCCCCTTTTCATCCTTGGCCGTTCGTGCAACGCGCGCAAGGTCCTCCAGGACAACTACCGACTTGTCGTCAGCGGCATAGGCGCGCTCCAGCGTTGCGCGCGCTTCTTCAAGGTGTGATTCCGCCTCTTGCGCCAATCCGAGAATGCGTAGGCCAGCGGGCGACAGCGGCTGGCGTGTTCCTGCCGCGGCAAATATCGTATCGATCAGATCGGCTCGATGAGCGGCGCGCAAGGGTGGCAGGCATGTGTTCGCGTCCTGCTCTGTCAAGTCAGGATTGGCGGCAAGCGCGGCTGCGGCCTGGACGGCCGCGGCGGAATGTCCGAGCGCTGCCTGGTTGGAGCAGGCGAGCGCTTCAGCGCCAACTTCCGCTTGGGCCTTTGCGCTCAGCTTTGCAAGGTGATCCAGAGAGCGCTGATAGCTCTTTCCCCACGCAAGGATGGTCGCGATCTGATAGTTGGCTTCGTCGTTGTCCGGCTGCAGTTGCGCTGCTTTCTCGCTCAGCCGGAGAGCCTCACCGCGCGCCGAAAGGTCTGTTACCGCTGTCTCCATATCGATGCGGCTCAGATTCAAATAGGCGCTCACCAGTTGGGGATCGTGGCTTATTGCCAAAGCGAATGCCTTCCTGGCCAGGCGAATATTGCCTTGCTGGATCTCAACCACTCCAAGAAGATTCTCCAGGCCTCCATCGGCAGGATACTGCTTCCTTGTACTGGCAATCAGCGCCCTGGCAGCCTCCGGATTGTTCGCCTCGATCTGCTGTTGGATGGAAAGCAAAGTCTGGCGATAGGACGCGGAGGAGTTTTGAGCGGCTGTGAGCCCCGGTTGAGACCAGCAGACAAGCGCAAGCACAAGAAGGTATCCGGCGTTGTGGCGCCAATTGAGGTCCAGTAGTGTGTTTCTCCAAGGCCAATGAGCCACTATCACTCTCCTGCTCCTGTCAACTAAACTGTTGTCCATGATTCTACGGAAAAGAAAGGTGCTTTGGGGGCCTTGGTTTGCCTTGTTGATCTTCGTCCCTGCCGCTCTGTCCTGCCGGGCTCAGGCGGTCCTCGATGAACCTGCGCCGTCCACCTCTCCGGTAGAACTGCTCGGCCTTTCGCAAGGGCAAACTGTTGAATTGGAAAAAGCCCTCGTCGCCCGCGACTATATCGCCGCCGAAAAGCTGCTCCTGGCTGAAATCAATCAAGATCCTAATTCCCCAAAGGCCGGTCGATTGCTCGCCTTTACGGGCAGCGTCTACTTTCTCGATCACGACTTCCTGAGTGCCGCAGTTGCCTGGAAGAAATCTGAAGCTATCGCACCGCTCGACCCCCGCCTGCGATTTTCGCTGGCCATGGCATACATCCGCATCTCTCGCTCCGACTGGGCGCGCAAGGAACTGCAGTCTCTCGCCGAGCAGAACCCGCGAGCAGCCCTTTACCCTTACTGGCTGGGACGACTCGACTACGACGGCCATGAATACAATGGCGCGATTCGAAACTTTCAACATGCGATCGAACTGGATCCCGGCATGGCCAGGGCCCATGACAATCTCGGCCTTTGTTACTACTACCAGAACCAGAACGATCTGGCCGTGAAGAGTTTCAGCAAGGCGATCGAACTGGGTCGCGGCACAGTTCATCCGTCGCCCTGGCCTTATCTCAACCTGGGAATCACGCTCCAGTTCCTCAACCAGTTTGTTGAAGCCGAAACGAATCTTCGCGAAGCCATACGACTCGATCCGGCATTTGCCCAGGCTCATTTCAGGCTTGGCGTGGTTCTTGAAGAGACGGAGCGCCCCGACGCAGCCATTCAAGAGCTTCGTGAAGCGGCGCGTCTAGATGCCGCATATCCCGAGCCTCACATGGCGATGGCGCGCATTTACCACAAGCTTGGACAGGAGCCGGCCGCGCGCCAGGAGGTCCAAATCTACCTGCGACTCCATCCGCACTCAACTCCCTAGTGATCCGGCAAGAAAACAGTGACATCGTATTCCCACCCTGACAGTATTTAATTGCCGGATCAATAGTGTCCTGAGTCCAAAATTCCTAACAAAACAACGACTGTCATTCTGAACGAACGGGGCCCCGAACGTTTTTCAGTTCGGGGGTGGTGAGCGAAGAATCTGCTTTTGTCCTTCGGAGAATTTCAAACTCGACTCCTTAGACTGGCATTCCAGAAAAGAAGCAAACCAGCCTTGCCCACAACAAAAACGCGCCATCTGGCCGAGCCGAAGCTGGCCAGATGGCGCGGTAAAAAGACTACCTATTCTCAGACCTTAAAACTCGAGGCGTCCGGAGAATTGGATCGTACGCGGCGAGCTGGTCGAGCCAGTCCACGTTCCGAAGTTGCTGTTCGCCACGTCGTTATGGAACGCAACCGATGGGCCGCCGTAGTTGCCGCCCTGAGATGCGATCAGGTAGTGGTTGTTGAAGGCGTTGAAGAAGTTGGCCGCGAACTTGAAGTTGAGTCTCTCGATGATCTTGAATTCCTTCGCGAGAGAAATATCCCAGTTCTTGTACGACGGACCGTAGACAGAGGTGACGGCGTTACCGGTACCGGTGTAGCCGAAGTTGCTGAAGGGTGAGGGCGTTCCAAGAAGGGTTGCGCTGCCACCTTCCAGGGCGTTCAGGTTGAGATAAGGCGCTCCGCTCATCGGGTTATACCCGTTGCGTCCGTGCAGCTGGACGCTTTGCCCTGGCAGGATGCCTGGGACGCAACCTTGCCGCAGCGAGGGCGCATCGTTGGACGTGATGCACGTAGTACCGCCCACAAAGAACGAGAACGGCGTGCCGTAGTCATAGTGGTACAGAGGAATTACGCGCCAATTGCCAATGATGGTATCGGCAACGCTGTTGTCGTTTACCCACCTCTTACCCTTGCCGAAGGGGAGACTGTAAATTGCTGTCAGCTGCAGCGTAACTGGAACGTTATCAGGAACGATGGACCACGCCCGCGGCTTCTCATTGAATGGCGAGAATTGACCATTGTTGCCCTGGTTACCCGCTCCAGTGGTGTTGTTGGACTGCACCGTATCCGCCGCATCCGTATACATCTTTTGAATCGTCACAGTACCAAGGACATAAAGTCCACGGGACATGCGACGTTCCACCTTGGCCTGGAATGAGTGGTAGATTGAAGTTCCGTGCTGTTCGTTCTGTCCCTGGAGGTTGCCGCAGATCATCGGATACGGCAGCAGCGCCTGGGCCACTGAGGCAGAGCAGGATTTCATCTGCGAAGCCCATCCAACATAAGGCTGCGACACGCCGTCCATTGTAGTCTGGCTGAGGCCGCCCAGCGCAGGCTGGCTAACTGTGAAAACGTCTTTCAGGTGATCGCCCAGCGCCAGCACAGTCGGGTCGTTTGGATTGAGAACGTTGAGTGGGCTCAAGGCCGAAGGCAGGTGAGTCCCCTTTGTGCCGACATAGGAGGCCTGAAGGTAGAACTGGGCGGGCAGTTGCCGCTCAATTGTCAGACTCCACATCTGCGAGTATGGCCGCTTGTTGCCATCGAGCGGGCGGTACTTGGGCGAACTCGCGCCGTTGTCGAACGTAGAGCTGATGGTGCTGGCCGTTGAGCCCGTTTGCGCTGTTGAAATGCCGTTTTGCAGATAGAGTGCCGGCGTCTTAAATGAGCCTGCATTCGTTTCATTAAGCGACACTGTCTTGTTG
>Ga0118677_10008410_pt1 | contig 16554 bp, 15 predicted proteins | sample AliMusrvi5mmetaG_FD_86154 | JGI IMG/M metagenome (GOLD analysis project Ga0118677, IMG submission 86154) | reverse complement strand
CTCAAATTACCCCGCAAATTTATTGATCGCCGGATCGGAACAGTAAAGGGTCCGGCGGATCCTGCCAAGCATTTTAAAGGTGCAGGATCCTTTGGATACTTCGTACTCGGTCAGTTTAATCAATCCTTCATAGACAGACATTCGCCCATTGACCTAATCCGACCGGCTCAATCTCTTCTGCTTTTAATTTAACTCTAACGGCGCGCCAGAAGCCCAAATAAATCCGTAAGGCAGCGGTGAAAAAACATGGTTCCAGAAATTATTGCAGAGGTACAAATCACCTATTCATCGAAAGTAAAAGCATGTGACCGGTTTCGTGTTACAGGATCGAAAGATGCAGCCAAAGCTTTTCGCTCCATATGGCCATCCTACGAGCACATTGAGTTCATCTACATGCTGATGCTCAACCGTCAGAACCAGGTGCTGGGATGCCACCAGATCTCCAAGGGCGGAATGACCGGAACAGTTGTGGATGTCAGAGTTGTGTTTCAGGTGGCTCTGAAATCTTGCGCCACTTCCATTATACTTGGGCACAACCATCCATCGGGCAATCTGGATCCAAGTGATGCGGATAAGAAAATTACCAGACAGCTCTCTGATGCCGGAAAGATGCTGGAGATCCCGGTAATTGATCATCTCATCCTTACCACTGATAGCCACCTATCCATGGCAGATGAAGGATATCTCTAAATAATAGCTCACATATTTTTTCAACCGGCGTGCCAGATGCCGTCATAAGTCTCAAGGGCATGAGCAAAACAATTATGACCCGTTATTCAAAAGATCCCAGGCAAATCAATGCCAAATTCTCATCAAATTGCTGCAAATGCAAAACCAGAATCCCAAAGGGAACAACCATTTATTACTGGCCATCCTCAGGAGAGGTGTTCTGCTCAAGTTGCGGTGAAGTTCCATTTCGGCAGTTTCTCTCTTCTGTGGCTGATGAAGAGGTTTATGCAGGCATTGGAAATCCTTATGCTTACTAAATTGGAAGGAAGGGGAGTTTCCCCCTTTTTGGTCGCTAAGGCTAGGCTGTGAAATCTCAACAAAGCGCCTTAATTACTGGATTTTAAATTTAACTGATTGTTTAAATCTGCCTCAAATTGGTTCTTTTGAAATAAATGAGAACTACCTGTGTTTGTGTGAGGATATATATAAATGTCAAGTTTTTTGATCAGAAAACTTGACATTTGTAAATTATAACTATCTTTGCAGTATGAAATTAACCCAAAATATTCAAAACAAGATAAAAGAGTTACCCGAAGGTAGAACCTTTGGGTATGCCGATTTGGATATTGCAGGTGAAGATTATCAATCTGCTGCCAAGGTCATGGAAAGATTACAGACAAAAGGAATTCTCAAAAAAATATCGAAGGGAGTATTTTACAAACCGGAACAAACCGATTTTGGAGCACTCAAACCCGATTACAGTGAACAGTTGCGTCCTTATCTGTTCGAAAACGGCAAACGCATCGCCTACGAAACCGGTTTTTCACTATACAACCGATTGGGGTTGACCACACAAATGGCATTCCGAACCAAAATAGCCAGTCAAAGCAAACGTATTTCCATTAATCGGGGAGCATTAAAAGCAGATGCTGCAAAAAGTTATGCCGAAGTGACCGACAAAAATTATGAACTTTTGGGCTTTTTGGATGCTTTTAAAGACATCAAGAGAATTCCGGATAGCAATGTGAAAACTTCAGTAAAAATACTGAGTAGTAAAATTAAAAACCTCAACGAGAAACAGATAGTCGAAATGCTAAAATATGCATCACTCTATCCACCAAGAGTAAGGGCTTTGCTGGGCGCAATTTTAGAAAACACGAATAGTATAGTAAATCTGCAAAAACTAAAAGAAAGTTTGAACCCATTGTCATCGTATGAACTGGGATTGAAAGAAAGTGATTTACCAACAATTAAAAATTGGAATATAACATGAGGCTTCACTTAAATAAAGCATTATTTAGAGATGCCGTACGATTTACAGCACAACAAATAGAGATACAGCCCATTTTTGTAGAAAAAGACTATTGGGTAACCTTCGCCTTACATGCGATATTCAACCATCCAATAGGGTCCGACACGGTTTTCAAAGGAGGAACGGCTTTGTCGAAGTGCTATAAGTTGATTGATCGGTTTTCGGAAGATATTGACCTGGTGGTTTTGAGACGGGAAGGTGAATCAAACAACCAGCTAACAGAAAAAATCAAAACCATCGGAAAGGTAATAAGTACAGTATTAACCGAAATACAAATCGAAGGAGTAACCCATAAAATGGGGATGAACCGAAAGACAGCCCATTCATACCAGAAAGAGTTCCAGGGAGAATATGGCCAGGTGAGAGATATAATTGTGGTGGAGGCTACCTGGTTGGGTTATCATGAACCTTACGCCAAAAAGGAGCTAATATCGCTGGTGGGTGAAATGATGCGAAACAACGGACAAGAAACAATTGCTGTGGAATACGGACTGCAGCCTTTCGATGTTCAGGTACTAGAGCCAATAAGAACACTTTGTGAGAAGATCATGAGTCTGGTTCGGTTTTCCTATGGCGAGAACCCAATGGCGGACTTGAAGCAAAAAATCAGACATACATACGATTTGCACCAACTGTTGCAGCAAGAAGAGTTCTCCTATTTTTTCAATTCAGCTGCTTTTGGCGAGATGTTATTGAAAGTAGCCAATGATGATATAGCGAGTTTCAAGAATAACAATAAGTGGCTGATTCACCATCCTAATGAAGCACTGCTATTTAAGGATTTAGACGCAGTTTGGAGAGATCTAAAAACGGCATACAATGGGGATTTTAAAAACCTGGTCTATGGTAATTTCCCAAATGATGAGGCTGTTTTGGACACACTGAAGAAGATAAAAGAAAGGCTGGAGAGTATAACCTGGACGATTAACCCGAAAACGCTGAAAAGATAAATACACAATTACACTCAAATTTCGCCCGAAGGTATTAATCGCCGGATCGGAAAAGTAAAGGGCCGCTGAGCTACTGCAAAATTAAGTTTTTTGGTGCAGTAGCCAGCGGCACTTCGTGTTTGGTCACTTTCCCTTTTATATATTCCTCACTGGTCAAAACTGACTTACACCCTTGACAGAATCCGCCCGACTCAACGTGGTTTGCCCGAAATTTAAATATAACGGCGAGCCAGATGCCATAATAAACCCGCAAGGCAGCGGTGAAAACAGATGAGTGATTTTGACGACATGAAAATTATTTCCACCTACACCACCAAAGAGGCTATCGCAGACGGTTATTTGGTCCGTGTAGCAGATGGAGAATCCAGGGAAGCCGGCATCAAATTCCCGGTTTACCTCACCAGGGCCGTTTGGGACAAATATGTTGAGGTACCTGCAGGCATGGAATCGGAACAAAACCTTTCCGGCCGGCTGTGTGACATTCTTTGGATGTTCCGGATCGCTGCCAAATCAACACCTGGACAATTGCTGCTGTTCAAACTCAATTGCAGGCTTCCTGATAAGGGCGATTGGGAAAAGAACGAAAAGATGGACGGGAATCGCCTGACAAGGACCGTAACACTTAAAGCATTTATCACTGCTCAGGACTTTGACGATCCGTCACCTGCCATTTTCATCATGAAACCAGACGAAGATTAACCTTTTACCTAATCGGCGTGCCAGATGCCATCACAAGTCCGCAGGGCAGCGGCATTACCAAAATGAATACAGTAGAACTGACAGTAGAAGAGTACCAAAGACTGATGGATGCAATATTATGGATCCTTGGCCCATTCCTGGATGATGATCAGATCGGGGAGCATCCACACCTGTTTGAACTCGCGGAATGTTACAACGAGTTGTACCACAAGATGCCAAAAAACTGGGAGCATGATTATCCGGAGCTTCCCATTCACTCTCAAGGGGCACACAAAAAATCTTTGCTTGAGACTTTCTGAAGAAAGGAGGGGCAGTTGCCCCTTTTTTTGTTCGTTCATTTAACTCCCCATATTAACACCTTACTCAACTTCGATTTCCCTTTTCCGGAAGATCATATAACCAGCTGCAATTTTTGTGCATGTTACTTTTGTAGGGTAATTTATCTAATCGGCATTTCCTTCCTCCTGCCTTTATACACGGGTAAAGCCCTTCCAGTAGTCTGCCATTTTAGCTACCCCAAGGCAACACCTATTGCCTTTGCATAGCAAATTTATTCAACTCCTTTGCCGCTTTTTTCACTTGCCAATCCTTCTGAGCTCCTATCCAACTGGTTTTTACAGTTTGGCCTCCATGATATATTTTGGTTTAAATTATACGCTAAGAAAGTGCATCTCTTCACGTATCGGTCCCCTCATTCAAGGATTTTCTCGGCATATACTCACTACCCTGCGTTATTCCAATTCCTCCTTGACTGCCCCTCCCAAGCTCCACTGGTATCTTGCATATAATTTTAACTCTAAAAATTTATTATCATGAAAACTTTCGTAAAAAACTACATTGGAAAAGGAAAACAAGTCGCCGGATTATCAATCGCAAAAGTTACCTGCAAACTCGAAGATCTTCAAAAATTCGCTTACTTCTTCGACGGAATCGAGTATGTCACCTTCGAGGTAGCGAAAATGAAACAGGCCGACAGCTTCGGAAGAGATTACACAGTTTATGTATCTCAGGCAGAAGAAGAAAAAACAGAAAAGCCAGCTAAATCGACCCTTGCAAAATCACCAAGAAAACAAAAAGAAATTTTGGAGCCGGTCACCGGAGACGATCTTCCTTTCTAAGGGAAAAAGAGCCTTGCCGAGCAAGGTTTTTTTATGGTCAATAGTTGGCCGAAAAACTAGCATTAAAAACATTTTATCAGGATCCCAATTCGGAACTGATGCATCATTATCTGGCAGAATTGTCTTGAGGAATAAATCAGTTACGAAATACACACGACATTTTTTATGTAACTTTGGAGTATGAAAACTAGTAAAAACCCACCTCTTGATTTTGAGATTGACAAACTCACTAATTCAATAGAGAATGCCTCTACGGGAGAAGTTTTTGACACGGTTGTTGTTCGACTGACATCAAGAGATTTAGGTTTCATTCGTAAATCAGAGTGGCAATTTGACTGGGGCAAAGAACTCAAGGACAAGACAAAAGAGGTTTACAAACTGACAACAGTAAATAATCCTACAATTATTCATGGGCTTTTGAGCATCGAGGACAAGGAAGATCATGTATTCATGCACCTCATAGAAAGTTCAAAATTCAACAAATGGAAAGATAAAGTTTATTTTGGTGTGCCTGGAAATCTTGTTGCTTTTGCATGTAAAGTCTCATTTGACAAAGGCTATCAAGGCTTTTTGGCTTTCGATGCTAAAACAGCATTAATCAAGCACTATCAAGAAACACTTCTTGCTACTCATTTTCGTGGGCTCAGAATGTTTATTGAAACTACAGCAGCGTTTAGACTGATTTCACAATACTTTAAATCGTAAAAATATGGGACTCATTAAAGAACCGAAAAATGTGGACTTCTCTGTTCAATCCGAACCATGGACGGAGGAAGAGTTAAAAGACTTCAGGAAATTGATAAGTGAACTTAAAGCTAAAACACCGAAAAGAAAAGTTCAGTCGTCAACGAAAAATAAGAAAGTCGGAGTCTGAATTATGCTTAGAAGCATAGGAAGAGCTGATGCTTAGATTGCTTTCAAGTAGAGTTATCAGGGCAGCGGCAAAATAGTATGGGGATATCAAATGTTGCTGAGAAGTTTGTAGTAGTTCCTGAAGTAGTCACCGAAGTTGCCGCACCTGCCGCGGTAATGTCCATTGTCAAGAAAGAGCCGGTAGAGGTCAGAAAACTCACCCTGGATGAGAAAATCCAGAAGGTTGAAGATCTCTCCCTGATGATCGACCGTTGGAGAACACTCTCTGACTCCAGAAGAAAGCTGCAGACCTTTCAGATCGGAGCTGACTCACTAAGCTCAACCATTCTGCTGAAGGATGGGGCAGGGAATGAATTCAGGACTTCAAACTCCACTGTCATCACCTCAGTGATTGACGAAATGAAACGTACCCTGGATGTGAAAGTCCGCGAAGTGGAAGAACTAATCAATCTTTAAGTAAAGGGGAGCTATTGCTCCTTTTTTTGTTCGTTACAAAAATATTCATGATGAGTTTTTAGGGGAGAAATAAGTTCCGGAAATTTCTTTTTTGAATTAAATTTCAGTTTCCTTTGTATGGAGTGTCAAAAACGCAACAAAATATTCAGTTAAAGGAAGGCAATCCAGCAGCATTTGAGGCATTGTTCAAGCAACTTTTTCCGCGTATGCTGGGTTACTGCAAACTTTTTGTATCTGATCATGCCCAGGCAAGTGATCTGGTACAGGATTGTTTTGTCAAGCTTTGGGAGAAGCGTTCAACCATCAATCCCGCTCATTCGGTTGAAAGCATGATGTTTGTGATGCTTCGCAACAGATGCCTGAATTGGCTCCGCGACCAAAAATTGCATACCATCCAAAAGGAGATTATTGGTGTTGAGGAAAGCGAAATTCAGCACCTTTACCAACTTGACTTTACCAGCAAAGAAGAAAAATCGATTGAAGAAAGCCTGATTGAAGCCATTCACGAATCGGTTGAAAAGCTTCCTCAGAAAAGGAGAGTCGTGTTTATCAAAGCCAAAATAGAAGGCAAAAAAACCAAGGAAGTTGCTGAGGAACTGGGGATATCAGTCAAGGCTGTCGAAAAACACATTCACCAGGCTAAAGAACAGATCCGTAATGAAATGCTACTGAAATTTCCACTTCTGTCCATTCTCATTTCAATTATCCTGAAATAAACGCTTCACCTCATCTTAAGCAACCTTCGGGCAAATTATTCGAAGGTAAATCTTTAATTGATCTATCCAATGATGTACCCAAAAGTTAAGCTAAATTATTTCTGCATTTCTCCTCTTTATAAGGTAGGGTTTTTGTGAATCGTGTGTACTTATTATGAAAAAACATAAATATGGAATCAATTATTAAAAAATACTTGTCAGGCAGGAGCTCTGCATTAGAACAGAAGGAGCTGTTGCAATGGTTAAGGCTGGACAATCATCCTTCTATTTTTCAGAAAGTTAAAGTAGAATGGGAAAACGAGGTTTCAAAAGAGGAGATTCCTTCTGAATACCGGCAGGATTGGGCAGAAGTGCAGAATTTGATACAACGGAATATGCAATACGAACTCTTTTCGGTTCGACGGAAATTGAATTTCTTTCGTTATGCAGCCATTTTCATTACGCTAGTATTAGTTCCATCCTTAATTTATCTGATGCAGTCGGGAAAAGCACCTCCCAGTCAGTTGGTCTATACTACGGTTGCCGCAGATAATGGTCAAATTTCCAAAGTCGTTTTGCCAGATAGTTCGGTCGTTTGGATCAACTCGGGATCCTCTGTCACCTACAATAATCAGTTTTCTGTCAAAAACCGCGACATCAATTTATTGGGCGAGGCATATTTTAAAATACATAAAAACAAGGAGCTTCCTCTTTTGGTTAACATTTCAGGATTACAGGTGAAGGTTTTGGGAACAGAATTCAGTGTGTCGGCTTATACTGAAGAACCAAATATTCAAGTAGTACTCGAAAAGGGGAAAGTTGAAATTAGCCAGATATACAATACTAGTGCCAGGCAGGAATTGAAACCTGGAGAACTGGCATCTTTCAGCAAAGAAAAAAAGGAGCTGGTTATCACAAAAGTTAATACGCATATCTACACCTCCTGGAAAGACGGATTGATTAATATTTACAATCTACCCTTAAGTGAGTTGGTTCTTAAACTTGAAAAACGCTACAATCAGAAATTTGAAGTGGACGAATCGATTAAAAACATGCCATTTACGTTTACCATAAAAAATGAGAATTTGAATAACGTGCTGAGCCTGATGGAAAAAATTACACCAATAGAAGTGATTCAACATGGCAATGTCATCGAATTGCGAAATAATAAAAACAGAAAAATGCAAAAAATGAACCAATAGCTTCAGAAGTTTAGCAAACTAAAAATAAAAAAGCCGGAAAGTGCGTCAACACTTCCCGGCCAATTCACCCCATCTGTGTCAGATGGAATTACTAAATAACAAAATCATTCAAAATTATGAAAAAAAAATCAGGATTCCGAGGTATGATACCTCTGATCTGGAACAAAAAATGTCTTAGAATCATGCGACTAACTATTCTTTTCTTATTTGTAGGATTGATGCAGGTTTCGGCCAGTCTTTACAGTCAAAACACCAAACTCAATCTCGACTTCCACAACACAAGCGTGCTGCAAGTTTTGGAAGCGATCGAAAATCAAAGTGAATTTCGCTTTGCCTACAGTCCCAAATACATCGACATGGAAAGAAAAGTTGATGTTGAAATTAAAGACAAAAGCATAGAACAAACCTTGTCTCTGCTCTTCAACGGAACAGATGTCAATTATTCAATTAGCGACAGGCATATTTTGCTGTTCATCGCTAACGAGCAGGCAAAACCTGCCCAACAGAAAAAATCGGTTTCCGGTAAAGTCACAGACTCATCAGGCACTACTTTACCTGGGGTATCAGTGGTCGTAAAGGGCACCACTTTGGGAGTCATTACGGATATGGATGGAAAGTATTCTCTGTCAAATTTGCCGGAAAATGCGACTTTACAGTTTACGTTTGTTGGGATGAAGTCACAGGAAATCGTAGTTGGCGAAAAGACTATCATTGATATAAAACTTGAAGATCAAACTGTTGGCATCGAAGAAGTTGTGGCCGTTGGGTATGGTATCCAAAAAAAGCGTGATGTAACGGGGTCTGTCATATCCATAAAAAGCGAACAATTCCAAAATGCACCTCAAACGACTATTGCCCAATCGTTGCAAGGGAAAATGGCCGGGGTTCAGATATCTCAAACCTCATCGAGCGCTGAGGGAAATTCGAACCAAATCCAGATAAGGGGAGTGCGGTCTATAACGGCCGGAGGAAGTCCGCTGATTGTTGTGGATGGAATTCCCTATTCAGGAATTTTATCCGAGATAAATCCCAATGATATTGAATCCATTGAAGTTTTGAAAGACGCCTCATCTGCTGCAATTTATGGAGCAAGGGCAGCCAATGGAGTTATTCTGATTTCAACTAAAAAGGGATTGATTGGCAAAACAACGGTCTCTTATGAAGGTTATTATGGCCTGGATGTGATGGCTCATACACCCGAAATGATGTCAGCGCAAGAATTTTATAATTTTAAGGTTGCAAGAAAGGGTGTTTCTTCTATTACAATTGCTGAACAGCAGGAATATGCCAAAGGAACCGATACGGATTGGTTGGCCTTGGCCACCCGGACAGGGAAACGAGAGCAGCATAATATTTCTGTTTCCGGTGGCTCTGAGAATACAAAATATTTCTTCTCTGGTTCTGCAAATAAGACGCAGGGTTTAGCCAAAAACGATGATTTCAATCGATACACATTTCGGATTAATATAGAAAGTGCCATAACTTCCTGGCTAAAAATAGGAACCAGCACCCAATTGGGCTACTTTGGCCGCAATGGTGAACCTGCAAATTTCGCTTCTGCCATGACCACGAATCCACTCAATGTACCTTATAATGCAGATGGTACAATAAATTTCACCCCTTGGGCAGGAGATACTTTTATTAAAAACCCATTGGAGCCTTTAGTCTATACATCTGAGGACGTGGCCCGTTCTGCCGTAAGCAATAATTTTCTTCAGATTGATTTCCCTTTCCTGAAAGGCCTTACTTACCGTGTAAACTGTGGCTACAATTACCGTTATCGGTTATATGAATTGTACGTGGGACGAAATACATTGACTGGGAGTCAGCTTGGGGGACAAATGCAAGTGAACAATGAGGGAAAAGAAGATTGGACGTTAGAGAATATTGTTACTTACAATAAAACATTCGGCAAACACACTGTCGGTTTTACCGGACTTTATAGTGCGCAACAATACACCGAGAAATTTCACGACCTTACGGCAACCGGCTTCCCCGCCGATTACATGACCTATTATCAATCGAAAGTGGCAACCGCCTGGGCACCTACAGATTCATACACAAAAACTGCGACTATTTCGCAGATGGCCCGCCTTAATTATAATTTTTCGAGCAAATACCTGCTAACGATGACGGCCCGCCGCGATGGATTTTCAGCTTTTGGAACCGATACAAAATTTGGTATTTTCCCTTCTGTGGCACTTGGATGGAATGTCAATGAAGAGTCATTTCTGAAATCTATTGTGTGGATAGACAGGGTAAAGTTGCGCGTTTCGTATGGGGTGAATGGAAACCAGGCAATATCTGCCTATTCGACTTTACCCACCATGTCTGGTCAGAATTTTTTGGATAACAACAAAAAACCGTTAATTGGTTTTTATCCCAATAAATTGGGTGATCCCGTTTTAGGTTGGGAAACTACAAGATCTTTCAATATTGGTTTGGACCACTCTTTTCTAAAAGGCAGATTATCTGGAACGATTGATGCATATAGCACTGCAACCGAAAATTTACTCCTCAATTGTGCCATACCTCAAATAAACGGGGTAGGCAGTATTACGAAGAATATCGGAAAAACAACAGGTCAGGGGATTGAACTTCAACTTTCTTCCATAAATGTGAGAACCAAAGATTTCTCCTGGACAACCGATCTTAATTTGTCATTTCAACGCTCTCAAATCCGCAACGTGGGCAGTTATGATGCCAATGGCAACCCAACAGACAACATTGCCAACAATTGGTTCATTGGCAAACCAATCGGGGTAATTTATGGATATGCATTCGATGGTATCTGGCAAGCAGGTGATAATATTGCCAGTTCATGGATGCCGACAGCAAAACCCGGTGATGTCAAAATCAAGGACATAAGCGGGCCAAATGGGGTACCGGACAATAAAATTGATGTCAATGACCGTACAATACTTGGGAAAACAAATCCTGATATGATTGGAGGTATTACCAACACTTTTCAATACAAAGCCATAACCTTCAGTTTTTTCATCAATGCAGTGAAGGGAATAACGAAATACACCGACTACAACAATACTTGGGTTGATGGAAGGTACAACATGCGCTTCAGAACCTGGTGGACTGCTGATAACCCGATCAACACGTATCCCGCAAACCGGGAAGATTCAAACCCTTACGGAGCTGGATATTTCGGAAATACAAATGATGGCAGCTTTATTAGATTGAGTAATGTCACCTTGGCGTACAAGTTTTCCCCCATTCTTCTCAAAAAGTTAAAGATGAATAATTTGGAAGTCTATGTGAACGCTAAGAACCTGGCTACTTTGACTCATTTCATCGGACTGGATCCGGAGCTTTCTTCTGATTATGCTGTTCCTTTTTCACGGTCATTTTTAGTAGGTATTCGGTTCAATTTGTAATTTCAAAATCAGATTATAATGAAAAATATAGCAAAAATATTTGTTTTCGTATTGTTCCTTCAATTAATACAAGGTTGCAACGAAAAAGAGTTCCTTCAGGAAGCCCCAAAAGACGCAACGTATGCGGATAATTTGTTTCTCAGCTATGATGGTTTTTTATTAGCCAAGAATGCTCTATTGGCATTCCCCCGAAAAGAACGTTCGGAAGTAATTCTAAATGGCGAGGTCGGGCAGATATGGAAAATCGGAACCGATGTTGCCTGGGCTATCTCCGAACTTTCAACGTCGAGAGGTCTCAACCAATACACAACAGTTGACCTCGTTCCTACCATGACGGTTTTGAATGGTGATAACTCCAATCCAGGAATCTTTTTGGTGCTTTACCAAACCATTGTTTCAGCAAATACAATTATTGAGCGTGCAGCCAATCCTGCCATAAACTGGCAGGGAAGTACTCCTGCAATAAACGATAGCCGCAAAAGCGAGATAATTGGTCACGCCAAACTTATTCGCGCCTGGGCTTACCGGCATCTTGTAATGACTTTTGGTGCGGTGCCGCTCAATGTAACAGAAATTAATGGGACGAATTTTCGGACCGATTGGAGAAGGGATCCGGTCGAATTGATCCAAAAACAAATTGAAGAAGATTTGTTGTTTGCTGAAAGTTCGTTGCCAGACAATGCAAAAGATGTTACGCGTCTTTCGAAAGTGATTGCACAATACTATCTTGCAGATTTATATCTATGGCAAGGTAAAAATTACGAGGCAGAACAAAAATTACGAGCAATTGTAACAAACACCAATTTTGCACTTATCACCAACCGATACGGCGTTAAATCAACTTTACCAGGATGTCCGTTTATGGACCAATTTTACAGCGGGAATATCATGCCAACACAAGGCAATACCGAAGCGCTTTGGGTATTCCCCGATACAGATGTGGATCTGGCACTCGGTCAGTATGCCAATGCAATGAGAAGAGGCTGGATTCCCACCTATTATAACAAAAATATTGCTTACTTGCCTGAATATGGTGGTCGTGGTATTGGTAGAGAAGGAATTACGGCTTGGGCTTTAAGTATTTATGAGCCAAAAGATGACCGTTACAGTTCTTATGCACTTCGCAGGAGTTATGTGGACAAAACCGGAGCAACCCTGAAATGTGATTCCACTGCAAGCAAAATGGTTACCAATGCCAATTTGTGGGTTTGCACCCGTAAATGGGACTGGACCTTTGCCGATCCTGCACGCTGGGGCGATTCTTATGCCTACGGCGACCAAACCTATATAAGACTTTCTGATGTTTATTTACTATTGGCAGAGGCACTTTTTAAACAAAATAAATCAAGTGAAGTAGATGGTGCCGCCTATTGGATAAATAAAGTCCGCACGCGGTCTAATGCAACTCCAATCACTGCAGGTACCGTTACACTTGATTATATTCTGGACGAAAGGGCACGCGAATTGATTACAGAAGAGAACAGGCGCGAAACTTTATACCGCACTGGCAAACTGCTGGAAAGGACAAGATTGTACAATCCGATTGCAAATGGAACCCGGAATGGTGTTGCTGGCATGCAGGCATTTCAGCAATTGCTCCCTATCCCACAAAGGATTATAGATGCAAATAGTGGTTATAAGATGGAACAAAATCCAGGTTACTAATTGAAAATTCTTTGTTGTTGATTGTGGAATATTTCTTAATTTAGAGTTGAGAGTATATTCTAACAATCAACAACAAAGATAATATTATAATATAAGGAGAGTAAGATGGAAAGCCCCATGCCTATCCATGATCCAGCATAATCAATTCTCTTCAAGAGATTTAAACACTATTCGTCAGCTCACTTCCAAAGAATTTAATCCTATGTGTCATTACAAACCTTTATGCCGGTCTATCCTCCTCGCCACTTTCTGTCTCTTCTTCACTTTATACATTGAAGCCCAAACGTCGGCACCCTATGTATCAAAGGTTTGGGTCTCCGACCAAGGAGACGGAACCTACAAAAATCCGATCATCAATGCAGATTATTCTGACCCCGATGTGATAAGGGTGGGAAATGACTATTACATGATATCTTCAAGTTTCAATTGTGTACCTGGCATACCCATTCTGCATTCTAAGGATATGGTGAACTGGAAACTGGTCAATTATGCTCTGAAGCGACTTATTCCTGAAGATTTTTTCTCCAAGCCACAACAAGGCAAAGGTGTTTATGCTCCTTGTATCAGGTATCACAAAGGCGAGTTTTTTATATTCTGGCCAGATCCAGATTCGGGTATTTATATGACCAAAACCAAAGATCCATTGGGTGAATGGGACTCATCCGTTTTGGTGAAAGACGGTAAAGGCTTGATTGATCCTACTCCCCTTTGGGATGATGATGGGAAGGTGTATCTGGCTTTTGCTTGGGCTAAAAGCCGTGCCGGATTTAATAGTGTCATAACAGTGAATGAGTTGAATGCATCCGCCAACAAGGTCATTGGAGCTGACGTGCTGGTTTATGATGGTTTAGTTCATGGCGATAATATTATTGAAGGTCCGAAATTTTACAAACGAAATGGATATTATTACATCTTCGCTCCGGCAGGAAGTGTGGAGACAGGTTGGCAAGCAATCTTGCGTTCCAAAAATATTTACGGCCCATACGAAAATAAAATTGTTCTCGCCCAAGGAAAAACGGACATCAATGGCCCGCATCAAGGGGCTTGGGTTGAGACTCCAAACGGGGAATCGTGGTTTTTTCATTTTCAGGATAAGGGAGTTTATGGTCGCGTAGTCCATTTACAGCCAATGAAATGGATATACGATTGGCCAATTATAGGATTTGATTCTGATCATGATGGTTGTGGCGAACCTGTTCTGACGCATGAAAAACCAAACGTTGGTAAAACTTACCCTTTACAAACAGTTAAAGAAAGTGACGAATTTGAAGATGAGAAAATAGGAATACAATGGCAATGGCCCTGTAATCCAAGTCATTTTTGGGCACAACCTTCCCGATTGGGTTTTTTGCGGATGACAGCTGAATTTACACCGCCGGATTTTGTGAATTTTTGGAGCGTATCAAACCTTTTACTCCAAAAAATACCGGCGGAGGAATTTTCGGCTACCACAAAACTTGAGTTTAAATCTGAAGTAGTTGGTGAAAAGGCAGGACTTGTAGTAATGGGTCGCGATTATGCAACCCTATCTTTGGTAAAAACAGGAACCGGATATGCACTGGAGCAATCTGTTTGTATTGATGCTGAAAAGCAAAACCCGGAGAAAATTGTCAAAAAAATTGATTTTGAAAAAAATCAGATCTATCTTCAGGTACAGATGAAAAACAAAGGAATTTGCATCTTTAGGTACAGTGTGGATGGCAAAGAATATGCAACTCTGCCAGAAATTTTTACTGCACGTCAAGGCAAATGGATAGGGGCAAAAATTGGTCTGTTTTGTATCAATCCCTTGCAGATGGGCTTAAGGGGCCATGCTGATGTGGATTGGTTCAGAGTGGATAAATAAATTAGAATTCCAAATTAGAACAATGAAAAAGTATTCATTATTTCTGGTTCTTATTTTAGCTGGATTAAATCTTTTCTCTCAAAACAGAAATGAAGAACATGGCGCAATAATAAAAGATAACCCCGCTTCGCTGAAAAATGCACTCAAAGACATTGTAACAAGTGCTGATGTTCTTGAAGTGAAAGACGGTGTCAGTTCAAAAGAGCTTGAACTGACTTTCAACGATATGCAATGGTGGCATAATGCCAAATTTGGTTTGTTTATCCATTGGGGAGTTTACTCGATTGCCGGTAAAGGTGAGTGGTATATGTTCTCTGATCAGGTGGATGTGAGGGAGTACAAAAAGCTGGCAGATCAGTTTACTGCCGAAAAATTCGATGCCAAAGCGTGGGCGGAATGTGCCAAGGATGCCGGCATGAAATACATGGTTCTGACAGCACGCCATCATGATGGTTTCTCGTTGTGGGACAGTCCGGGTAGCTATGACCATTTTACAAGTATGAACAGCGCCGCGAAAAAAGATATCGTAGCGGAATATACAAAAGCCTGTCGCGTTGCCGGTTTGCGGGTGGGGCTATATTATTCGCCACTCGATTGGCGCTTCCCGGGTTTTTTCTTCCCTGAAATGTATCGCGAAAATGCAGAGCAACTGAAAGCACAAACCTATGCTCAAGTAGAGGAGTTAATGAAGAACTACGGAAAGATTGATGTTTTATGGTATGATGGTGGTGGCGATGATTGGCTCGGACTTGGAGGATTGAAATATGGCATGGGCGGAGTTGGCTGGAGTCGCCGTCCAAAAAGCGAAAAATATACTGGCAAACCCCTTTATGAGCCATTGATACTCAATGCCATGGTTCGTCAATATCAACCCAAAGTAATTATGAATGATAGATCAGGCTACAAGGGTGATTTTAAATCCCGTGAAATGGAAATTGGTGATTTTGATAATACCAATGCCTGGGAAAAATGTGGTACCATGGGAACAGGTTGGGGTTATTTGGCAACTAAAACAGAACCATATCCCTTAAAAAAGCTTCTGACACAACTTTCAAATATTGTATGTCGTGGGGGAAACTTTCTATTAAATGTTGGTCCTCGATCTGACGGACAAATAGAACCGGTACAAGTGGCGAGGTTGAAGGAAATGGGGCAGTGGTTAAAACAATATGGTGAATGTATTTATGGTACACAAGGTGGTCCGGTAATACCCACGAAAGCTTATGGGGCAACTTCCACTTCGACAGCCATTTATATCCACATTTGGGAATGGCCGGAGGATCGAAAAATTATTATAGGTGGACTAATTGGCGTGAAGTCAGGGAAAACGCTCACAGACGATAAGGTTTTAATTTCCGTAATGGACGGTAAGGTGGAATTAAGCTGTGATCAAATTAAGTCCGATAATATATTGACAGTTATCAAATTAAATCTTTGAAGAAAAGCGATCGAGCATTATCCTGTTGAGTAATTACACCCATAGGCAAATGATTGAAATATTGATAAAAATAGCGCGACTATTAATGGGTTGTACGTAAAAGTGCCTGGAAACTAATAGAATATCGAACAACAACAACTTGTAATGAGGAATATTTCAATTTTATTATTCGTATTAGTCTTTTATGCAGAAGGGGTACTGGTTGCACAGGAAATTTCTAAGATGAAGTTATTTCTTCTAAT
>Ga0118677_10008407_pt1 | contig 16555 bp, 8 predicted proteins | sample AliMusrvi5mmetaG_FD_86154 | JGI IMG/M metagenome (GOLD analysis project Ga0118677, IMG submission 86154) | reverse complement strand
ATCCGGACCATGACGGGATCATGACGTGGCAGGAGTACATTGCCGGGACGGATCCCCATAGCGGTTTATCGGTGTTGAGGATTGCAACCAACACGCTGTCAGCTTCGGGGACAGCCATGGTCTTGTCATGGCCCAGCATGGCCGGGCGGACGTACGCGATCCAACTGACGACGAACCTGGTGGGTCAGCCCTTCGGCGACGTGTGGACGGGAATCTCTGCCACTCCCCCGGTGAACGTCCACAGCGGCGCAGTGGGCAATGTGCAGGGGGCCGTGTTCTACCGGATCGTCGTGACACATTGAGAGGTTGCTAGGGACAGTCCCCCAGAGGTTGCTAGGGACAGTCCCCCAAGGACCCTGCATCCAGCAGCTACACGAGATGATGCTCTTGAATTCTGGCTGTTTCTTTGGGTGATACCCTGGCGCGTGAAGCAAAGTCCGGCCAGGCCCGAACCGCTTCGCCAATCTGGTGAAGCGCCTTGGCGGCGGTGCCGATTCCAAAGCGGTCTGCCACAGCCAGTAGGTCTGCCCGTGAGATGGCGGTAAATTTACCGTTTACGGCCATGAGGTGCTGGTTTGTCCACTCGCCTTCGGGATTGTGGGCATGGGTTACATCGTATGCGGGGGCAAGTGTCCAGCCTTCCCCTTCACGTAAGAGGAATGCGAAATTCTTGCTGTGGTCGTCGCAATTGGCCGCCATTACGTTGAAGGCCATCCGCCTGAAGGCTTCCTCCATGGCGGGGTATCCAAGCTGTAGTCGTGCGATTGTCTGGAAGAGCTGGCTGTAATTATGGCTGGCTTTCTGCTTGTAGTCCAGGTGCGACATGGCGCACAGGGTCTGCATGTGATGTTTGCGGTTGCCGTTGCGGTCGAATCGCAAGGTCATGAAGTGCGCCCGCCCATGCTCCTCCAACAGCCTGGAAGAAGACATGGCGATGCCGGCGGACGTGGCCATCAGGTAGTAGGCGTACTCGATCCGTCCATAATCCTGGGAAGTGCCCAGTTCCCGGTCGGTGCCCATGCCGTCGAATTTAAGGAGCCAGTGTTCAAAGCCGGGCTCGACATCAAACTGTCCGGCTCGGATCTCCTGTGTCGTTGGGTTCCATGCGATCACCGCCTTTGCCCTTGCGCCACCTGCCGAGGTGCCCACCCGGATGATCTGGGCCAGTGCGGCACCAGCCAAATGTTCCGCGCCGAGATCACCTCGCACGGCAAGCCGGGCACTTTCAACCAGTTTGGCCAGTGAGAGCGCTGTGCTTTTGATGGTTGCGGGACTGCGGGCGGGCCGGAATTCCAAGGCGCCCATGCCGCGTTTTCCCATATACGCCAGGCGATCCAGCGGTGTGATATGTGAACGATCAACGCCTTGTGTGGCCATCCAGCCGTCAATCAGGGCATTACCGAAATCATCCGGCAGGGCGTCGGCCAACAGGGCGGGCAGGCGTTTGTAGGTCAGCTCAGGCAGGTCTGTGAACACGAAAGGGGTGTGGGCTTGGGCGAGGGGCATGGTGAGGGGGGCAAGTTCGATACCCGTCCGCACGAAAGCCGGGGCGTATTCAAACGCATAATATCCCAGTCGAGCGTCCAGTGCCACGGCGCCGACCGTTTTTCCCCACAGGCGGACTTCGATGATATGGACTGGCTTAAACATGGGGTATGCCTTTCGCTCTGGATGCCCGTTGGCGTACATGTGTGGATTTCAGCATCTGCATGGGACTGATGGAGACTTGTGGGGCCAGTGTACTGAGCCACTCCTCCCGGCCCAGGGTGCGCAGGACTTTGATGAGGGACGTGACTGTGGCCCCTTGGCCATTCTCCAAATGCTTAACTGCGTTCAGGGCCACATCGGCCCGCGCGGCAAGTTGCCGTTGGTCAATGTTCTGGCGCAGGCGCAGGTCGCGAAGGTGTCGCCCCAAGCCCGTTTCCCATTCACTCGTAGTTAAGTTAGTCATAAGATCCCTAATAAAGTCCATTGACTAGAAATATAATATCAATAGCCTTTTATAAGTCCATAATATTTTTTTATGGATAATCTCAATGCAGAGCGTATTCATTCTAGGATGAAACTCCTCCGCTCCTCCCCTTTTTATGGGAATTGCGGGGGAGTGCGGTCTGGGCAATAATCACTCCACAAATGGCACCTGCTGGTGTCAATTGGCTGGGACGGTCTTGAATTACTTCAATCAGGGAGAGATGGAAGCATGAAGAAATTAGGGGCGTTGTTGTCTATTGCGGCCATTGTATTCTACTGGAGCCAGCCATGTCCTGCCGCCGGGCAGGCGCATACTTTCACCTTTGGAGGGACGAACAATTCCGAGTTTCTGCTGGATGGCATGCCGTTCCAGATCCGGGGTGGCGAGATGCATCCGTCGCGGATTCCTCCCGTGTACTGGCGTCATCGTATTCAGATGGCCAAGGCGATGGGGCTGAATACGGTGCCAATCTACATCTTCTGGAATGCCCACGAACAGGAAGAGGGAAGCTTCGATTTCACCAGCGAAGGACTAAATATCGGTGAGTTCCTGAAAATTGCCAGAGAGGAGGGGATGTGGGTGATTTTTCGGGCCGGTCCGTATTGTTGCGGGGAATGGGATCTTGGTGGAATGCCGTACTATTTGCTGAGGGACCCGACGATCAAGCTCCGTTGCTCCGATCCGCGGTACACAAAACCGGTGGAACGGTATCTCATCGAGTTGGCAAAAGTGGTGCGGCCGCATCTGGTCAAGAACGGTGGGCCGATCCTGATGGTCCAAATTGAAAATGAATATGGGAGTTATCCGGCCCATGACCGGAATTATCTGTCGTGGTTGCGCGATCTCTGGATTCGGGAAGGTGTGGATGGCCCCTTCTGCACTGCGGATGGCCCGGACGATCCGCGGCTCAAGGTGGGGACCTTGCCGGGCGCCGCGGTGGGGCTGGATTGTGGCTGGGGTGATCCTGCTTGGAAAGTGGCGGAGAAAGTATGCCCCGGCGTGCCGGTATTTTCGGCGGAAACCTATCCCGGTTGGTATAGGGCCTGGGGGCAAACAAATGATTGGGCGCCCACGGATATTACGGGGAAGCTCAAGTACTACATGACCAGGAATAAATCCTTTTGCCTGTATATGTTCCACGGCGGGACCAGCTTTGGATTCGCATCGGGCGGCTCATGTCTGACCAGTTATGACTATGGCTCGCCAGTGAACGAACAGGGGAATCCAACCCCGGCCTATTACAAATATCGCGACATGCTGGCCGGGTATCTGGGGCCGGAGGTGAAATTGCCGGAGATCCCCGCGCCCATTCCGACGATGAGTATTCCTGCCATTCAAATGGAACGGTGGACGACAGTGTGGGATGCCATGCCCGCCTCCGTCGAGGCGGAGGATCCGGCCTATTTCGAGTCGGCCCTGCTCAACCAGAGCCAGGGAATCGTCATTTACCGCACAACACTGACCGCCGGGAAAACAGCGAAACTACGGCTGGATTATCGAGACTTCGCGACTGTTTACCTGGATGGGAAAGTTATCGGGACACCGAAACCGAGCCAGAAAGAGTGGGCTCTCCCGGCGCGAGAGAAGGCGATGGCTCTCGACATCCTGGTGGAGGCGAAGGGGCACAAGTTCTATGGTGCGGAGCTCGAGACCGACCGCAAAGGGCTGGTTGGCGCGGTGACGCTGGATGGCGTGGCGCTCAAATCGTGGAAGATGTTCCCGTTTCCGCTCAAGGACGAGTGGATCATGTCCTTGCCCAAGGCCAAGGAACAGGATTCCCGGCTGGGCGTAGTCTTCAAGGGGACTTTTACGCTGGATACGGTAGCCGACACCTACATTGACATGAGCCAATACAAGAAGGGGGTTGTTTGGGTCAATGGGCATAACCTTGGCCGGTTTTGGAACATTGGCCCGCAACAGCGGCTCTATTGCCCCGCGCCCTGGCTGAAGCAGGGCGGCAACACGGTGGTCATCCTGGATCTCGAGGGCTCCACTCCTGCCCCGTTGGCGGGAATGCCCCGCTATCGGTGAACCGCTTAATAAAATGGAGAAAACTATGAAAACAGGAATCGCAACTGTAATCGCAAGTTGTTTGTTGTTCGCGGCCATGGCGGGCGCGCAGGATAAATCAGAAATCACTCTGCGCAATGAGGCGGGATTGGCGTGGCAGTTGCCGAAGACCGACGCGGGCTGGGTGTTGGGCGCTTTGACGCTGCACGGGAAACAAATTGAACAACCGGTCATGCAGGGGTTGTTGTTCCTTCGGAATCTCAAGACCGGCGAAGTGCGCTGGGTGCCGGGGTCCGAAGCCCAGGCGGTGGACGCGCGGACGGCCCGGTTTACCGGGCAAACCACATTGAAGGGCGTTGTGCTCAAGTTCAGCATGGAAGTGGCGCTGGACGGGGAACGGGCCGTTGCCCGGATGACGCCGCGCTGGTCGGTGGACAAGGACCTGGACTTTTGGGAGATCGGGTTTGCCTGCCACGGTGCCAGCGATGAGCACTGGCGCTGCACGATGTACCCGTTTGCCGGTAACTCCTCTTCCGTGGATGTCCAGCCGATGTGGTACGTTGGCGTGCCGGCGGCCCTGCTGTTCCGGGAGGATCTGTCGGTAGTGGCACTATTCGGGGTGGATCCGTCATCGGACTATTTCAATCCGAACACATGGACCAGGACGACCGGGTTCCATTTCAAGAGCGGCGTGGCGGCTCCGCAGTTTTGTGTCGGAGCCGTCTCCGGCAAGACGACGCACTGTTTGCGCAGGCTTGGTGCGGATCCGTCGTTTGGCTGCGGTCCCGGCAAGTTGTGGGCGGGTGTGGACTACGTGTTGCCGCTCCAATTGTTCCTGAGCGATGCCGGCAACTCCATTGACGCCATTCATCAAGTGGTGCGCGATTGGATCAAGATAAACGACTATAAGGTCGAGCCTCTGCAGGTACGTACGCCGCAGGAGGCGTTTGACCTCTACGTCAACGCCCGGCGCACCAGCCCTTGGTGGCATCCGGGGAAAGGCTACCAGATCCACGAGGAGTGGCCTGTTATTTACATTGGCGAATCGCCCGCCAACGCGTGGTTTGATTATCTGGTTTATGAACAAACGGGCGATCCGATGTGGCGGGATCGGGCCTATGCCATGATGGATCTTGTCCTCCGGGCCCAACACACCGATCCCAGCGATCCGCATTACGGCGTGCTGGAAACGAATTACGAGCTGAGGGGCGATTCCTCGTCATGGCTCCATGGCAAATATGGCAGAGTGTCGCCGTATATGGGGGAACAGGTGGACCCCGAGTTGAAATCGCGCCGTTTCAACAGCAACGACCATAGTTACAACTTCGGGTACAAGCTCGATATGAATGGCTATGCGGCCGTGTACATGCTCAAGCTTTGGGAGCGGGTCAAACAAAAAGAGGGGATCGACAAGCAAAATTGGCGCGAGGCGGCGGTGCGCATTGCCGATTGGGTTGTCCGCCAGCAAAACCCTGACGGCGGCTTGCCGCAGGCGGTTGATTATCGCCAGGACGCGCCTCATCCCATTTCGGTCATTTCGGGGCGGACACTGGTCGGGATGCCGACAATTGCCCGCATCACGGGGGACAAGAAATACAGCAAGCTCGCTGACGATTTGGAACAATTCCTGCGAACCCGCGTGGAAAACCGGTACTGGTTCACTGGTGCGCACGTTGATCTGCCGCCCCCGGATTACGAGAGTGACAGCGTCTGGCATGCCGTGGAATATTGGCTCGACAAGTATGATCGAACCAAAGAACCGGAATGCCTCAAACGAGCCGAAGCGGATGCCATGTTTGCCTTTCTCATGTGGTGTCCCAAGCAGCTCAGTTGGATCAAGAATCCCACGCAGACCTGCCATACCGAGCAAGAGCATTACCTGCAATACTCGAACTACTGCTACAACAACAGCAAGATTAAGTGCCTGGATCGGCTGGCGAAACAGACGGGCAATCCGTTGTTCGGCCAGCTTCGGGATCGGACGATGCAGTGCGGTTTCTGGTGTCAGGTCACTTCGGGCAAAAGGATCGGTGGCCAGAGCGAGCGAATGTCCGATCCGTGGCTTGGTGTTTCAGGGGACTTCAACTCCAAGGGCATCTCCTACTTTTGCGAGTTGGCGCTTGAAGCCAATTTGCAACTCCTGGAGATGGGCTTGGTCAAATAAGCGGCCTAAAGTGATGCCATGACTGCCAAAACACTAAAAAAGGAAACGTATCCATGAAAATCAAAAGGTTCGTTCTGGCAATGGCGCTGATGATTTCTGTCACGGCTATGGCGGCGACGGCGGCGGATGTGGCCGCTCCGGACACGGCAGCGGGCTGGAAGAAGTACGAGGGCAATCCCGTGATGGGCGGCAAATACGGGACGTGCTTTGATATTTCCGTCTTGAAAGAGGCCGACATCTATCGGATGTGGATGTCATGGCGGCCCAAAGAAAGCCTCGCCATCGTGGAGAGCAAGGATGGAATCCACTGGAGTGAACCGCCCAAAATCGTGCTGAAACCAAGGAAAGAAACAGGCTGGGAAGATAATATCAATCGTCCCGGCATCGTGAAGCGCGCGGATGGCTATCACCTGTGGTACACCGGCCAAATCAAAGGTCATTCATCGATTGGCTATGCCACCAGCCCCGATGGTGTCACTTGGAAGCGTATGAGAGACAAGCCGGTGCTCTCGCCCGACAAACCTTGGGAAAAAGGGGCGGTCATGTGCCCGCAGGTCATTTGGGATGACACCGAAAAGATCTTCAAGATGTGGTATTCCGGCGGCGAAAACTACGAGCCAGACGCAATCGGCTACGCCACCAGCAAGGACGGGATGACGTGGATCAAGTCGGATCTGAATCCTGTCTTCAAGCCGGCTCAGGGTAACGGCTGGGATCACCATAAGGTGGCTGGCGCGCAGGTTGTTAAACACGGCGACTGGTACCTGATGTTCTACATCGGTTTCGAGACCACCCAACATGCCCAGATCGGCCTGGCCCGCTCCCGAGACGGTGTCACCGGCTGGGAACGGCACCCGGCCAACCCGATCATCCGCACGAGTCTTCGCGGGAGCGCCAACGACTTTGACAGCAACGCCTGTTACAAGCCCTGCGCGATTTACGACGGCACGAAATGGCTGCTCTGGTACAACGGCCGGCACGGTCAAAAAGAAGATAGCTCGGGCGGCATGGAGCAGATCGGCGTGGCCTTCCACGAAGGCGAAGACCTCGGATTCTGAAAGGAAACTGAAAAATGAGAAAAAAACTATCGATTGGTATTTTGATTGTGTTGGCGGGGATGATGATTCAGCCATTCGCCGTGGCGGCGGAAGACCGGAAGGACTCTCCCGCCCCGTCGTCGGAAATCGTCACGCCCGCCCCTTTGAGTTGCACGTCGGACTGGCGCTGGGTGAAGGGCGCGGTGTTTGTGCCCACGAAATGCGTGAACCAAGCCCAGCAATGGGACGAGTACGATCCGGTTATCAATGACCGCGAACTCCGGTACGCATCCACCTATGGAATCAATTGCGTCCGCGTCTATCTGCATTACTTCATTTACTTGAAGAAAAAGGACGCACTGCTCAACAACATCGAGGATTTCCTGGCGCGTGCGGACAAGTATGGCCTCAAAACGGAATTCGTCTTTTTTGACGATTGCTGGAACCAGCCCGAAAAGGAGATTCTCTCGCCGGACTACCGCTATCCCGCGCCGATTGCGGGCGTACACAACAGCCGTTGGTTGGAGTCTCCCGGCCAGGAGGTGGGCAAGCACTACGCCGAACACAAGGATCGGCTCAAGGCCTATGTCCAGGATATCGTCAACGCGCACAAAACCGACAAGCGAATTGCATTCTGGGAGACTTACAACGAGCCCAACAAGAGTTGGGCGTCAACCAAACAACTGCTGAAGGATGCCTATGATTGGATCCATGAAACCGGCACGACGATCCCCTTGACGGCGACCGGCAGGGACTTTGCCGGCGATCCATACTCGGATTTCAAATCGTGGCACTTTTATTCGCGCGACTATGATAAATCCTGTGGCGGCCCGAATGAACTTAATACCGAATGCATGCGTCGCCCCGCACAAACGGCCCGAGACATTGTCGAGCACTACGCGGGCAAGACCGGGTTCATCATTTGGGAACTGGGCATCGGGCGGGACAACTGCCGTTTCGGATGGAATGATAAGACAAACAGTCCATGTAAAAATGAACCGTCAAAACCGTTCCATGGCCTCATCTATCCAGATGGGCACCCGTGGGACGTGGAGGACGTCAAGGCCTTGTTGGGAGCGGAAGGTTTTGCGAATGCCCCGCTGTTTGCCGTGGAATACTACAAGGATGCGAACTTCACCCAGCTCGCCAAAAAATCGGTCACGCCCTTGATAGACTTTGATCTGGGCACGGAACCCGGCACCGGCTCGCCCGATGCTTCGGCGGGTGTGCCGATAGAAAACTTTTCCGGGCGCTGGACCGGGACCATCCTGCCGCCCACGGATGGAAATTACACCTTCAGCGTTGACGGCGACAACCAGGTGAAACTGTTTGTCGGCTCGGAACTGTTGATCGATAAGAAAACCGCCGGTCGCGGGGAAGTCTCGCGGGAAATCAAGTTGACGGGGGGACAGCCGGTGGAGGTCAGGATTGATTATGTCCACGCCACCGGCGAGCCGAGCCTGCATATCGCCTGGTCCGGCCCCGGTTTTGCCAGGCAAATCTTGACGCCGATGAAGCCGCAAACCCGTGTGGGCATCCGGGTGGTTACTGACGTGAAAGCCTCCGGTCTTGGCGGATGGTATGGGCAGAACCGGGGGCCGTTGCAACCGGTGCCGTTTATGAAACTGCCGATTGGGAACATTGTTCCGCAAGGCTGGCTCCGCACGCAACTGGAATTGGATGCCAACGGAATCGTGGGGCGAATCCAGGAAATCTCCGATTTTGTCCAGTTCGACAAGACCGGCTGGGTGCATCCTGAGAAAAATGGCTGGGAAGAAGTTTCCTACTGGCTGCGCGGCTATGGCGATCTGGCCTATGTCTTGAAGGATCCCAAGATGATTGCGGAGTCCCGCCGCTGGATCGAGGCGGTGATCGCCACGCAGGATGCCGATGGATATTTCGGTCCCCATAGATTCAAGCCCAAGTCGGACGACAAGCAGTTCCCGGATGCCTGGGGGCACATGCCTATGCTCCATGTATTGCGATCCTGTTACGAATTCAATGGGGATGAGAAGGCGCTACAATGCCTGGTGAAGTATTTCAAGTGGCTCAATACGATGCCTGTCGCATACTTCAGTAATACGGAGTGGGCCAGGTTCCGGTGGGCGGATACGCTCAGTACGACCTACTGGATCTATAACATCACCGGCGAACCATGGTTGCTCGACCTTTCCCGGAAAATCCAGGAGCACTCGAGGAACTGGACCAAAGGGTTGGCTTCGCCCCACAACGTCAACATTGCCCAGGGCATTCGTCAGCCCGCCGAGTATTGGATGCAGGCGAATGACCCCGTGCTTCTGGGTATGACTGAAAGGAACTACCGGGCGGTGATGGATGAATATGGCCAGTTCCCCGGCGGTGGATTTGCCGGTGACGAGAACACGCGGCGCGGTTACACATCTCCCCGGCAGGGCTTTGAAACCTGCGGGTTCGCTGAGTTCATGCTGACCTTTGAGACCATGTCGAAGATCTCTGGCGATCCCGTCTGGGCGGACCGCAACGAGGAGATTGCCTTCAACTCTTTCCCCGCCGCACTTACGCCGGATCATAAGGGTATCCACTACATCACTCCGGCCAATGTCATCCAATTGGACGACGACAAAAAAACCAAAGGGCAATTTCAAGACAGTTGGGCCCTTTTGGCGTTCAAGCCGGGCATGCATCAATACCGATGCTGTCCCCATAACTACGGGATGGGCTGGGCGTATTATGCCGAGGAACTTTGGTTGGCGACCCATGACAAGGGACTGTGCGCGATGTTGTATGCCGCCTCGGAGGTCAGTGCGAAGGTTGGTGACGGGACTGAGGTGAAACTGACGGAAACGACCGATTATCCATTCGGCGACACGATAGAGTTTAAATTATCCACTCCCAAGCCGGTGCGTTTCCCCCTGTACCTGCGCGTGCCGCGTTGGTGTAACAAGGCGGCGCTGACGCTCAACGGTAAAGCCGTGAACCTGAAAGCCGCGCCGCTCTCCTATGTGGTCATTGATCGCGAATGGGCCGACGGCGACCAAGTGGGCTGGACCCTGCCGATGCAGACGGCCATTCGCACTTGGCCGGCCAACAACAATGCGGTTTCCCTGGACTACGGTCCGCTGAGTTTTTCCCTCAATCTCGGCGAGAAATGGGAGCAGGAAAATCATCCCGGCGAACGGGGCGATCACGGGACCGCGGCCTGGCCGCAATGGAAGGTCACGGCGACCAAGCCGTGGAATTACGGGTTGGTGCTGGACGCGCGGACGCCGGAAATCGAAGTGGTGCGACGGGAAGGGCCGGTTCCGGCCAATCCGTTCACGCCGGAGACCGCGCCTCTGGAACTGCGGGTCAAGGCCAAGCGGGTGCCGCAGTGGGGGGCGGATTCCGAACAGGTGGTCACGTCTCTTCCGCAAAGTCCTGTGATGTCTGACGAGCCGGTGGAAACCGTCCGCTTGATTCCCATGGGGGCTGCCCGGTTACGCATCACCGCATTTCCGACAATCCTCGGCGGCCCCATAGGCGTCAATACGAAAAAAGGTAAATAAACCCGCATTTCCAGAAAAGAAAAACGCATCCATGAAAATCAAACGGTTAGTTCTGACCATGGCGGTGATGGGTTCTGCGATGGTGGTGAATGCGGACACCTCGTCCTCTTCGCCATGTGCGGCATGGCTTCTAAAACCGGAGGCATTCAGGCACTATGTCGAGGCGTTCAACAAGAATGACGACGAACTGTTTCAACAGTCCATCCCGAACGCCCATGCGTGGGAATTCCTCGAGCGGAACATTCCGTTGCTGGATTGTCCCGACAAGGAGATCGAGGAGATCTACTACTTCCGCTGGTGGACCTACCGGAAACAGATCAAGGAAACGCCGGTCGGGTTTGTCATAACCGAATTTCTGCCCCAAGTCCCGTGGAGCGGAAAATACAACACCATCAGTTGTGCCGCCGGCCATCATCTCCGGGAAGGTCGATGGTTGCTTGACCGGAAATACATGGACGATTACACGCTCTTTTGGCTCCGGAAGGGCGGCGCGGCACGCCTGTATTCATTCTGGATTGCGGACTCCGTCTGGCAACGATACTGCGTCACCGGAGATCGCGACGAGGCGTTGGACCTCTTGCCCGACTTGATCAAGAATTACCAGGGATGGGAAAAGGAAAGGCGTGATTCGACTGGTCTTTACTGGCAGAGCGACAACAGGGACGGAATGGAATGTTCGATCGGCGGCAGTGGGTACCGCGCCACGATTAACACCTACCAATATGGGGATGCCCGCGCCATTGCCCGGATCGCGGAACTGGCTGGCAACCTAGAACTCGCACGCGAATACAACGACAAAGCGGCGGCGATCAAAGGCCTGGTCCAGCAGAAACTCTGGGATGACAAGGCGCAATTCTTCAAGGTCCTGCCGAAAGGCGAAAACAAAAAACTGTCCGATGCCAGGGAACTGCATGGCCTGACGCCCTGGTACTGCGACCTGCCCGACGCCGACAAATCGGTGGCCTGGAAACAGCTCATGGATCCGCAGGGATTCTACGCTCCCTACGGCCCCACCTCCGCCGAACAGCGGCACCCCCGATTCAGGATCGAGTATCTATGGCACGAGTGCCGGTGGAACGGGCCGAGCTGGCCCTTTGCGACGGCCATAACGCTGACCGCCCTGGCCAACCTGCTGAACGATTACCAGCAGGATGTCGTCGGTCGGAAGGATTATTTCGAAACGCTGAAGATCTATGCGAAATCCCAGCATCGGAAGCTGGATGACGGACGCATTGTGCCGTGGATTGATGAGAACCTGAACCCCACCAACGGTGACTGGATTGCGCGAACCCGACTGAAGACGTGGAAGAACGGCACATGGGATCCAGCCAGGGGCGGGGTGGAGCGGGGCAAGGACTACAATCATTCGACCTACTGCGATCTCATCATCACCGGTCTGATCGGCTTGCGGCCCCGGGCCGACGAGACGGTTGAGGTCAATCCGCTTCTGCCGGACGGCCTCTGGGACTACTTTTGCCTCGACCGCATCCCGTATCACGGCCGAACCCTGACCATCCTGTGGGACAAGACCGGTAAGCGTTATGGCAAAGGGGCGGGTCTGCATGTTTTCAGCAATGGAAAAGAGATCGCAACTGCGGAAAAACTCACGCGGGTCACCGGTACACTGTAATGAAAAGAACCATCACATTATGACAACTCGGCAAAGGAAAACTATGACAACTCGGCAAAGGAAAATGGCAGTGACAATCCTCGGCATCTTCACGTTATTGCATTCTCTGCCCACGGCAAGCCGGGGTGAGGCGCTGGCGATGCCGCCTCCTCCGGCGGATGTCCAGCCGGTAGGCGGCTGGACGTTGGAGCAGGAGTGGAACGCGGCCCATGTGCTACCCTCTGTCCAGCAAGTCGCCTGGCAGAGGATGGGATTCATCGCGTTTCTCCATTTCGGCGTGAACACGTTCACGGAACGTGGATGGGGCAATGGCGATGAAAATCCCGCCCTTTTCTATCCGGTGGACATGGATGCGCGGCACTGGGCCAGGGTATTGAAGGCCGCCGGGATGAAACAGTTGATGCTGACCGCCAAGCACCATGACGGGTTCTGCCTCTGGCCGAGCCGGTTCACGGACCATTCGGTCAAGTCCAGCTACTGGAAGGGCGGCAAGGGGGACGTGATGCGGGAGTTGGCCGACGCATGCCGTGAAGAAGGTTTGAAGGTGGGCGTTTACCTGTCGCCTGCGGACCTTAATGCGATCAAGCGGGGAGTCTATGGGAAAACGGAAGTCAAACACCGGGTGATTCCCACCCCCGTGCCGGGCTGGACGCCCAAGAGCGCCTTCCGGATGGAAGGTGACTGGGACGAGTACAACACCTATTTCATGAACCAGTTGTTCGAGTTGCTGACGGAGTACGGCCCGATCCATGAAGTCTGGTTCGACGGTGCCAATCCGAAGGATATCGGCGAGAAATACGCTCAAGGCGATTGGTTCCGCCTGATCCGGGCGCTGGCGCCCGAAGCGGTCATTATGAGCGGTCGCGATCTGACGGACTTGGGTCCGTCCGACCCCGGTCCGGATGTCCGGTGGGTCGGCAACGAAGGAGGCCGTACGCGTCCCAATGAATGGAACGTGCTTTCGGTCGAACCCATGGTCAAGTTCTGGCCGGCCGATCTGGGGAGCCGTGCGGTGTTGACAAATGCGCCTGGGTTCCGGTGGTATCCGGCCGAGACGGACGTGCCGATCGGCAGTGAATGGTTCTACAAGTCCAAGGAGGAGATGACGATGAGTAGTCTCTGGAGACTTCTGGACATGTGGTATGGGGCGGTGGGGGGCAATGGCGTGTTGCTGTTGAATGTCCCCCCCAACAAGGAAGGCCTTTTGGGGTCCTACAATGTCAAGCGGTTGGAAGAACTCGGCCAGGTGTTGCGGATGACCTTTGCCACCAACCTGGCGGCGGGCGCAACGGCCAAAGCCGACAGCGGGATTCCCGGCCATGAAGCGGCGTTGACGCTGGACGGGCGCGACGACACCTGCTGGCGCCCCGCGGACTGGCGCCGGACGGGGAGCATCGAGTTTGCCCTTCCCGGGAAACGCCGGTTCAACGTGGTGGAACTGAAGGAGGACATCACGCACTTTGGCCAGCGCGTCGAGAAATACCAGGTGGAAGCCCGGGAGGGCGGCCAATGGAAGCTCCTGGCCGAGGCGGGGGTCATCGGGGCGCGGCGCCTGCACCGGCTCACGGAAACCGTCGAGACCGATTGCGTCCGCGTCCGTTTTCTGCAATCACGGGTTTGCCCGACGCTGGCCGAGTTCGGCCTGTATCTGGCGCCGACGATCGCGGTACCGCCGACGATTGTCCGGAGCCTATCCGGTAGCGTGACGATTCGAGCTCTGTCCAGTGAGCGAATCCATTACACGACCAATGGTGAAAAGCCCACCGTGAAGTCGGCGCTTTATCAGGGACCGTTCGACCTGCCCGATGGCGGCCTGGTCCAGGCGATGGTGGAAACCGACGCCACCTCGCTGCGGTTCGGCGAGCCGCTGGCGGTGATGGAATTCGGGCCGGCAAAGAAGGACTGGAAGGTCTTGTCCGTGAGCAGTGTGGCCGTGAGTATCTTCTTGGATAAGAGTGAACATCCACAGAAAGCGGAATACGCCATTGACGAGAATCCCAATACGGAATGGAACAGCGAATGGAGATTGCCGCAGGATCTGGCCGTGGACATGGGGAAATCCCACCCGGTGTGCGGATTCACCTATTTGCCGCTGGTCTTTGGCCCCTGGGTGCGCGGGTACACGTTCCTGACGAGCGAGGACGGGAAGACCTGGACGCCAGCATCGGAGGGTGAATTCGACAACATCCAAAACTCCCCGACCCTGCAAACCGTGCGGTTCCCGGCGCGTCCGGCGCGCTATTTCAAGTTCGTGGCCAGGACGTCAGCCGATGGGCGTACGGTGGTTAGACTGCCGGAAATCGGGGTTTTGGTCGGGAAATAAGCAGCGAATTGAATAACGAAGGAAATAAACACATGAAGATCTTAGCTACAATCTTTGGAGCCATAGTGCTCTTGAATAATCTGGTTCTGGAGGGTCTCGCCGCGCCACCAATTGCGGGAATGCCTGCGATCATTCCGCTCCCGGTAAAGATGCGGGTTGAACCAGGGACTTTTGAGCTCACGGCGAAAACACGAATTGTTTGCGCGGAAGCGGACAGTGTCGGCACCGCCAAATACATTGCCGATTCCCTGGCGCCCGCCACCGGCTTCAAGTTGGATGTCGGAGAGGATAAAACGGTTGGTAATGGGAACATTCTCCTGACTCTGCAGGGGGCGGATCCGGATGTGGGCAAGGAAGGGTATGAATTGACAGTGGCTGGAACCGGGGTGGTTATCAAGGCTACGACACCTGCCGGGTTGTTCTACGGTTATCAGACTTTTCTCCAGCTATTCCCGCCGGCCATCATGGGGACCGGAGTGGTTTCGGGGGTGACATGGACGGCGCCAGGGGTTCAGATTTGGGACAAGCCTCGTTTCGGGTGGCGTGGACTGATGCTGGATACCGGGCATGATTTCCAGAAACTGCCGTTTGTCCTCCGCTTCATTGACCTGATGGCGCTGTACAAGTTCAATACCTTCCATTGGCACATTACCGATTACGGCACGTGGCCCCTGGAAATTAAGGGGTATCCTCAGCTTCTTGATCCGGCTACCCATCGCAAAGGGGTGAAGCCGGGTTTCTATACCCAGGATGAAGTTCGGCAGGTCGTGCAATACGCCGCTGTACGACATATCACCATTGTCCCCGAGATTGATATGCCGGGCCACTCCACGCCCGCGCTTTTGGCTTATCCAGAATTGGATTGCCCTGTACCTTGCATCACTAACCAAGGTTGTTCACGATGGGAGTATTGCGCCGGGAATGAAAAGGTCTATGAGTTCCTCCAGGAGGTATTGTCTCAAGTGATCGCCATGTTCCCTTCCCAGTATATTCACATTGGCGGGGACGAATGTCCCAAAAATCACTGGAAGCGATGTCCTGTATGCCAGGCCAAGATGAAGAGCGAACACTTGAAGGATGAAACGGAACTCCAAAGCTATTTTACCAAGCGGATTGAAAAATACCTAAATTCCAAGGGCCGGCGCCTGATCGGATGGGATGAAATCCTCGAGGGTGGTCTGGCGCCTAACGCGACCGTGATGTCCTGGCGCGGCGTGAAAGGCGGGATTGCGGCCGCCCAGGCCGGTCATGAGGTGGTGATGGCTCCGTACAGCCATCTCTATTTCAACTATAACGAAAAGAAAACCCCGCTCGAACTAGTTTACCGCTTCGAGCCGATCCCTTCAGAACTCACCTCTGAGCAAGCCAGATATGTCCTCGGCGCCCAAGCGCAGATGTGGACCGATTCGCATCCCCCAGAAGCCTTGATTGATAAGCACGTCTACCCTCGTGCCTGTGCCCTGGCCGAAGTGGTCTGGACCGATCCTAATCGGAAGAATTGGGATGATTTCAGTCGGCGCGTGGCGGTTCATTTGCAGAGGTTGAAGGCACTGAACGTCAATGGGAGCCAGCCATTCGCCGGGGCGGCGGAAGGCCGTGCGGCATGGCTTCTGAAACCGGAGGCATTCAAGCACTATGTCGAGACGTTCAACAAGAACGACGACGAACTGTATCAACAGTCCATCCCGAATGCCCGTGCGTGGGAATTCCTCGAACGGAACATTCCGTTGCTGGATTGCCCTGACAAGGAGATCGAGGAGATTTACTACTTCCGCTGGTGGACCTACCGGAAACAGATCAAGGAAACGCCGGTCGGGTTTGTCATAACCGAATTTCTGCCTCAAGTCCCTTGGAGCGGAAAATACAACACCATCAGTTGTGCCGCTGGCCATCAT
>Ga0118677_10008406_pt1 | contig 16556 bp, 12 predicted proteins | sample AliMusrvi5mmetaG_FD_86154 | JGI IMG/M metagenome (GOLD analysis project Ga0118677, IMG submission 86154) | reverse complement strand
AATCAAATACGCCTGGTTGCCGGCGATGGCGTCGAGCGACTTGAGAAACGCCTCCGGCAAACCCGGCGCGAACCACACCGCCCAGCCCAGCCCCTTGAGCAAGTCCACACTCGGATCTGTCACAAACTGGTTGCTCTGCGGATTCTGAATCACCGTGGCCACCCGGTCCACCGGCAACCCGTGAAACACATCCGCCGGTGAGTCCACCAGCGGTGCCACCTCCAGATACACCGCGTTCCACCCCGCTTGCAACCCGATCTCCTGCGTCCGCAGGTGCCCGGGATTGCCGTCGTCCCCCAATGCCCGTTGCGCACCTGTTAATAACAGCCCCGCAACCGCAGTGCCCTGGCAGATGTGCCGAATCCGAATGATGATGCGTTTCATGATCTCTGTGCGCCGGTTGTTAGTGTTGTTGCAACGATGTGCTACCATGCCTTGAACTCCAGAAAGGGAGATGAATGATGGAACGTGGGCTTGAGTTTTGATTAACGGACAAAGATATCTCCCTAACCGGCCCGCCGCGGCAAGTTTTTTTTTGGATTTTTTTTCACCCTGGTTGCAATGAAATAACAGATGCCTTGCCGCGGTCTTCTCCTCACGCAGATACCCCCCTGACTGATGCCGCGCGCCCGTCGCGGACCACTCCTATCAGGAAAATAAAATCGGAAAAAAACCTGGAAAAGAAGCCTTTTCCCCGAGGAACAGGCCCGCTCCAGGTCTTCCCGATCCCCTCAGCCAACTCCCGCACGGAACGACGGTCACATCCCCGAATCCGGTCGCGGATCATCAATAGATAATCAGACCGTTATCTGTATATATTTATATCGTTAATTCAATTAGGCGGGTCTGATAATTCCGGGTTCGGAAATTCATTTCATTTCCGTCACGGTGCCGGCCCTGGACGCGCCATCCGAGGCGGGCTATCCCAACACATCGTCCATCGCGTCGATGAGTTCCTTCATGGTGCTTGCGGTTTCGTTGCCCATGTTGGAAATGCGGAACGTGAGACCCTTGATCTTGCCGTAGCCGCCGTTGATGACGAAGCCATGTTTCGACTTGAGGGTCTTGAGGAACCCTGCCTGGTCGAAGCCGGCGGGGGTGTGGAAACAGGTGAGGGTGACCGACTGGTTGCCTGCGGGCGCAAAGTTCGCGAAACCGTGGCGCGCACCCCATTCGTGGATCATGGCGTTGTTGGAGGCGTGGCGGGCGAAACGGTTTTGCATCCCTTCGGCGGCGATCACGCCGAGGATCTGCTGCAATCCGAAGATCAGCGAAATCGCCGGGGTGGACGGAGTGTTGTTCTTTTCGGCGTTCTTGGCGAACTCGACGAAATCAAAATAGTACCCGCGGTTCGGCATGCTTTTGGCACGCTCCATGGCCGCCTCGGAACACGCGAAAACCGCCATGCCGGGCGGCAGCGCCAGCGCCTTCTGGACGCCCGCCAGCAACACGTCGATGCCCAATTCATCCATCTGGATCGGCACAGCGGAAAACGAGGAAACCGAATCAACCACAAACAGCACGCCGGGAAACGATTTCACAACCTTGGCAATGCCGGCCAGGTCGTTCATCACGCCGGTGGAGGTTTCGTTGTGAATCAAGGTCACCAGATCGAATCCACCTTCTTCCAATTTCGCGCGGACGGCAGCGGGCGAGATCGCCGCGCCCCACGCGACCTGGATCTTCTCGGCGCTGAGGCCCTTGCTTAGGGCGACGGAATACCATTTGTCCGAAAACGCCCCACAACAAAGCGCGAGCACTTTTTTCGCACAGAGATTCATCAGCGAAGCTTCCATCACGCCCCAGGCTGACGAGGTCGAAAGGAAAAACGGGCGGGTCGTGCCGCCAAGTTCCTGAAGGCCTGGCTGGGTGGAAGCGTACAACGCCTCGAATTCGGCGCCACGGTGGCCGATCATCGGCTGGCTCATGGCGGCGAAGGTTTCCTTGGATACATCAATCGGTCCGGGGATGAAAAGTTTGGCCATGGCGGTGGGGGTGGAAATCAGTTATCAGTTATCAGTTATCGCTAGTCACGGCAGCAGGTTGAACGATTCCAACAGGGAGGTGAGTTTGGATGTTTGAAGCTCATTCAGCGGGGCGAGGGGAAGGCGGAATTCCGGTTCGCAGTGGCCTTGCAGGGCGATGGCGGATTTGATCGGCACCGGATTGACATCGAGCGACATGAGCCCGCGCATCAGCGGATAGTATTGCTTCTGAATGACCAGCGCTTCGTCGAACGAACCGTTGAGGCAGGCACGGACGAGCCGGGCGATGACGTCCGGGATGAGGTTGGAGGCCACCGAAACCAGGCCACTGGCACCACAGGCAATGAACGGCAGGGTCAGCGGATCGTCGCCGCAGAAGATCGCAAAATTGTCGGGCACCGCCTGGACGAGTTGGTTGACCCGGTCCACCGAGCCGCCCGCCTCCTTGATGGCGGCGATGTTCGGGCAATCCGCCGCCAGGCGGGCGGTGGTTTCCGTGGAAATCTCGATCACCGACCGGCCGGGGATGCTGTAGAGCATGATCGGCAGGGAGGTGGCTTCGGCGATGGCCTTGAAATGGCGGTAGAGTCCTTCCTGCGAGGGTTTGTTGTAATACGGACAGATCTGGAGCGAGCCGGTGGCCCCGAGTTTTTCCGCAGCGGCGGTCAGTTCGACAGCCTCGGCGGTGGCATTGGAACCGGTGCCCGCAACCACTTCACAGCGGCCGGCGGCGAATTCAACGGCCAAGCGGATCACATCGAGGTGTTCGTCGGTATCCAGAGTGGGGGACTCGCCGGTGGTCCCGCAGGGGACGATCCCGTCCACCCCCCCGACGATTTGTCGCTCAATGAGGGATTGGTAGGCGGGAACGTCGATTTTCCCGTCGCGAAACGGAGTGATGAGGGCGGTGTAGGTGCCGGAAAAGTGCATGGCGGCACGCATGATGACCAATCCGCAGCCGCAGGTCAAAGCCGGATCCACCGGGAGGCGGAAATTTTCAGGTCATATGTCGATATCCCCCTCGAACACGAAGTCGGCCGGACCGGTGAGGGTGACGTTCTTAAAGGAACCATCGGCGGATTTCCCGAAGCCGACCTCCAGCGTGTCCCCGCCGGCCACGTCCACCTGGATGGGCGAGGGTGCTCCTGTCAGGAGGTGATGGATGAGGGCGCAGGCGACCATGCCGGTGCCGCAGGCCAGGGTTTCATCCTCGACACCGCGCTCATAGGTGCGGATTTCGAGGTGGCCGGGCTTCAGGATGGTTGCGAAGTTCGCGTTGGCGCCCGCCGGGGCGAATGTCGGGTGTTGGCGGATCGCCTGACCGTGGGTGAAGACGTCGAGTTCCTCGAACGCGTCGCCGCCGGGCACGAAGGTCACCACGTGGGGCACGCCGGTGTTGATGAAATGCAACGCGGCCTTCACACCCGGGACGGTGGCTCCGGTGTCGAGCCGCAGATCCTTGGGATCCGACATGGCGATCCGGACGTCGTCGCCGACCATTTCCGCCGCCAGGGTGCCGGCCATCGTCTCGAACGTCACCCGGTCCGGAAATTCCTCCAGCAAATGTGCCGTGAAACGTCCGAAACACCGCGCCCCGTTGCCGCACATCTCCGCTTCCCCACCGTCGGCATTGTAGTAACGAAATTTGAAATCCGCACCCTTTTCCGCCGGTTCGACGGCTAACAGACCGTCCGCGCCGATGCCGCGGTTGCGGTCGCAGAGGGCTTCAATGGTCGAAGCATCGAGCGAAATCTCCAGATCGCGGTTATCAATGACGATGAAGTCATTGCCAGCGCCGTTCATTTTGAAAAAGTGCAGAAGCATGGGTGTCTAACTGGTTGGTGGTGGTGGAATCGGCGTGGCGGAATGGAGAACCGCCAAAATCCGCGCCCCGCAGGGGTAGCCGCGATTCCACCCGCAAGCAAGCCTTGTTCGCTGTCGGTGGCATCGGCGCGGCGGGTATAGACCAGGATATGACACCGCAAATTCCCGCAGGGCGACTAGCGCATCAAATACCACATGACAGCCGTACCGCAGCAGACGACGGCCAGCCACAAGCGGTAATCCTTGAACCAGGAAACCGCGGGTTGATCCGGGATGCCGCCACGCAAACAATCAACGGTCGTGTTGACCAGCTTTTCCGGGGCGGGGCGCGCCGTGAACAGCGAAACCCCCACCATCACGGCGACGCACAACGCGGTGACGGTCATGGCGCGGTGAAGCCAGGGCATCAGCAACGGGGTATTGAGAAACCAGAACCACTGGTCCTCCGGCTCGAGCCGGTTGTTATACAACATCACCGGGCACAGGACAAACGACAACAGCATGCAGGCCATCACGCCCGGCGTGTTGATGCGTTTCCAAAACACCCCGAGGAAAAAGATGAACGCCATGGGCATCATCAGATAGGCCGAAATGTTTTGCAGATAGATGAAGAGTGATTTGTAGCCGCCGATGATGGGTGCCCAGCAGGCGCCCAGGACGAATACCGTCAACACCGCGATGCGCCCGACCAGGATCTGCCGCTCCTGCGTCGCCTCCGGCCGGAACCACAGGTAGAAATCCCGCGTGACCAGAGTGGCAATGGAGTTATAGGTGGCGCTCAGGTGGCCCATCAGCGCGGCTGTCAGGCCGGCGATGGTGAGTCCTAACAAACCTGTCGGCATCAACTCGGCGAGCAGCTTCGGATAGGCGTCATCGTTGTTCGCGAGCGGGTGTTGATCGAAGTACGCCTTGGCGATCAGGCCGGGCATCACGATAAGCAAAGGATTGAGAGTCTTGAGAAACGCGCAAAACACCGCTCCAAGGCGTCCTTCGTTGAGGTTCTTGGCTGCAAACACCCGCTGCACCAGAACCTGGTCCATGCCAAAATAAAACGACCCCACAAAGAACACCCCGATGAAGACGCCCGGCCATGGCAGGTCCGGATCGGCCGCCGGACGCACCATCGAAAACATCGCCGGGTCCAACTTGTCATGCAAACCACTGAACCCGCCGACGTGATGCAGGCCGATGGTGGTGAGCGCGACCGCCGCAGCCAGCAGAACGATCGTTTGGATGGCATCGGTATAAACCACCGCGCCGAGGCCGCCTTTCATCGTGTAGAGCGCTGTCACCAGGCCGACGACCCAGATGACGGTCACGCGGTCCCAGCCGAGCACGTTGGAGAACACCAGCGCCGCAGCCCACAACGAGATGGCGATCTTGGCAACGATCGACAGGATCACCATGAAACCGGAAAAGAGCAGGCGGACCCGCGGATCGAAGCGTTTTTCCAGGAACTCGGGTACGGTGTAGATGCGCGTGCGGATGTAGAGCGGCAGGAAAATCAGGATCAGCGGCACCAGACAGAATACCGCGATCCATTCAAAGGCGCCGATGGCCATGCCAGTGGCATAAGCGGTCCCGGCCAAACCGACGAAGTGCTCGGTGGAGATGTTGGCGGCATAGATGGACGCGCCAATGAACGGCCAGCGTAACTTCCGCCCGGCCAGGAAATAATCCTCGCTGGTGTGCTGCCTGCGCCCGGCACGCAGGCCGATCGTGATGACAACGACAGCGTAAACCCCGATGATCAGCCAGTCCCAGTGCGATAGATGCATGGATTTTTCTAATTGGATATCCGCCGGGCATCAATCGGAAAATATCCGGGTTCCTTGGACTGCGGTGAAGCGGGCTTCACCGCTTTGGGACCAGCAGGGCCCATCAAGGAGTCCGCCTGGCCCCTCAGCGCCCGGCGGGAAAACCCAACTTCCGGGAAACATGGGCGGCCCGCTTCATGTCTGATAGCTATCAAAAGCGGCGATGGCTCGCCGCAGTCCAAGGTTTCCGGCTACCGCTCTATCCGGAAACCCGTGCGGTTTTCCATCAGCGGGATGCGCTCGGTCCAATGGTTTTTGATATGGCTGGCGAGCGACGACTCCACGGCGATTTCCCTAATGAAAGCATCCACTTCGTCCGCTTCGCCCATGACTTGCAGCTCGACACTGCCATCGGGCAGGTTTTTCACCCAGCCGCAAACGTCGAACCCGCGGGACAAGTCCTTGACGGTGTAGCGGAATCCGACACCCTGGACGCGGCCCACGAAGATGACACGTTTGGCGATCATGGCGGAGGAATCGATATTCATCGGCGGCCTCACGATGTTGGAAAGCCTGTTCCCGCGGGAGGTGGAAAGTGGTCAACGGCCTTTCCCCACCGGTTTGGCATTGGGGTTGGCGGGTGCGCCCTCCTTGAACGGGTCCTTCTCAAGCGCGGAGGATTTCACGCCGAAAACCTCCTCGAAGGTTTTGCCCCGCAGAAGGTTGTACACCATGGGAGCGCTGCGGTTGCCTTGGGCATCATAGACATAATAAATCTTCTGCACCGGCATTTCCTTGCCGGTATTCTTGTCGCGCCGGGTGACCCGGGCATCGTACATGCACTCCTCAACCAGCAGCCCGTCCGCCTTGCGGTAACCGTAACTGACCTTATATAACAAGTCGTTATGGCCGTCGTAAATCATGCACCCCCTCGGGTTGCCGTTGCTGTCCATCCGATAGATCGTCAGCATGGTCAATACGCCGCTGGCCGAAAACTTCTTCTTGGTGAGCGTCCGCTGGTCGGGTGTGCGGGTGAAAACCGTGCGCGATCCGTCCTCATGGCGCATCACCCGGACGTTCGGGCCATTGGCGTCTTCCATATCCTTGGCGGGCTCCTTGGCCTGGCAAGGAACCAAAACCATCAACTCCGCAAGAATTGCCAGGATTTTCCATGTTGCCAGCGGGTTCATGCGGCGCAGACTATACCCGCCGGGCGGCCACTGCAAGCCGCCAATTTCCCCTGATGCTCTGGAAAACCCGCTACTCCACACTTGACCTCTCCCGCCACGGGCGGGTGATGGGCATCCTCAACGTCACGCCGGATTCGTTCTCGGACGGAGGACTTCATCAAAACACGACAACCGCGCTGGCCCATGCCCGCCGGATGATCGCCGAGGGCGCGGCGCTGATCGACATCGGCGGCGAATCCACGCGGCCAGGCGCGGCCGCAGTCGCGGTCGAGGAGGAAATCGCCCGCACCGTTCCCGTAGTGACGGCTCTGCGCGCGGATTGGGACGGACTGATTTCCATCGACACCACCAAGGCTGCAGTCGCCCAAGCTGCCCTGACCGCCGGCGCGGATATCGTCAATGACGTGAGCGGCCTGCGTGCGGATCCGGAAATGGCGGTTCTCTGCGCGGCAAGCGGCTGCGGAGTGGTGGTGATGCACATGCAGGGCGACCCCCGCACCATGCAACACGCGCCGCACTACGCCGAGGTGGCAGCGGAAGTGGCAACATTCTTCGCCGATCGCGCGTCGGCCCTCGTCGCGGCCGGCATCCGTCCCGAGGCGCTGTGCTTCGATCCCGGCATCGGTTTTGGCAAAACCCCCGCTCACAACCAGGCCCTCCTCCAAACGCTCGAGCGGCTCAGCCCGCCAGGGCGGCCGCTCCTGTTAGGGGTTTCCCGCAAATCCTTCGTCGCCGAACTCATCGGATCCGATGACATCGCCCGGCGCGATTCGGCCACCGCCGCCATCACCGCGCTGGCCCGCGTCAAGGGCGTCATGCTTCATCGCGTGCATGCCGTCCGCCCGAACCTCGATGCCCTCCGCACCGCCGAGGCCATGCTCGGAATCCATCCGGACGTGAAACGATGAGTCACGACGGCGCCGTAAGGAGGCACCACACTCTTGTGGTGCAGGCGGAAGGGCTGCCCATGGCTGATGCAGACGGCTCTCGGTCATGGGCTTTCATCCACCGACGACAGTGTCGTCGCTCCTTATACCATCTTTCAAAATTAAAGCGACATGTTGGCCGGGTGAACGGAGGGGCTAGGGGCTAGGGGCTAGCGAAGAATTAGCTGTTATTTTCTAGCCCCTAGCCCCTGAACCCTCAGTTTTCATAGAGTCTCATTATTTGTTGGAAGTGGTATTACCACCCGGCCCGTCAGTTGCCGGGCTTGACTGGTGATTTCGCTCCCACCGCGTACCGGTATTTCGAGATCGCTTCGACGATGCCCTTCGCCAGCGCATCCTGATACTTCGGGTTCTCGATGAGCCGCGCCTCGTAAGGATGGGTCAGGAATCCTCCCTCTAACAAAATAGCGGGGTGTCGCACGCCCGAAAGCACGCTGAAACGCGCGTGTTTGATGCCGCGGTCGAAGGAGTTTTGTCCCAGGTGGTGGAGGACGGTGCCGTGCACTGAGGTGGCGAGCGCGATGTTGGCGGAATCGTGTTCATTGCCGGCATACATCTGGCTGTCGGACGCTTTGGCATCGCTGCCATAGTGGGAAACCCCGGGCGGCGAGAGCGTGAAGGTTTCGATGCCCCGCGCCGCCGCCCCGCCTGAATTGAAATGAATGCAGATGAAAATTGCGTTTTCCTTGATGGCATTGGCGAAATCCACCCGCTCCTGGAGGGTTAGAAAGACGTTGGTCGTGCGGGTCATCACCACCTTGAAGCCTTTGGCCACCAACAGGTTCTTCACCAATCCGGCCACCTTGAGGTTATAGTTGGCTTCGGTCCCCAACCCGTTGGTGGCACCAGGATCCTTGCCACCGTGCCCCGGATCCAGAATCACCGTGCGGAAATCCCCCGCATTCTGGATGAAACTCGGCCGCAGCACCGGATCGATCAGTTTCGCCAAATCCATCCGTGACACGTAGGTTTTCTCACCCAGCGTGGCGATCGGATAGCTGCACACGAATTTCACGCCGTTCATCAGGCACTCGTTGCCTCCCACCTTGAGTTTCATCACAACCTTGGCGTTTTCAAGCACCACATCACCTCCGGAGCGCGTGAGTTTGGTGAACTTGTAACACTGCTTCATGCTCTCCACCGAAACATAATCGTGCCCTTCGATCTTCACCACTTCCCACCCGCTCACCAGCGCCGCCGAAACATCCGCCACCCCTGCCGCCACAAGCACCACCCCTGCCGCCAAAGCGCGGCAAACCATGGATACCGCCAAATGTAAATTCTGAAATCGCTGCGTCACAACTGGGCAACACCCATACCATAGCTAAACCGTGCTGACAAACGGATTTGTCGCAAATCCGGGATTCACGCGCGGGGATGTTCCTCCCGGGCCAGCCCGGGCGCACCTCCAATCGCGCCCGGACTTTTCGCCTGGTTCTTCTCCATGCCCGCAAAGGCGGGCCGAAGATATCCGCCAAACAATCCATCCGGGGCAACAACCGCTGCCGGATTTCCCAGCGAAATATCCATGGAAATATCTCACAAGCACCCGACGGGCAACAATCCCTCCAGCACCAACACCGGGCGCGCTTCGGCATCGCTGCGGTCCAGATCGATGACAAGCCTGAGTGCCCAATCGTTGAATTCGTCGGAATCCACCAGCGTCTGCTCGCACAGCCATTGGCGGGGACCGGTCTCGGTGATGCGGGTGTGCTTGGCCGCGCGGGCTTCGGGGTCGAGGCAGATGTTTCCGCGTTCGTTCAAATAACAATCCGCCATGCCGGCGAGTCGTTCACGGGTCCAGCGGACACCATCGGGATCGCCGGATTCGATCAGGGCGGAAATGGCTTCCGTGTTACCTTGGGCGAGTGCTTTGACAAACGTCAGCACCGCAATGCGCAGGGCACGCACAAAGGCCGGACGGTTGCGGGTGAAGGAAACCGCACGGTGCGCGGCGGGTGCGGATTCCTGCCCGGCTGCAGGCTGATAGTCCGGATCGCGGAGTTTCTCCCATTCGTCTAACAAACTTGAATCGACCCCGCGCACGATACCCTCGAAAAAGGCTTCCGCTTCGCTGAGGTCGTCGGTTTTGGCTGCGGGTTGTACGGTTTGGGAAAGCACCTTGTACACGTCCGACAAGTGGCGGAGCAGCACCGCCTCGCTGCGTTCCAAGCCATAGGTTTTCACATAGTCCTCGAACGACTGCCAGTGCTCGAACATCTCGCGGGCGATGGATTTCGGCCGCACCGCAGCGTCCTTCATCCACGGACGGCGGGCTACGAATGAGTTATAGGTGGCATAGATGAACTCCTTGCCCGGCTTGGGCCACTCGACCTCGTCCAACAGCGCCATCCGTCCCTCATAGGAAATGCCTTCCTCTTTCAGGCGGCCGATGAGTTCGCCCTTGAGCAGATCGACCTGCCTGCGGAGAATGATATCGGGGTCCTCGAGAATCGCCTCGACGAGCGAAATCACGTTGAGCGCGTAATCCGGCGATTCGCGTTCGAGTTGCGGGATGGTGTCCAGCAACCAGAGTCCGAGCGCCTGATTCATCGAAAAGTCCTCCTCAAGTTCGATGTTGAGGGCGACCTTGGCCGGGCCATGGCGTTGTTCGCGTGGAATGATGCGGAGGATATCACCTTCCACAAGGCCGCGGAAAAGTTGAAAGGCGCACCGCCGGTGCGCCTTCTTTTTGGCCGGTGGTTCGTGGCAATCGCGGATCAGTTTGCGCATGGCCTCGCAGCCGTCCTCATGTTCGCGCCCGAGCATGTTGAGCAACATCGAATGCTGAATCCGGAAGCTTGATACCAGTTTCTCCGGCGGGGAATCTATCAAGCGGCGGAAACTCTTCTCGTCCCAATTGACGAAGCCGTTTTCCGGTGGTTTGCGTTTGACATAACTCTTTTTGCCCGATGCGGAGGCTTTTTTTTGCAGCCGCAGGTTGTCGATCACATGCTCGGGCGCCTGGGCGACCACCGTGCCGAGAGTGTCGAACCCGCGGCGACCGGCGCGACCGGCGATCTGTTTGAAATCGCGCACCGCCAGCGTTCTGGTACTGGATCCGTCGTATTTGAAGAGTTGGGTGAACAACACGGTGCGGATCGGCACGTTCACGCCTACCCCCAAGGTATCCGTGCCGCACACCACTTTCAACAACCCGCGCTGGGTGAGCTTCTCGACGAGCACGCGGTATTTCGGCAGTAAGCCCGCATGGTGGATGCCGATGCCGTGGCGCAACAACTTCGAGATCTCCTTGCCGTAGGGACTGCGGAAATTCGCATCCTGCAGCACCCCGGCGATGACCTGTTTTTCCTCCTTCGAACAGAAATTGGAACTCAGCAGGTTCTGGGCGGTGTGGGCGCACGCGAGTTGGGTGAAATGTACCAGATAGATCGGCGCCTTGCCTGCCGCAACGAGTTCGGCCACCTTTTCTTCGAGCGGTGTTTCGCTGTACACGAATTCCAGCGGCACCGGGCGCTGGTCGGACCGCACGGTGACCGTGGGCACGCCGGTCAGGGTGGTCAGCGCGTCCTCGAAAACCCCGGTTTCACCCAAGGTGGCGGACATCAGCAGGAACCGCGCCTGCGGCAGGGTGAGCAGTGGGACCTGCCAGGCAAACCCACGCTGCGCGTCCGTGTAATAGTGGAACTCGTCCATGATCACATCGTCCACCCGTGCCAGTTCGCCTTCGCGCAACGCCAGATTGGCGAGGATTTCCGCCGTGCAACAAATGACCGGCGCGCACGGATTCACGGTGGCGTCGCCGGTGATCATGCCAACCTGCTCCGGCCCGAAAAGTTGGCATAGCGCGAGGAACTTCTCGTTGGCCAGCGCCTTGATCGGCACCGTGTAATAGCACCGCCGCTCCTGGCAGATCGCCCGAAACTGGAGCGCCAGTGCGACCAGCGATTTGCCCGACCCCGTCGGCGTGTTCAGAATCACGTTGTTGCCGGTGAACAGCTCGAGAATCGCCTGTTCCTGATGGGCATAAGGTTCAAGCCCCGTCTCTATCAGCCAATCGATGAACGTACCGAGGATTTCGTCGTTGGACGAGCGGTCTGCAAGCTTGGCGGGATCGAGTGCGGGCATGTGGAGAGGAAGAGTGGAGTGGCGGAGTGGCGGAGTGGCGGAGTGGCGGAGTGGCGGAGTGGCGGAGTGGCGGAGTGGCGGAGTGATGGAGTGATGGAGTGATGGAGTTCTTATCAATAGTCCAATACTCCATTCCCATATTCTCTCCACGTCTCTCACACTTTGACCGCGACGAACAGAGTATGGGTAAAACGTTTCGCCTGCGGGTAGGCTTTGGCACTGACGCATTCGACTTTCCCGAAGACCTTCTCCAGCGCTTTGGCGAAACCCGGATCGCGGTTGGCAGACCAATAGACGATGCGGCCACCGGGATGCAGCGCGGCCTTGGCGCGGACCAGACCGGCGGTTTGATAGAGCCGGGCATTGTTCTGTTGGACCAGCGGGTCCGGGCTGTTATCCACATCGAGCAGGATCGCATGGTAGCGGTTTTGGTCGGCGCGGTCGAGCAACGAGTCCACGTCGCGGAGGTGGATGTTGACCCGCGGGTCGTCGATGAGGCGGCCGTTGACAGCGGCGAGGAACGCGCGATTCCACGCGACCACTTCCGGCAGGAGTTCCGCGACATCGACGGTGGCGGCTGGCGGGCTGAGTGCCAGCACGCGACGCAAGGTGAAGCCGAAACCGAGTCCCCCAATGAGCACCCGGGCACGGGCGGGCAGGGTGGCGCAGGCGAGATCCGCCATCCGTTGTTCCGATGCCGCGGCCGTGGTGCTCATCAAGGGCACGCCACCGATTTTCAAAAAATGTTGACCATCGTGCTCCTGGAGCACCATCAGGGCACCGTCGGGTGTGCGGCAGGAGGCGAGCGTGGTGGTTGGCTTCATGCGGCTGGACACTCGGTATCGCCTGCCAACCGGCAGGTGTCCAAGCAATAATCGTAATCCTTGTCTTGCCAAGCCGCCCCGGACCGGTTACCCCTCTCGTCCGCCGCTCAAACTGACTGGTCCCGTGGTCCAATGGATAGGACGATGGCCTCCGAAGCCGTAGGTACAGGTTCGATTCCTGTCGGGACTACCAGTTACAAAACATTCATTGTTAAAGCGTTATGTGATGATGTCTGGCGCAAAATCATCAGATCGAAAATTCCTCCAAATGCGCCAAAATGCGCCAAAATGACCCGAAATGAGGCTCAAATCGATTACAAACTGATTATAGTGGAAGGAGAGGGTAGTGGCACCGCGTGGATCGGTGTGAAGGACGGGGCGACCGTATGGGTCATAGTGGTCAATTTCCAAAGCGCTGGTCTGGGGATTGGCAGGATTTGTGATGTCAGGCACGGCGGTTTGAACGACGCGGTTATGCTTGTAGTAAATGAGCCAACGGATCCTACCATCCGTTTTTCCGCGCTCAGGAAGCCACCGGATCCTCTTCCCGGCGGTCCACGAGGAGTTTGGGCAGAAACGGAACAGCAACCAGAACGAGCAGGGTGGTGGCGGCATTCACCCAGACCAGTTGTTTGAAACTGAAATTCCATTTCTCATACATGGCCGAGCCGATCAGGTCCGAAAAGGCCAGGCCCCAATTCCAAACACTGATGATGATCGAGTATCCCAGGGCTTCGCTTCCTTTCGGCGTCGCTCTAACCGCGAGATCATAAAGTGGCATTTGAACCAGCGCGTAGGCGAAGAAATATGCCGCCTCGATCAGCATCGCGGACCAGAAGTCATTGTAGCCGAGGTAAAGCAACGAAATCAGGCCGGTAAACAGGATGCTGCCGTAGAGCAGCGGCCGCAACGTGAACCGCCTGCAGAAATATCCGTAGAGAAACGCTCCGGCAATTCCCGCGAAAGCATCCACCATAGTGAGAACGCCGATCGTCTTGTCCGTGAAATGCAGGTCGTTGGTTTGATAGAACATCAGCGGGGTGGCAAACCCGGGAGCGAACTGTACCAGAAAAAGCAATCCGGCCGCCGCCCACACGGCCCTGGAACGCACGGAGATCTTGAGTTGATCGCGGATTCCGGTCCACACCCGCGGATCCATGCGCACAACTTTTTCCTCGCGGTAATGGAAGAACGTGAGTCCGCACATCACAAAGAGCGGCACCGCAGCCGCTATCGCGGTGATCATCAATGATTTCGTCGCAATGAAAGCACCGAGCGGCACCCCGATACTGGCGACGTTCATGGCGACGACCCGCCAGGCACTCAGACGTCCGGTCGCGGAGAATTTCTGTCCCCCTTCAACCAGGAGTCCTCCGGAAACCGTGCTGACAAACACCAGCGCGATGTTCATGATGGTGGCCATCACCACCAACGGCGTGAACTTGGGCGGGACCAAGGCCACCGCCAGCCACAACAAACCGCTGAGCAGCGTGCTGAGCAGCAAATAGTAGCGCCGCCGGCTGCCAAAGATGGGCAGTCCATCACAGATGATCCCGGCAATGATCTTGAGATTCCACGGCATGGACGCGAGCTGCATGAACAACGCCACCCGGAACGCTCCTTCGTGCAATTGATCCTTGAGCAGGAACCGGAACGGATACATGCCCAACACCTGGGTTTGGGAGAAAGTACTCGCGAATATCCCGAGACTCATGATCAGCGCGAGATTGCGGTAGCGCGCGGAATTCACTCCCAGGTCCGGTGGATCCGGGGAAACAATCTCTTTGATGACGTTCATGCTCGGACGAGCCTAGCACACCCGCCGCCGGATTGGAAACCCCGGTCAGGTCCCGGTGAGATTTTCCGGCAGCCTCCGCCGTTTTCTTGTTGCAAATCATTCTCAATAGCGGATCGTGAACGCGGGATGAGAGAAACGAGCGTGCATGAAGACGAGGGGGCCGTGACCTTGAATGAGGTTGGGGTGGGATGCGACGTGAGGATTCGGGTTTTACGTGGACCCGCGTGTGAGCGGCTGCGGGAGTTGGGATTTTGCGAGCAGGGGCGGGTGCGCAAGTTGGCGGGCGGGCGGAATCTGATTTGTTCGGTGTGCGGGACGCGCATGGCCATCAGCCGGGAATTGGCGGCTCAGATATGGGTGGCACCGGCGGTCTAAAGGAATCCGAGGGTCATGCACGCCATCCCCGATCATCCATCCACCATTGCCTTGATTGGCAATCCGAATTGCGGGAAGACCACCCTGTTCAATGCCCTGACCGGAGCGAACCAACGGGTCGGCAATTATTCCGGGGTGACCGTGGAGATTCAATCCGGGGACACCTACACGCCTCACGGCAGGAAATTGCGGGTGCTCGATTTGCCGGGATGTTATTCGCTGCGCGCTCCAGCGCCCGATGAGCGCGTGGCCGTGGCCGCCCTGCTGGGCGAACTGCCGGGCTACCCGAAACCGGATCTGGTCGTCTGCGTGCTCGACGCCTCCAACCTCGAACGCCACCTCCAACTCGCCCTGCAAGTCATCGAACTCGGAATCCCCGCCATACTCGCCCTCAACATGGTCGATATGGCAGAAAAATCCGGCCTGCGCCTCGACCCCGATAAACTCGCCGAGGAAATCGGCGTACCCGTCGTGCCCATGCAAGCCAATACAGGCAATGGAATCATTGGTTTAAAACATGCGTTGCGATTTCCATTTCCTGCGGTGCCGTCTGCGAAATGGGCGACCGGAGCTGGCACGGCGGAAAACGCCCGGCGTGAATTCATTCACGATCTTTGTGCTTTAGCGGCCCGGCGTCCGAATGCCCATCAACTGACATGTTCCGACCGGTTGGACGGCATTTTGCTGCACCCGGTGTTTGGTTGGGTGGCGTTTCTGGCGATCATGTTCGGGGTGTTCTGGGGGATATTTTCCATGGCGCGGATTCCGATGGGGTGGATCGAAGCCGGCCAGGCGGCGGTGGCCGGCGGGCTGGAATCGCTGTTGCCGCCTGGAGATTTGCGCTCGCTGTTGGTGGACGGCGCGCTTGGAGGTGTCGGGGGCGTGCTGGTGTTTCTGCCGCAGATTGTGCTGCTGTTTTTTTTCATCGGGTTGCTGGAAAGTTCCGGGTACATGGCGCGCGCCGCCTATTTGATGGACGGGGTGATGGCCAGGGCGGGACTGACCGGCAAGGCGTTTCTGCCGCTTTTCAGCTCCTATGCGTGTGCGATTCCCGGGGTGATGGCCACCCGCATGATCGGTTCGGCCAAGGAACGGCTGGTGACCATGTTCATCGCGCCGTGGATGAGTTGCTCGGCCCGTCTGCCGGTGTATTTCCTGATCGTGCCGCTGTTGCTCAACAAAAACGAAGGCTCGTGGCAACAGGCGCTCGTCCTGTTCGTGATCTACTCGCTGGGCACGCTCAGCGCCTTTGCGGTCGGCCGCCTATTGCGTCGGCGACTCGGCCCGGACCATGGCACAAACCAATTCATGCTGGAACTGCCACCCTACCGGCCGCCGCAGTGGAGTTATATTTTCCGGCATGTCCTCGAACGTGGCTGGTCGTTTGTCGCCAAGGCTGGCACCGTCATCCTCGGCTTGTCGATCCTGCTGTGGGCGCTCACGACCTACCCGAAAACCACCGGCGACAGCACCGGCAAGCTCGCGGCAAGCGCCATGGGCCGGATCGGCAACGTGATCGAACCGGCGGTCAAACCGCTGGGCTTCGATGGCCGGGTCGGCACGGCCATTCTCACGTCGTTCGCCGCCCGCGAGGTCTTCGTTTCGTCGCTGGCGGTGTTGTTCCGGGTGGACCCGTCGTCTGGAAAACAGGCGACGCGCAATTCGCTGCGCGACCGTTTGTCCAGTGCGAAATGGCCGGATGGCACGCCGCTTTTCACGCGGCTGTCGATGGTTTCGCTGTTGGTGTTCTATGTTTACGCGCTGCAA
>Ga0118677_10008405_pt1 | contig 16556 bp, 17 predicted proteins | sample AliMusrvi5mmetaG_FD_86154 | JGI IMG/M metagenome (GOLD analysis project Ga0118677, IMG submission 86154) | reverse complement strand
TCGTCGGACAAACCCTCCCTCCCTTCCCCTGGTATTTCGGAGGGCAGCTTTACTTGAACCTATTCGTCCATGCGGAAGATACCGCCCGGTTCTGCCGTGAAAATAATTTGCGGCTCTGCCTCGACGTCTGCCACTCCCGGCTCGCCGCCAATCATTTCGGCTATTCCTTCAAGGCCATGATCGATCAGCTGGCCCCCTTCACCGCCCACCTTCACATGGCGGACGCCCGCGGCGTCGATGGCGAAGGGCTTCAAATCAGTGAGGGCGACATTGATTTCCCGGCCCTGGTTGATCAACTCCAGCGGCAGTGTCCGACGGCTTCCTTCATCCCGGAGATCTGGCAGGGGCATAAAAACAATGGAGAGGGTTTCTGGCTCGCCCTTGAACGGCTTGAAGCCATAGGACTATGAAACTTGTCTTTCCCATCCTCCGCATGAATTGGTACCGCGTGCTGGCAACCACCATTGACGCCGCCTTGGCGCAGGGCCATGAGGTTGAATGCTGGCACTCCATTGGCGGCTATCACTGGGCCTCGAACCGGCCAAATCTGGAGCGCGTCCCCCATTTTGTTCACGGCGTCCCAACCGTGTTTGAATACGAAGCCAATCGCACCTTCGTTAATTTGCTCAACGATCATAAACCTGCTGCGGTAATCAGTCTCTGCAATCCGTGGGATGCCGAGGTGGGTAAACCTTTTCAGGTCCCAGGGAAGAAACCCCTCTGGGTAACGCTGGCTACAAATGACTCCTTCATTGGCGTCACGACACCCGATCAGATGGCCGCAAACAGCCTGATTGTACTGCGGACAAAGCACGAGGAAGACTGCACCATTGATGACCATACTGCGGATGTCCGTGATCTCCTGCGCCGCATGGAAGCGGAACCCGAACTTCACGGCGCCATGCATACCAAAACTATTCGCGAGCGGCTCGAAAAACCCTGGAGCACCGCGATGATTGATCATTTTCGCACACATACAGTAAGGACAGGCTATCCCCTTCTCGACTCGGCCATGAACATTGATGCCGCCGCCGTTCGGACAGCCTGGGGACTCCCTCCCCACGGTCCCATCATCGGCTGCCTTTCCTCACCCTACGGCACCGTGCTCAATGTACCTTGGGAAAAGGCGTTTGCCACCACCTCCCCATTGCGTCAACGGTATTGGAACTATCAGTGGAAAGGCCTGCGGGGAGCCTTAAACCCGGCCCCTAATGAGCAGCAGGTCATGCAGGCGCTCAAAAACTTCGCGGACCGGAATAACGCACCTCTGGTCGTCAAACTCCGCCACACACAGGATGCCACACCCTGGATGCAAAAACTGGCCGATAAAATCATCGGTGAAGAGTCCTATTATCCTCATAGCGCAGTTGAATTGGCAGCGATTGCCAGCGTCATGTTCGGTTTCTTCTCTACCGGCGCCCCGGAAGCCATCGCCGCAGGGCATCCGTTTATAAACCTTGGAATCCCGGGTTACAACCGTGAAGACTGGGAACGCGCCACCAGCATGTTCATCGGCATGTTCAACCACCCCGGTGTATCCTGGACTTTTGAGGCGGACGATTGGATACGACAGGCCGCATCATTGCCATTGGAAACCTTCACCCTGAACCCTGCCGCCCATCGGGACTATGCCAACTTTTTCTGCGGCCCACTGGATGGCCGCCACTCCCCACGTGTCATCTATGCCTTGGAACAGGTTGCCAACGGATGCCTTCCTGCCGAAATTCCCTGTGACGAAAACCACTATGTCAGGTTGCCCGCGAGCGCCTGAAATTAAGGAACAACAACATGGCTTCCCTGCTCACTGAAATTCGACATTGGGCCAGCAATCGGGCACGCCGGAAATATCCGGAACTCAGCCCACGCCGCTGGTCAAACCGTGAATTGGGCACTTACGCGCCCCTTTTCGGCGGAAATGTGGTTAACGTGTCAGGCTTTCGCGACGAGGACAAGGAAGGCCGCACCTACAAAAGTTATTTCACCAAGGCATCCCGCTACGATGTCACCAATTATTGGGGATCCAGCACACCCAATGATGGGGCGCCGGATTCCGTTTTTCTCGATCTCGCCGCCGATCTTCCTGATGCCATGAAACAAAAGTACGACGTCGTCTTCAGCCATACCGTGCTGGAACACATCTTCGATGTTCCAACGGCGGTTGGTAATATGGCCGGCATGACCCGCGACGTCATGATCATGATCGTTCCGTTCATGCAGGACGAACATTATTCACCCGGTTTGTATGGCGACTTCTGGCGGTTCACTCCGCTATGCGTCAAGCAATTGATGGAAAACAATGGGCTCTCCCTGATCCATCTCAGCAGCAACAACAGTCCCTGGTTCCCTGTCTATCTTTTGGGTATCGGCAGCCGGAATCCCGAGCAATGGAAACCTCACTTCCCCCATCCCTATGACTGGGAGCAACGGGTCGGGCGCTCCACGTTCACCTATCCGGGCTGCGCGTGGTAGGCATGGTTGCCAAAAATAGAGAAAAAAAAACGGAAGCGCTTCCGTTTTTTCCGAACTGGAGCCCACCGTTCTGTAGCCCATGATTAACGCGTATTATTTTTTCCGCGATTCAGAGATCCGCAGGTCGGTCGTACAAGGCACCCTGAAATGCCCTGGGGCCAACTACATGCTGTATGGCGCTGATCAAATGCCAACGACGGACTTTGCGATCCACCACAACCTGCAGGATACCACCCCGCCTTCCATCTGGATTACGCGGTTAGCATGGCTGGCGGATCACGCCATCAAGGCCGTAGGGGGATCCAGTGGCGATTTCCAGACGGTTTTCAAGGAATGGCGCCGGTGCCGCCGGGACGAAATCGTGGTATCAACCGTCGATAACGTCGGCGTGCCTTTGGCTATTTTGAATTATTTCGGACTGCTGAGACGGCCGCTTCTCTATATCAGCATCGGATTACCTGAGCGAATCGCCCCGATTAAGTCGGCTTTTATCCGTGCCCTCTATCGCACGCTCTATCGACGAGTACCCCGTTTTGTGACTTACGGTTGGCAGGAAGCCTTCCGGCTTCGAGAATGGCTCGGATTGCCTCCTGACAGTAACCGGGTCACGTTTGTCCCCTTTGCCGTTGATCCCCTTGCCTTCTCACCTATGCCGGAGACTCCGGTAGAAACCCAGGTTCTGTCTGTCGGTGCCGATATGATGCGGGATTTTCATCTGTTGCTGGCAGTGGCGGCAGAACTGCCGTCCGTAACTTTCAAGATCATCACGTCGCCTCGCCATGCTGCCAGCTTCAGCTCGGTGCCAGCCAATGTTCAGATCCTCACCAATGTCCCGTTTTCAGAAATCCGGCAACACCTGGCCGGCGCCCAACTGATTGTGCTGCCCTGTCACGAGAATACCTATTCCAGTGGCACCACTACCCTGCTGCAATGCATGGCCATGGCCAAACCCATCGTCGTGACCCGAACCGGGGCCATTCGTGATGGTTATCAGTTGGAGGATGATGTCAATTGCCGTCTCGTGACCCCTGGTTCAAACGATGAATTAAAACAGGCCATTCAACAACTTCTGGACGACCGAACCGCCCAGGAACGCATCGGCGCCGCGGCACGCAGGACCGTGGAGTCCCACCTCACATGGGACCATTATGTCCAACGTATGACCGCGATCTTGAATTCGATGGCCCCACAGACAAGCAAATGTCATGAAAATCGAAATTCACGAATCTGAACTGATTCAACGCAAAGGCTTCAACGGCTTTTACGGGTTCTTCCTCTCGGCCTTGACCCGATACAAAGGGGCCAAGCCTAACCGCAAACCACGGCCCCTTCCCCGGCTCACCGCACCGCGCGAACACGAAAGCGCCTGGATTCAGGTGGATGGGCATCTTGTATTCTTCGACATGAGCGACCATGTCTTCCTTTACGATATCGAAGCGCTCAAACTCTGCGATGTGTACTTCAAGGCCAATCTGAACTGGCCCGTCACCGACCGGGTTCTGACCCGGACCGAAGTAACCGGCCATCGCGGTAAGATCGTGCCCTTCATGTTTTTTGCCGACCAACTTGACCAGTACCCCCGCCATCGCGCCTGGAACACCTTCTGGCATGGAAAAAAACGCTCTTACGATGTGTGCCACGTTACGGGGGTCTACATGAATCCTGTCCGGGATGAAGCCCCCTCCATTTTTCTGGATTCCACCGCCCCGATCACTCCGGCCAACTACCATTTCTGGATCCGCTACCACACCCAAAAGGCCTTGAAACAAGCCGGCATCAGCGGCTGCTACCGCTTGACGAGCCGGGCCAACAAACAGATTGAAGATCATGCCGCTGTCCATCCGAACATGAGCCAGCACGAATTCGCCCGGCGGATCTTTGATTCCCGACTGACTGTGGTAAATACCCTTCCCCACGCTGTGCTCCCCTGGAAAGCCACGGAAAGCCTGGCGATGGGCCGCCCCCTGGTTCTCGACACCGCCCCTTTAATTGAAATCCCCGCCCCGTTCACACTCCAGGCCGGCCTTCACTACCTGGAACTCTTCCCCGATATTGGCGGATTTGACCTCAAGGCCGACCTGGATACCCCGTCAAGTTATCGCATCCTCACGCGGCTGACACCATCCGCCTTCACCGAACGGGCCATCTGGCTCCGCCGCATCCTCGCCGACCAGGCCCAAATTGAGGCTATGACGGAAGCCGCCGACCACTATGCCCGCACCATTCTGACCAAACCCGTCGTGGCCGACTATATTTGCGACCAGGTCAAAGCACATATTCATTAACCCGTAATTATTCTGGAGAACATCATGGAAGCACTTGCTCTTGCCCTCGCCCGAAGCCCCCGCCTTGCCCCGCTGGTAAAATTGGCGTCGGCCGTAATCCCCCCGGTGGGTAAATTGAAAAAATATCGCAATGCCGCCGCCATCGCGACCGATATCATCGCCGGACGCACCCTCTGCAAAGGTCATCCCGTCACCATTCGGCTGGCCACCGCATCCATATGCAACTACCGCTGTCTGTTTTGTGAAATCCACAAGGACAATATTCTCTTTCCGGATCGCAAACATAACCTGATCAGCCTCGACAATGTCCGCAATTATGAAGCGTTTCTCAGTACGGCGGGCCGGATTAGTTTCTATGGCGGTTCCGCCGAACCCCTTCTGAACAAGGACTTCGGGAATATCGTCGTTTACCTGAAACAGAAATTCGGAAATGAACTCATGGTGAACACCAATGGTTCGTGTCTAACAGAAAAACTCTCGGATCTCCTGATCCAATACGGGTTCGACTATATCCTGCTCTCCTACCACGCCGGTACCGCGGATACCTATCGCCATTTAATGACCGGCGATATCAGCCGGGTTGACAAGCAGATGGTTTATCTGGCGGATCAGAAAGGCCGGCTGGGGCGTAAGGAACCCATCGTGGATTTGAACTTTGCCCTGCAAAAATTAAACGCGAACGAAGCCAGGGCCATTCTGGACAAAGCCCTCCTGTTCAAGGCGAAAACCGTTCACATCAACCGCTATTACGGCGGGCGTAATAAACTCCAGGATCGCCATGTGTCTTTCGAATTTGATGTGGAAGCCGGAAACCAGGCCCTGGATGACCTGTACCGGTATGCCAAGGAAAAGGGGGTGACCCTGCTGCCGGCGAAGCCTCCCTACTGGGAACCCAAGTCTACCGTCGCCCCATGGAATCCCGAAAATGTGAACACGAAAACCCGTTGTTACGCACCCTGGCTCAGCCTGCAAATGGACCCGGTGCTCGATGAAGGGGACTGCCATTACGCCTCGGTCTGTAACCGGATCACCCTGTTCAAAGTCCGGTATCAGGAGGCCAAATTCAGGACCTCCGCTGAATTTAAGAAACTCTGGAATCACCCTGTGCTCCGATACCTGCGGGAAACGGTGAATACCGATACGCCCAACCCCATGTGCAAATACTGTAAAAACTGTGATCGGGAACTGCTCCGCAATGTGGATTCAACCCAATATGCCAGTATCCGGGATCAGGCCGTAATCGACTTTTTCAGGGAATGCCAAAAGCGCGGCCCCTATCCGGAAATACCTGGCGTAGAAGTCCTGGATAGCAATCCATTTTCCGAGGCCCGGTTCCAGGATAAACTGGCTGAATCCGAACTTCTAAATAGCTGAGAATAGTCAATAAACCAAAACGTGATATTTCCTTTCAACAGACTCCGGGGCTTCAAAAAATCCTTGGTGTTACGTGCCGATCTCATGCGGGCTCGAGGGCGTGAGTTTGATATTTCGCTATTCCATGAATTTGCTCCGCCTCCAGCGGGGGGAGGCCACCAATTCATGAGGGCCATCTGGACTGAAATGGAGCGCCGTGGATTCCGTGTAGAGGGAAATACCATTTCCCGAACTACGCGATCCTGCCTCTTTAACTCATTCAATTTTGACGCCACACGCTTAAAGGCTTTTTGTCGCCCGGCTTGCCGTATGGTTCACCGTGTCGATGGCCCTATCGGGGTCTACCGCGGCTTCGATGACGGCACCGACCGCCGAATTGCGGAAATCAACCATGAATTCGCGGAGGCCACCATTTTCCAGTCTCATTACAGCCTACAGAAACACCGGGAACTGGGCTTGGAATTCCGTAATCCCGTAGTCATCCCCAATACTACCGACCCCGCCATTTTTCATGCCAAACACCGAATTCCCTTTGATCATACCCGGAAAGTAAAACTGATCTCCGTCAGTTGGTCCGACAACATCAACAAAGGGGCACCGGTTTACCAATGGCTGGACGAACATCTCGACTGGTCCCGCTACGAGTACACCTTCATCGGGCGGTCACCGATCACCTTCAAAAACATCCGGATGATCGCTCCGCTCGCCTCAACTGATCTGGCGCAGGAACTTCGGCAGCATGATCTCTACATTACCGCCAGCCGGCATGACCCCTGTTCCAATTCCCTGTTGGAAGCACTGGCCTGCGGACTCCCCGCTCTTTACCTCAACAGTGGCGGTCATCCTGAGATCGCCGGACAAGCCGGTCTGCCCTTCAACGAACCGCACGAGATCCCGGTCTTGCTGGAACAACTTGCGGCCCGTTACGGGCAGTTTCAGGCAGCGATCCAAGTGCCGGAAATCCGCCGCATTGCGGACCAGTATCTTGACGTCATGGGGTTTGGACAATGATCATTTCTCAAATCCCGCAGACCCTTGCCATGCGAGCAGCCTCCATCTTCTGGCCACCCCATTCACGGCTTATTCTCGTCAGCGATACCGCCTCCTGGGTGATTGATGAGGAAATGCGGGCGATTGCCACTGTGGCCACATCGCTTGGCCTCAAGGTTGCCGGACCGAAATGGGAGCGGGGCTCCCGCCACCAGGCGGTTTTCTACGGGAGCCAGTTCTATCTCTTTGATGACTACTGGCTCAGATCGGGCCACAATATCGGGGTTGCCTATTTCCACGGTCTTCCCGGCACCGGCCACCAGGAATTCGACGATCTCTTCAACAAGGTTAAAAAACATCACGAACGCCTGAGCCGGGTCCAGGTCAGCCACAGCGAAATGAGGAATTGCCTGCTCACCACGGGGATTGCGCCTGAAAAATTACACCTGATCCCCATCGGCATCAACTTGTCACTCTTCCCGCAACAGACCCCGGACTCAAGGCGCAAGTTCCGTGAGAAGTACAACATCCCGCTCTCGGCCACCGTGATCGGATCGTTCCAGAAGGACGGGAACGGTTGGGGCGCGGGGCTGGAACCCAAGCTGATCAAGGGGCCGGACACATTTATCTCTGTCATGGCGGCGCTGAAGTCCCGCGTGCCAGAACTGGTCGTCCTGCTCTCCGGTCCTGCCCGTGGTTTCGTCAAGGCCGGCCTCGAAAAGCACGGCATCCCCTATCGTCATTTCAATTTGCCTCGCTATGCCGACATCGGGGAACTGTTCCAGACCCTCGATTTGTACCTGATCACCTCGCGTCAGGAAGGCGGCCCCAAGGCGGTATTGGAATCCATGGCCAGCGGCATCCCCCTGGTGACCACCCGGGTGGGTCAAGCCATGGATATGGTGCGACATGGCGAGAATGGCTGGATGACGGCTGTCGATGATGTTGAGGGCCTTGCCTATTGGGCGCAGTGGAGTCTCGAGCATTCCGATGAACGGCGTCGCGCCATTTCTGCCGGACTCCATACTGCTGCAGAAAACGAATACAGCAGACAGTCCCCCTTATGGAAAACATTTTTGGAAGGCTTTGTAAGCAACAAATGAAAACTCAAACTGGCCCGAGGAGGAAACGATGAGTAAGTCGACAACAACGAACGTGCTGGCTGATCCCGAGATTCAACGCCATACCCAGCGAATCCTGGTGTTGCAGAAAGAGGAGCAGCAGACGCGGGAACAACTGGGCCGAATTGTGGCAGAGATTGGCGCCGAACTCATCGCCACCAAAGCCGCGCTCGACAAGACCGCGGACAAGACGGCCTGGCAGCGCTGGCTGAAGGACCACGTTCATTACTCGGTAGAAACGGCGCAGAACTACATGAGCGTGGCGACGTTCGCCGAAAAAAACGGAAGCGCTTCCGTTTTTTTGGAGCTCGATCCCACCGTCTTGTACCGCGTCGCCGCGTTGCCCGATGCGTTGACCGCCACGCTCACCCCCGATACGCCGTTGACCGACCCGCAAACCGGAAGGACAACGCCGTTGAGAGGGATGAGCACCCGGGCGTTGGATCGGGCACTGGACGCGTTGGAAGGCAAGACGACCCCTCAGAAGCCGAAACCTGCTTCCGTGGACGTCTTGTTGCCGGGCGAGACTCGTGAGGACGTTGCCGCCGCCGCCCAACGGATCATGGGACGGCTGTCCGACCAACTGGCGGAAATTCGCAAAAAAAAGGGAACGTTGACCGGCGACTCAAAACAACGCGTCCTGGAGGCAATTGATCGCTTGCGCGGCATCGTATTGAAATGGCCTGCCTGGGCGTCACCCGCCACCAAGAAGAAACCCTCGCGATGAGATTATGAAAGAGGCCGACCGACGCGGCGGTTGGGGCAATAAGAGACAGTCTTCCTGTCACTGATTCTCTGCTCGGTACGCAATGAATAATAGCGTAAGCGGATCAATTCCCGCATTTGATTCACGGCAGCCTCCCCTTCGGAGAGCGGACGAGGAGAGGGAGAGGGCAAAAGCCGTTCCTTACAAAACACAAGCTCGTACAATTCCACAGCCCGTCGAGCCTGGTCGGCTTGCCAATCCTGTACCCCGCCTTGTCGCTCTAATTGCTCGCAGAAAAAGCGAATCTTGTCCGTCAGGTTTTCAATAACGCCAGGGATTTCGGTCTGCAAATACCGGCGTACCCACGACACATAGAACGGGATGTTACGTTCAGGGACGACCCCTCGGCTCCTAAGAAAATCCATAAACTTTTGAAGGTCAATTGGTTCCATGGTTACCTCGATGAGTTGTTAAGCCCCGGCGACCAACTACCGCCAGCGGTATAGCCTATATATTAGCTATCTTTAGCCGCTCGAAACAACCTGATTTTAGCCTCCCTGCGTTTTGATATACCGCCAGCGGCTCATCCTGTATATAGACTATGGATTACCGCTCGATAGGAGATGGGCACCAACTAAACGGATAACGCGTATGGACTGTGTGCGGCCTTATTCGATGGTGATTGATTTCAAGTTATCCTCTTAAAACACAGGGAGTTAACGGTGAGAATCGCCCTGGTGGAAGCCGTGTCTTGACACATATTTAGCGCGGATGTAATTTCAGACTTAAATGAGGCTGGCATTGATTTTTTGTCGGGAGTCCGACTAATCACCGCCAGCGGCAGAATATATGTTGTGATATTCAGATACAGATGAAAATAATCCGCACAATTCTATATAGTGTTGCCGTTTTCCTGTTAGTAGGTGGAGCTTTCATAGGTTGGTCATATGTTAACGCAAGAAGGGAAGTTGCGGAGGCCTGTTCGTTGCACCCAGTTCTCACAAAGGCTGACATGGTTTTTGGGAAAGCTAGGCTCTACCCAATGCGATTTCAAACTGACAAATTAAGGCTTTTGTGGTGCCTCCAGTATTGGGCTAGGGAAGATATTGAACTTTGGGAATTGGTCGTCTCGTTTAATGGAGAAATTCTGTGGGATAGCCATGGTTTTCTAACGCCTTTGCCAGAACAGAAAAAATCAAGAATCACAACCAGTCTCTGAACGGTACGGCTCGCACGCTCGCCGTCCGTTAGAGACATCGTTCTGCATGAAAAGAACTTCTTGAATCATAATGCTATTAGCAATACGCTTTCAATATGGATGAGATTAAATTCACCTGGGATGAGGAAAAGGCAAAGGCCAATGTGCGCAAACATCATGTCTCATTTGAAGAGGCAACATCGGTGTTTGCTGATGAAAATGCCCGACTGAAGCATGATCCTGAACATTCGGATGAAGAAGATAGGTTTATCATTCTTGGATTTAGCTCAACGCTTCGCATTTTGGTCGTGTGTCATGTGTATCGGCAGGGCGATCAGGTGATTAGGATCATTTCGGCTCGCAAAGCGACCCGAAATGAACACAAGCAATATGGGAGGGAATATGAAAAAGGAATATGATTTTTCGGATTCGGTTCGCAATCCGTATGCCAAGTTTTTTAGGAAACAGGTTACCATGCGTTTGGGGACTGATGTCATTGAATATTTCAAGGCTTTGGCAAAAGAAACCGGGGTGCCGTACCAAAACCTGATTAACTTGTATCTCCGCGAATGTGCTCATTCCGGCAAGAAACTCGCGCTAAAATGGGCATCATAGAATTGCAGAACCACCCGCTCCTCGGTACGGCTGTCGCCGCCCGAGAGCAGGCCGTTCGCCAGGACAGATACATGAAGCAAAAAAGATTAGCCGGATTCATCAACCATGAACTGTTGACGGCTCTTGTCGTTGTGAACATTCTTTACTGGATTGGTTACGGTGTTGCGAAGGGACTCGGCCTACATGGGAAGCAGTCATTGATTCCACCCGCGATCACAGTGGGCAGTTTCCTCGCCTACATTATCGGCCTGAACTTGAAAGAAGTGATCGGCAGACGCAAGAAGAACTAGGCGAACACGCCCTCGCTCGGTACGTCGCTAGCGCGCCGCCCGAGAAGGGCAACGTTCGGGAAAATATTTATGATGAGAAAATGGATGAAACTTGCAGCGATAGTTATTGCCATTGGGGCATTTGGTGTTGGGTGTGAAGATGATGAAAGCCCAATGCAGCCAGGGGATTGCACCATTACAGTTATCAACTCTACACCTTCAATAATCCACGTTACATACCAGACGCAGACATGGGACGTTGTAGTCCCGGCAACCGATGTATCGCATAAGGTGAGCAAAGATATTGCACCTCGCTCAGAGGATGATCTTTCAGTCCACTTTGATAATCAGCTTGGAACATCAAGAATCCAGGTTGAGAAGGATGGCTTGCAGAAGAATTATGATGTAGGTTTTAATTCTGAAAAGTTGACGATTCAGGATAGCGACTTCACGAAAAAAAGAAACCCCGAACCAGCTCTTTGACCGCGACGGCTCGCACGCTCGCTGCGGGTCAAGAGACTCGTTGGGGCAAGAGATGAAATGATGATTTTGATTAAACTAATTGTCATTATTGCCATGTGGATAGGATCGGCAATGTTAATGGATAAGCTGGGAATCAATCCGCTTGTCGCCCCAGGCATGGTGTTCTTTGGCGGCATCAGTTTCTTTCTCGGACCGTATGCGACAGGTTCTGGATTCTTTGGGCCTGGCGTCCTCTATGTAAACTCGGCCACACCGGCATGGATCTGGAGGCTCTTCGGCATCATTCTCTGGATTGCCGCAGGGGTCACGATGATATATATGTGGACACACAAAGAGGCATGAACGGAAACCCCAACAACGGCCTCGTCCGTACGCGCTATCGCGCGCCGGACACGCCGGGCGTTGGGCAAACAGAATGAAGAGACAAATTCAGTTTATGTATGCGCTGTGGTTCGTGATCCTATTCGCGGGCGCCCTCGTCTGGCTCGCACCGACCTTCTTCATGATCAGCGCAGTGCATGCAGCTGCGCGGACAACTTCGCGACAGCAGGAACTTAAGACAGCCCCGCCTGACTTCCAACCATCGCGGAAGGAATACGAGGCCGCTTGCGCTGACGCGCAAGCAACGTGGGGGGCAACTTGTTTAGGCCAGAAGAGCGTTTTCTTCCTGTCGGCATCCATCTTCGCCATAGCGATTCTGGGTCTCATGTGGACTGATCGGTTTGCAGGGGCTCTGCGGAAGGGGCCGCCTTCGCTGCCAAAATGAACTTCCGCGCACAGAAATGAAAGATATGCCCAACCAAGCCTCCGACGCGCCTTCGAAACCCGCGCCGGGCGCGGCTTCCTCAGCGCATCAAGGCTAACGTTGGACTCGGAGAGATGAATGACAATAATCGAGCAGATTAATTACCAAAGAAAGCCATATAAGATCGCCTCGTATGGTTTCGGGATTTTGGCTGTCGTGGCTCTCGCAGGAGGAGTCGCATTGTTCTGGCAATGTTTTGTCACCCAAAGAATGGATACACAACCGGACGGGCTTTCTTGGGCAATCAATATCGGCTGGCTGATTGGCTTTTTCGGGTGGTATGCGGCAATGTTGATCCCGTTTTTTACTCTTCGGTGTCCGAAGTGTAGAATGAAAATAGGGCCACCAAGGAAAAATTGGCTGCACTGCCCTTGTTGCGGAATCAGGTTTACCGAAGAAATATCAACATGAGTCCAACCAGGCGCTCCTGGCTATCGGCGCTGACGCGCCTCAGCCAAAGCGCCGTCGTTGGGCAATCAGATGAAGAGATACGAATCAGAATGGTGGACAATCGCTCTTCCAGATGATTGGGAGGCGGAGGATGGCGAGCACGCCGTGGCCATCTTCTCGGAACAGGGCGTCGGCGCGGTCCAAGTGAGTGCTTCGCGCAACAACAACGGACCGGTCACGGATGCCGACCTACACGACTTCGCAAAGGAACACCTAGACGCAGGTGCAAAGACCAAGGATGTGACGTGCGGAGACTTTTCCGGCTTCTACTTCCACTTTGGGACGGAGGAAATGTATCAGCGACAGTGGTGGCTGAGGCGCGACGACACCATGGTGTTTGTCACGTATACGGCGGCACCGGAGCACAAGGGCACGGAGGACGTGGTCGTTGATGGCATCGTGGCTTCACTGAAAAAGAGATGAGGAAGCCCAACACCACCTCCCACTTTACGGCTCGTTCCTCGCCGAAAGTGAAGGTGACCGTTGGACAACAATGATAGTGAATAAAAATATGATATTTGGGATTCCGCTGCTGGCGGTATGTGTTATTGCGATAGTGATTATAGGCACTCATTCGCTTTCATACAGCCATCGATTCGCAAAAGAAGATCCATATCGTGTCTGGATGGCCGCATTAAAAGAATTTGTCGGCCCAGCCTATTATTTGGGTAGTGAAGCAGAGTTTTCGTATTTTCGAGTTGGTGATATCTTATGCGAGAGTTTCAAGGTCAGAACCGCTGAATGTGCTCTTCCTCGAACATTTCAATTCGGGAAAGAAAAACCTTATCGCATAACATTTTCAATGGTTCCAGAGAACTATCGTGAGACGAAATGAACTGCCCCAACCAGCTCTCGGACCGCGACGGCTCGCACGCTCGCCGCGGGTCAAGAGTCACGTTCGGGATTCGGATCGGAGGGAACATGGGTGACGTAAAGTTCAACTGTCCAAGTTGTGGTCAATCACTGGAAGCGCCGGATGACATGGCGGGCACGACCTGCGAATGTCCCGCGTGCAAGAAGACCCTGCAGGTACCACTGGCAAGGCCAAGATTGGCACTCAAGAAGCTGCCTCCATCACCTCCAAGACCGCCCCCTCCACCTCCGATCCTCCCCGAGACTGTCGCCGTAACCACGCCTACTCCGGATCTGCTCGGCGCTCTGCGAACTCAGTTTCCACGCGTATACAAACACGTTGTGGGCTGCCTGATGCCGGGCGAGCAAGTAATGTTCTGGTTCTGCCCAATCGATGTCGAGGGAGTGGTTGCGTTGTCGGATCGCGTGTGTATCGTAAAGGTCGGATGGGACTATGGAGCGATGTTCGGCGCGAAAGTCGGGGTCTTCTACTATCGCGATATTGCTTCCGTTGAAGTGCGGCAGGGAGGTTTTCTCACTGCTGTCGAGATCGTCACAATGGGCAATCAGGGAATCCGCACCACTGGAACCGGGTTTCTTGACGCAATGGGGGCCGAATGTCGCGAAGCAACGAACACGTTTCGCATTAGAACGGACACTTTGCAGCAGAACTATCAGTATGTCTCGGCTCTCCAAAGTTTAGTTGGCCGGTCGAAGTGACGATTGGAAATGCCGGATGCTGAACGACAAGTGCAAGAACAGGGGTGGTATATGTGCATGCCGAAGATGAATGACCGTGAGTTTCGGGAACTGGTTCAGAAGGCGGTGGATACGATCCGGGCGAATGATCCACACCTGCAAGACGAGCAGGCCGACTTTGACGCGCGCTACATCATCCTCAAGTACGAACTCGGGAAGAAGGGTTGGAAACCAGAAGACTCCCCACTACTGCCAACCCGCGATCTCATTGATGACATCGTTGACATCATGATGGGCGAGGGCGATTCATAGAGGAATCTCGGCCCGAACAGGCCGTCGCAGTTTACCTCGCGTCCCGCTCGGAAACTGAACGGCAACGTTGGGGCAGGAGGAGAAGATGAAAAGAATACTGATACTGGCGGGCATACTCCTTGCGGTCGTGGGACCAATCCGTTCCTCAGCGTCGGAACCGGAACCGAATTGGACGAACAGATACCTGGAGGTGAAACAGCAACTACTCGATTCTCTGAAACCGCCCGCAGTTGGACAGACCGTGACCATCACCCGGCGGATTGGTGGTGAGTACACCGGGAGGATCACGTCCATCTCGTCAAACTCCGTCGCGATGGGCGGAAACAGATACGAAGCTCGTCAGCTTACGGATGAGACGTGCGAGAAACTCTTTCCTGAGTCGAATGCGGCCAAACTAGCGCGGCAACAAATCACGAGAGAACGTGACGCTTTTCGTGAGCGTCAGGAGACCGACCGGAGGAAAGCGGACGAGGCAGCACGAGTTCTGGCGAAGGCGGAGGAACAGAAGCGCCTTGCGGCCGCCGGACATGTGCCCGAGGCCAAGGGGGGTGCTGTTTCGGAGCCTCAACCAACACAAGCCCCGCGAACCACTCCCAAACCTGCATCTCCCCCGCCACCGCCTGCACCCGCTAGCAGCGATTCAACTGGCTCGCTCGTTGTCGGAATTGTTTTTGCTGTCATTGTGGTCGTGGCTCTCGCAAGTGCCGCGTCGCGCCGCAAGGGGCATGGGCTTTCGGTGAATGCTTCAGGTTCTGCAGTGTGTCCGAAGTGTGGCTCGACAAACATCCAAGCGACGACAGAGGGAGAAACGCAGGGGTTTGGTGCGGGCAAAGGATGCCTCGGCTTGCTCCTCTTTGGCCCAATTGGATTCCTCTGTGGACTCTGCGGAATGGGGAAAGGCAAGACGAATGCGATCAGGATGTGCATGGCGTGTGGGAAGAAGTTCTGATTCGGACTTTGGCCCGATACGAAAGACCCTCGGCATAGTTGGCGATTGGATCGGCTGTCACCAACTTCCCGAGAGGAGTCTTTACTTCCGCCACACGCAGTTCCCAGTTTCCTGAGTTCCGAGTTGGGGTGAATATCAGTTGTAAGTCCTTGATTTGCAGGTAAGCGATTGCAGATTTGGGTGTCCCGAGCGTAGAATCGCTCCATGTTCATTCGTCAGAAGCGGAACAAATCCGGACGTATCAGCGTGCAGGTCATCGATAAGAGCAATGGCTATCGAGTGGCCAAGACTCTTGGGACTGCTGGCGATCCGGACGAGATCGGACGGCTTGTTGAATTGGGTAAGGTGTTTATTGAGAGGCAGAGCGGCCAGTATTCCCTGTTTCCGCAGGATGAGCGCGACAACGCCGTTGTGTTGGACTTTGTCAGCACGTTGAAGAACACATCGATTCGCACGGTTGGGCCGGAGTTGATTTTTGGGCGGCTGTTTGACGAGATTGGTTTTGACGCAATACCTGAGCCGATGTTTCGAGAGATTGTCGTTGCCCGGTTAGCTTATCCGACCAGCAAGCTCAAAACGGTGGACTATCTGTATCGCTACCAAGGCAAGATCGTCTCGCCGGACAGTATCTACTTGTTCCTCGACCGTCTCAACGACCGCTACAGTCAGCAGGCTCAGGAGATTGCTTATCGCCATTCGCGCAAGATACTCAAGCAGATCAGCGTCGTCTTCTATGACATGACCAGCTTGTACTTCGAGACCGAGGACGAGGATGACCTGCGGAAGATAGGCTTTTCCAAGGACGGCAAGTTCCAGAACCCTCAGATTATGCTCGGCTTGTTGGTTGGAGAAAACGGCTATCCAATCGGCTATGACATTTTTGAAGGCAACACATTCGAGGGCAAGACGCTCCTGCCGGTTTTGCAGCAAATCCAGGAGAAATACAGTTTTGGCAAACCGGTTGTCGTTGCCGACGCCG
>Ga0118677_10008403_pt1 | contig 16560 bp, 13 predicted proteins | sample AliMusrvi5mmetaG_FD_86154 | JGI IMG/M metagenome (GOLD analysis project Ga0118677, IMG submission 86154) | reverse complement strand
TTCGAGCGCCTCAGCTCGTCCAGCACCGCCTTTATGCGCTCCTCGAACTGCCCTCGGTATTTTGTACCTGCTACCATGAGCGCGAGATCAAGTGTAACGACGCGCTTGTCTGTCAGCAACTCGGGGACGTTTCCAGAAACAATTTCTTGGGCGAGACCTTCGGCGATCGCTGTCTTTCCAACACCAGCCTCACCGATGAGGACTGGATTGTTCTTGCTACGACGGCAGAGAATCTGGATCACGCGTTCAATCTCCTCGGCGCGGCCGATGACGGGATCAAGTTCCCCCTTTCGCGCGAGTTCCGTCAGATCCCTTCCGAAAGCCTTGAGAGCTGGTGTCTTTGCCTCCTTGCGGGAGGGCGCGGCGCCAGATGCCACTTCCTCTGTATCTGTGGCCTCAGTCTCAATCTCATCCTCGGAGGGTGTAAAATTCGGGTCGAGTTCCTTGAGGACTTCATTGCGGGTTCGGTCGAGATCCACCTCAAGGTTTTTGAGAACCCGCGCCGCCACCCCCTCTCCCTCGCGCAGAAGGCCGAGGAGGATGTGTTCGGTGCCGACATATGAATGCTGAAGGGCCTTCGCCTCCTTCCCTGCAAGCGCCAGAACTTTCTTCACCCGTGGAGTGTAGGGTATATTGCCCGACATTTTGCTCTCGGGTCCAGAACCCACCTGCTTTTCCACTTCCCTGCGGACAGTCTCAAGGTCGAGCCCCATTTTCTGTAAGACGTTCACCGCGACTCCCTGGCCGAGCTTAATCAGCCCCAGGAGGAGATGCTCCGTGCCGACATAGTTATGGTTAAACCGATCGGCTTCCTTGCGTGCAAGAGCCAGAACCTGTTGTGCTCGTGGAGTGAAGTTGTTCATCATGATTCCTTGGTGGTAGTGCCCGGTGGCTCCGGGGACGGGGATGACCCGTTAATCGGGATTTTCCCGATTTCGGGCTCCGGCATCTCTTTTAACTTTGCTCGGATCAGGGCCGCACGCAAGGAATCGCGTTCCTCAGCAGCAAGTTTCGCAACTTGAAGTCCCTTTTGCAGATGCGCTGGCTGGGTCTCTATAAAAAGTTCATCGACCTGAAGGCGCCATTTTGAGGGAAAAAGTCCGAGATCAACGCCCATCTTGATGAAGGATAACATGTTAAGCGCCTCCTTGGATGTCATGAAATGTGCGTGACAAAGGATGCCGAAGGCTCGACCAATCTGATCTAGCAGCGTCTCGGCGCGCTGCTGGAGAAGAATTTGACGGGCATTCTGCTCATGCTCAAGGATCTGGAATATAACTTTGTTAAGGCGACCGATGATCTCCTGCTCGCTTTCCCCGAGGGTGGTCTGATTGGAAACCTGAAAAAGGTTTCCCATGGCCTCACTCCCCTCCCCATGCAGGCCGCGTACGGCCAGCCCGATCTTGTTGACAGAATTGATGATTTTATTTGCCTGCTCCGACATCACCAGTCCGGGCAGGTGCAGCATGGCGCTGGCCCTCATTCCCGTTCCCACGTTGGTGGGACATGCTGTGAGGTAACCGAGATCACGGTGAAAAGCAAAATCCAAGGTCTCCTCGAGCTCTGTATCCGTTTGGTTGATCATTGCGAAGACCTCGTCGAGTTGAAGCCCCGCGCGGATCGCTTGCATCCTCAGGTGATCCTCCTCGTTGATCATGAAACTGAGCGTTTGGGCAGTGTTCATAACCACGCCGCTCCCGGCCCCCTTGGCTGCGTGTTCCCGGCTGATCAAATGTCTCTCCACGAGCACTTGCTTCTCAAGGGGGGAAAGATCCTCGAGTCTTTCAGAAAACGATTCTCTCATCTCGGGGAGATGTTCCACCGCTGTGCGAACCTCCTGAAGCACGCCGACCCTTTCCGCCTTCTTGGACCATCCTGGAAAGGCTCTTCCTTTGATGTTGCGTGCCAGACGAACGCGGCTACTCACCACGATTTGGTCATGCAAACCGGATCCACTCAGCCATTCGCCGGTATTGGCGATGATTCGAGAAAGTTTCACTTGGCTCCGGCCGGGGACCCGGCCTGCTCATCCCTCGACGCGGTGATGCTGTCATCGGGTTTTGATTCCGAAAGATCGTCAGCAGTCTCTAAAAGTCGGATCCTGTCTCGAATTGATGCCGCATCCTCGAAGTTTTCCTCTTTCACGGCCTTTTCAAGATCCAACTGCAGAGAGCCCAACTCCTGTTCCCTGAGGCGTACTGCTGCCAGCTTGGCAGGAACCTTGCCCGTATGAATCACCCCGCGATGCATGTTCTTGATCATGGCAGAAAGACCTTCGGAAAAGGCATCGTAGCAAACACTGCAGCCAAGGCGTCCGGTTTTCTTGAAATCCGCCTGCGAAAAACCGCAGGCAGGGCAACGTACACCGGCGGGATTTTTTTCGATCTCCTGCGCCGCTCCGAGTCCGAGCAGCAGATCAGCCAAGGCGAATCCCGTTGGATCATTAACCCCTTTCTGCTTGGAGCACGACTCGCAGAGATTAACCTTCTGCATTTTCCCCTCCACGATCTGAGTCAGGAAAACGGTAGCCTCCTTGGATTTGCAAACATCACAGAACATTGGTGACACGTTGTAAGGTTAGAAAATCGTCGTGCCCTCCGATTCTGTCAACTCATGGAACCTCTCCATCAAACGGCGCGTGACAGGACCGGGTTTGCCATCCCCGATGGGTCGCCTGTCAAGCTCCACGGCGGGAATGATCTCAGCGGCAGTTCCCGTCAGAAAACACTCCTCTGCAGTATAGATGTCATAGCGGGTCATTTCCGATTCGGAGACCTCGATGCCAAGTTCATCGGCGATTTGGATTGCGACGGCCCGTGTCACTCCCGCCAAGGCTCCAGATGAGATTGGGGGAGTTCTAATGATGCCCTCGCTTACGATGAAAATGTTGTCCCCCGTGCATTCAGAAACTAGTCCCTGCTCGTTGAGCATCAACCCCTCGCCAGCCCCCGCGTGGGTGGCCTCGATCTTCGCCATGATGTTGTTGAGGTAGTTGAGCGATTTAACCATCGGGCTAAGTGCACCGTGGGCAATCCGACGCGTAGCGCAAGTGACAACCTTGAGGCCCTTCTGGTAGCTCTCTTCGGGGTAGAGGGTTATCTTTGCAGCAATGATGATCACCGTCGGCTTAGGGCAATGTTCGGGGCTCAAGCCAAGATTCCCTTTGCCCCTGGTCACCACCAGTCGAATATAACCGTCACGCAGTTCGTTGCGACGGATGGTTTCCAACAGTGCCGCCGTGAGTGTTTTACGCTCAAGAGGAATCTTAAGATGGATTGCAGACGCAGACTTGTAGAGTCGACTGATGTGCTCCTCGAGACGAAACACCCTTCCTTTATAGAAACGGATCCCTTCAAAAACTCCGTCACCATAAAGAAGGCCATGATCGAACACCGAGACCTTTGCCTCTGATTCGGGATAAAAATCACCGTCGATGTATATCTGCATAATTATGGCGATTATGATGGGAATGACTGCCTGTGACAAGCGACTAGCCTGCTAGTACTCTCCTCCAACTGATTTCCTGAGGCAGATGGTGGAGGTAAGGGGATTCGAACCCCTGGCCTTCTCATTGCGAACGAGACGCTCTACCAACTGAGCTATACCCCCAGCTTCACGAACAGGGTAAGATCAGAAAAAAGTCACAGCAAGTAAATCCCCGCCATCCACTCGGTATGGCGGTCGACCGGTGAAATTTAGGAAGTTTCTAGCTTCTGATCCTCAGGATATGGGCAATTCGGTTTAACGGATCGAAGGAGACGTAGTTTCTTGAGCCTCTCCATGAAAAAATCTCTCCCGTGAGAAGATCCTCAACCTCATAAACGGAATCTGGAGAAAGGCCGAGGTCGCCGGTAGGCACGTAGATCCAACCGCTCTGGGCATGACGGAAGTCTGTCGTGACGATCACCAGAACGTCTGCTTCTGCTGAGGACGTAAACTTCCGATAGCAGATAATGGCGCTGTTGTCGCTTCCGCAGAAGGAAAGGTTGTTGGTGTTGTGTAACGCTACATTCTCCCTTCGGATTTTGTTTAGCCTTGTGATCAGCGGTTTGATGTTGCCCGGCGCATCCCAATCACGATGTTTGAACTGATATTTTTCGGAATCCCTGTATTCCTCCCTTCCTGGCAACGCCCCGTTCTCACACAACTCGAAGCCACTATAAATGCCATAAACTCCGCTTAGAGTCGCTGCAAGAACAGCGCGAATCATGAACGCGGGCCGACCGCCCTCCTGAAGGTAGAAAGGCAGGATGTCTGGGGTGTTGGGAAAGAGATTTGGGCGATAGTACTCACGCATCTCACTCCGAGTAAGCTCGGAAAAATATTCCTCGATCTCTGCCCGGGAGTTCCGCCATGTGAAGTAGGTATAGCTTTGAGTGAAGCCCGCCTTGGCGAGAACGCGCATCATCTTTGGACGGGTGAATGCCTCGCTCAGAAAAATCACGTCGGGGAATGCGTCCTGCACCTGCTTGATTACCCACTCCCAGAATGCAACCGGCTTTGTGTGAGGATTATCGACACGGAAGATACGAACGCCTCGCTCTGCCCAGCAGAGGAGTAGATCTCGAAGCTCTTCCCAAAGGGACTGCCACTGGGGATTATGGAAGTTCAGGGGGTAGACATCCTCGTATTTTTTTGGCGGATTTTCCGCATATTTAATCGAACCATCCGGACGGTGGAAGAACCACTCGGGGTGTTGCTTCACGTATGGATGATCGGGGGAGCAGTTGAGTGCAAAGTCTAGGGCAACCTCCATGCCTCTCGATTGAATCTCGCCAAGCAGCCATTCAAAATCCTCGAGCGTTCCAAGTTCTGGTTCCACCTCTCGGTGACCACCGGCAGGTCCACCGATGGCGTAGGGAACCCCGGGTTCGCCCGGCTTGCAGGTCAGGGAGTTATTGGCACCTTTGCGGGCGGTGACGCCTATGGGATGGATCGGGGGAAAATAGATGACGTCAAATCCCATCGCCCTGGCGTCATCCACACGCTCAAGACACTGGCGGAAGGTGGATCCACGATCACCGAACCCTTCCGAAGAACGTGGAAAAAATTCATACCAAGCGGCAAAGGCTGCCCTAGGACGATCGACCCTTATCTTCTGGAAGGGTTCGTAAGTGGCAGATAAAGAGCGGTCCGGCCATTTCTCCATCAGCAGGGAGAGCTTCGCTTCGGAAGCATTCGTCAAAAGCTCGGCTGGGTTGGCGGAGGATGCAATCTCGTCCGCAAATCTTGCAAGTTCCTTGGACTGGACGGACTTACCGGCACGGACAGCGGCCTCACGAACAAGAGCAGCGCCCTCAAGTGTTTCGGATGGCAGGCTTGACACCCCACCTTTGGATTTCTTCTCAATCTCCTCCAGCCAAGACGCAAAGGCGTCCTTCCATGCCTCAATTGTAAACTCCGTAAAGCCAACAGGTCCGGCGGGAAAGCTTCCTTCCCAGCGATCCTGCCCAAGGTGACTCATCGGTGCCTCGTTCCACTTTTTTTCCCCCGCGACTCGCCATTTCAAAATCGCGCGGACAATGTCGTGACCTTCCATGAAGATGTCGGCGGAAACGACGACATTCTCTCCGGGAATGCGTTTGACAGGATACCGTCCTCCTTCGATCTGTGGCTGGAGGTTTTCGATAACGACAGTTTTGAAGATAGAGGCCATGGTCTTGTAAGTATGAAATCCAATACCTAAAACATGAAAGATAGAAGGTTCATGAACTCTAAAAGGATCTGGTATTGGCTGTACGGTTGTTTTTTCCCCGCTGAAACAGCAACGCAGAAAATATGAAAATCAGAAGAAAAATAAAGATCCCCTGCCATTAGGAAAAAAGTTCACGGTTTGGTATCGAGATCCCGCACCAGTGTAGCCAAGCCGTCTAGCGGGTCTTTGTGCTGAAGATTTTCCAATGCCTGGCGAAGACCCATAAGGGCAGGGGAAACATGGGAGAGGAAGGCGGGTTTTCCGCAGTGGATGCTCAGGAAGCCATATGCTCCGAGCGCCTGCATGAGGCGCTGCGAGGCACATTGCCAGAAAATCCTCTCAAAGGTTTCGTCTGACGGTACATCCGATTGATCAACAAGACTCCTGTAGAAGCCGAGAAGATAGGATCGTTCATCTGAGGATATCTGCACGTACGGATCGCACAGTAATGACGCAAGATCATATTGCGGAAGCCCAGGCCTCATCCCCTGAAAATCAACAAACCAAGCGGTTCCGTCTCGGATCAGAATATTCTGTGACTGAAGGTCCCGGTGAACGAGCCTGCGAGGCAGGGAAGCAAGGCTTCTTGCAAGATCCTTGAGGGATTCATCCTCCATCAAAGCTTTTCGTTTATCCTCTGGAATCTTGAATACTCCCCCGAGGCATTGCTCGGCGAAGTAGTCCTGCTCCCATCGGTAGAGCCTCTCGTCAAAGGCCATCTGGAGGTGCAACCCCTCGTCCTCCGCTACTTCCGGTACAATACGGTGAAGTTTCACGATCCCGCGCAATACCGACTCATAAAGGGGGCGTCTCAACTCCCATGACTCATTCCGCGAAGACCAGAGATCCTCCTCGCCGAGATCCTCCAACCAAAGCAACCCCTCGTCATCAATTGCCGCTAAAACAGCAGGAACAGGGATACCTTGGGAGCCGAGGAAATCCGCAATAACTCCATACTGCTTATTCTCCTCCTTTCCACCGAGATCATGAACAAGAATAACGGATCTGTCGTTCTCGGAGTAAACCCGAAAGAAACGACGATTCGATCCACCCCTCACAATGGGGCGGAGTTCTGTCGGTGAGAAACCGGGCAAGGCGACGGCTGTTTTCAGCAATAGTTCCCTTGGGGAAATCACAATACCCCTCCTCTGCTATTCCTGTGCTCTCCGCCGACCGGCATGGATCCGCTCACGATGCAATCTTCAACCACCGCACCCGGCAGAATCACGGCATCAGGCCAGATGACTGAGTCACGCACAAAGGCGCCCTCTCCAATCTCAGCACGCGGGCCGACCGAAACCATACCCTCGAGGGTGGCCGAGGATTCAACACGGGCATGCGGATGGATGAACTGCGGCCATTTTGTGTCGACGACCGATGCTGGCCGTTGCGCGGGATCGGCAAGCCGACAATGTGCGTCCAAATATGCGGCGGGAGTTCCAACGTCTAGCCAGAGTCCATCGCTTAGCATTCCACTCACTTTTTTCCCCGTACGCATTGCTGCCAAGAGGGCATCAATGATAGAATAAGGCCCTTTGGGCGGAATCCACTCGAAGATTTCTGGGTCAAGGACGGCAATGCCCGAATAGACGCTCAACATCCCTTCCTGCACACCCAAATCTCCCCTCATATCAAGAATGCAACTCGAACCAGCGTCAAATCGCACATTGGCCAATCCTCCGTTGGAGCGGAGTAGCAAAGTTGCTAGTGCGCCGGAGATTGTGTGCAGGTCCATTAGTTCAACGAGTGGTGGATCAGCCAGAATGTCGCCGTTGTAGAGAAAAAATGGCGCGTCGCCCATCGCGCCTCGGGCATTGCAAATTCCACCACCGGTATCCAAAAGCAGAGGTTCGTGGAAAAGTTGAAGATGGTGCTCGCGATACAAAGGTCGGGCACCAAATACGCGGGAAAATGCATCCGGGAGATGATGCGTATTCAACGCAATTGAACTGATGCCAACGGTGATCAGGTTGTCCAAGGCAAAGGTCACAAGCGGCTTGCCGAAGACGGGAACCAAAGGCTTGGGAAGAATCCCCGTTAACGGGGCCAATCTTGTCCCCAAACCTGCGGACAAGACAAAGGCTGCCGGACCGGTCATCACAAAATCAAATCCCGCTCCGCAAGTCGCAGGATTGCATCGGCAGCACATGCTGCTCCGAAGCCGTTGTCGATATTGGTGACCGTGACTCCATTTGCACAGCTATTGACCATGCCAAGCAATGCCGTCAATCCACCAAAATTAGCTCCATAACCGACACTGGTCGGAACAGCGATGACGGGCAGGCGCACCAACCCTGCCACGACACTAGGCAGAGCCCCTTCCATTCCTGCGACCACGATCAGGACGCTGCACGATCGTATTCGCTCTATCTCAGCTAGCAGGCGATGAATGCCCGCAACTCCGATATCGTGAATCCTCTCAATTCTTCGGCCGAAAGTTTCCAGGGTGACGGCAGCCTCCTCGGCCACTCCCAGATCCGATGTTCCCGCGCATAGGACACCAACTGGAAGACCATTCAAACGCCTCTTCTCCTCGCCTCGGGAGGGGGTGCCAAGCACCAGACACCTAGCTCTCTCATGATAGACAGCCTCGGGGTGGGATTTCATAACCAGTGTGGCCTTCTCTGCGGAAAGACGCGTTACCAGCGCCCATCCCTCCCTATGCTGGATGACCGATACGATCCGAGAGATTTCCTCGTCGGTCTTTCCCTCAGCAAAGACTACTTCGGGGCGACCACACCGTTCCCCGCGGTCGGAATCGATCCTTGCAAATCCGAGATTGACTATCCCCCCAGCATCTTCACTCATGCCGCTTGAAATAATATCGCATGGGCATCATGTCACTTTGGAGGAAGCCGTGCCGTTCGTAGAAATCACGTGCACGGTTTTCCATCTTGTCGGTAAGGAGCGTCACTCGGAGAAAGTCCTTTGCCCGACCGTAATTCAAAGCATGTTCCAGAAGTCGGCTTCCATATCCCTGACCCCGGTGGTCGCAGTGGATCACGAGATCTTCAAGGATAAGGACAAAGCCTCCCTCGGCTGTACTGATAGTGATCAGTAAATTTATCATTCCGATGATTCGTCCACCGGTTCGCAAAACAAAAATACGTCCCCTGCTGGGTTGTTCCAAGATCAGGCGAAGACCACGCATCTGCTTCTCACGATTGGGTATAAAATCGGCCTCTTGAGAAAAAAGGTCATACAGCAGATCAGCCAATTGAGGAAGATCGTCTAGCGTCGCCGGTTCTATGAGGAGTTGATCGGACATCAGTTAAAATGACCGGATAAGCCGATCGATCTTTTTATGACAGGTCCTTAACCCTCTGGCAACGCAGGGCAGTGGGTATATCCAAATCTTTCTGTTCAAACCCGCCCGCTCCAACCAACTGAATGTCCTCCATCTCCTTCAGGCAGTAAACCTACGGCGCAGTTCCCCGGGTGGAAATTGGATCATGGTCGGCCGGCCTTTGGGCGTGACGTATGGCAGTCGACAGGAAAGGAGATCCACTAGGATCATACGTGCTGCATCCTCACCCGAGGGCACGGCAGCACCCGCGGCCACAAGACGACTCACACTGGCGGCTAGTGCCTCCCGGCCGAGGTTGTTGAGAGAAGGGGTATCACCAAGAAAGCGGAGTTCATCCACAAGACGCTCAACGATCTGCTCGACTGGGAGCGCAAATGCATCCGCTGGAACGGCGTCAACCTTTAAACTTCCCTCTCCAAAGGATTCGGCAAAGAGCCCAGCGGCTCGAAGCATGGGCCCATGGGCATCAATCCAGGCAATGTCAGCCGGCGACATTTCGAGAACCTGAGGTAGAAGGAGGCGCTGGCTTTCCAGATCTCCGGAGCCAAGGCGCGACAGGAATCGTTCGTACAGTACCCGCTCTCTTGCAGCTCGAATCTCAAGCATCATGAGGCTCTCCTGATCCTCAAATAGGAGGTACCGTCTGGCAAGTATGCCTAGAAAGCGGGATGTCGATGACGTAGATTGAAGACCGATGCAGGATGGCGGCTCAGCGGATCTTGCGGATTCCGCCGCAGGACTGGGGGTAAGGTCAGCCACCGGAACTAATTCCCTCTGCGCAGAAAAAGGGGTCGGACTCCAATGTTTATTAATGATCGGAGGAAACAGGGGGTCGGCGCCAACTCGGGGAGAAAAGTCCCCGACGGGGGCTGCCGTTTCCCAAGCGGAAGTCACAGCATGAAGAGCCGCTGCGCGGATGAGGCCCGGGTCGCGGAAGCGGACCTCTCTTTTTGCCGGGTGAACGTTGCAATCAACAGCCGCTGGATCCATCTCGAAAAAGAGAACAGCAGGTGGGTGAAGGCCCTTGGCCAGGACACCATCACAGGCTTCACGCAGCGGCAAGGACAGAACCGGACTGCGAATCATGCGCCCGTTTACAAAAAACATCTGTTGAGTCCTGTCAGTTCTGCCCTCTCCAGGTCGCGCTATCCACCCGTGTACCCTTATCCCATGAATTTCAATTGACCGAACAGGAAGCAGTTTTTTCAAGAAAACCTCCCCGTGCAGGTCTCGCAGACGGACGGCGGTATCCTCTGTCGGAGCTAGACGGAAGACCTCTCGTCCGTCCCGAATGCAGCTGAAGGCGATCTCCGGATGCGACACAGCAAGTATCTGAACCTGTTGGAGCAGGTTTGCTGACTCTGTTTGCTCGCCTCGTAGAAATTTTCGCCGCGCGGGGACATTGAAGAAAAGTTCTGCAACCTCAATGATAGTCCCGGGCGCCTCACCGGACTCTTGCACCCCCTTGATCTGACCGCCGAAAGCCTCAATCTTAGTTCCAGATTCATCTTCCCTGCGACGCGTCGAAAGCATGAATCGTGATACACTCGCTATGCTTGGCAACGCTTCACCTCGGAATCCGAGGGTTAGAACCGCCTCAAGGTCGTCGGTACTCCGTATTTTGCTTGTGGCATGGCGTTCGAGGCAGAGGAGGGCATCGGATCGGTCCATACCGCACCCATTGTCGGTAACGCGGATTAGGCGTGTGCCGCCACGATGAAACTCGACGGTGATCTTACTCGCACCGGCATCGATTGAGTTCTCGACCAACTCCTTGACAACCGAGGCTGGTCGTTCCACAACCTCGCCGGCAGCAACCTGACTAGCCAGAATATCGGGTAGCACGGTGATTGAGCCCATGCAGATAGGTTAAATGGTAAAAGAGAATTGGTAAAAACAATGATCAACATATCCCATCAGATACCCCCTCTTCTTTTTCATTCTTCATTTTCCGTTTTTCCATCTAAATTAATTCCATGATCCAGATTACGGACGAAGCGGCCCGACATCTTAGGGAATTGGCGACTGAAAACGGCACCAAGGGGCTCCGCCTGACGGTGGAAAAAGGGGGGTGTGCCGGGCTTCAATATACAATGAATTTGGGAGCGCCGAAAAATGGCGATGTGGTCACAGAACGAGGAGGGGCAATCGTTGCCATTGATCCGGAAAGCAACCACCATCTGGATGGTTGCACTCTTGATTACTCCGACGGCCTTACGGGTGCTGGCTTCAGGATCCTTAATCCGAATGCGGCCCGGAGTTGTGGCTGCGGAACTTCCTTTGAGCCCCCGGAAGCAAGCCGGCGAGAGTAACCCACTAGAAGGGTTTTCCCCTTTTCGTTTGCCTACAATGGTGGACATGGTTCTTCTTTAACGACTCATGGCAGGAAAGCATCCCTACAGATATCACAGTTACTCCGGACATCGCCGGGGAAGCGGCCCCTCGGACGGGCTTTTCGGTTGGACAGTCTTCATGTTCCTGCTGATAGGCTTTGTCTTCCTTTGCTGGATGGGAAGCTACTATATCTTCGCGCACCCTGAGCAGGCGGCCAATTATCGGTTGCTGACGCGCCTCCATAAGTTGGACCCGCCACAACGCTTTGAGATCACGGCTGCACCCCGGGGAGAATTTCTTAAACCAGGACAGTTGCTCGAAAGGTTCGGTTCATTGACCGCCCCGGAAATACGTAGGACGAATGAAACGCTGCTTAGGGGGTTTGTGTGTAACTACCACCAGAGCCGGGATCTTGTGCCTTACGCCGTGGGTACTTATCGGGTCATCGGTTCTAGGTCTCTTTCCTCTCGATCCTTCTGCCCCTCCGGTCTTGTGGCCCTGCTCCAGGCGGTCGAGCAGCCTGAAGTCGTTCTTGAACAGTTATTCACCGCCGATGAAAACAATATACCGGCACTCCGGAACTCACTGACACCGGGACAGGAGATCAAGCTTGAAAAGCCCCTTGATCTCTCTGCGGTCGTCCACATTGACCGTCTCCCCGACAATCGCATCCGTCTTACAACAATGCCGTTGCTTTACGGTTCTTATGGTGCAGTTAGGGGACAGACAAGCTTCTCTCTTGAGCCGCCAGAAGGCCTCAACATGGAGGCGGGGCTTCCGGTGCTTTCGGCCGATGAAATAGGGGAACTATCCGGCGGAAGGATTGCCAGGTCTGACCACAGCAGCGGACGTCTTGCCCGGATACCCGAAGAAAGCTCCCCTACCCCCGAACCCCGCATAGCCAAGGCCATCCCTTCAAAACTCGCGACAAAGAAGCCCGCAACTTCCCAAGATACTGCTACAGCCGACAACGAACCGGTTGTGGCACGCGCGATTCCAGTCGATGCCCAACCCATCCTTCCTGCCATCCCTGTTAAAACCCCGGTTTTGAAGCAGGAAGCGCCAAAAGCCATGGTTCCCAAAGCTGTTTCAGTCGAAACTGCCTCCGCCCCCGTTGCGACGCCAACCCCTTCGACCCATGCATTCACTCAACCGTTAATTCCTCCCTCCGTAGCGGTTCCCCCACCTTCGGGAACCTTGCCGAATGCGCCTGCTGTATTATCAACCAATTCTGCCGTCGTGCCCCCACCCCCAGAGGTTTGGCCGGTGTATACTCCAGGACAAATGCCTCGAGGCCGTCTCCTGGACGCATCTGATGTCGATAATCTGGCAGGAAACGGTCTTGGCAGGGAACGGCACTACCTTGAGGGACGCTTTTCGGTTACAGCTTCCGGCAACGGGAGGGCCGTGCTCCGACCACAGGGTGTTCTGGCAGGGGTTCCGATGGGACCCAGCTCTAGGGTGCGGGTGATAGTAGAGTTCCCTGCGGGGTCGATTCCTCCGAGCGAGGGCAATACGATATCAAGGGATAACCTACGGCCCTTCCAGATCACTTCGATTAAACGGGGAGAAGACGGCCAGATCAATGTCTATGCCCGGGAAGTCACAAAAGGACAGTAACAGCAAAGCCAGAAATCCCGATCGGGGCCTGTTTTTGGAGTGATTGTTTCTGGTTACTAGATGTCTGAGGCAACGCCGAATCTCACCCAGCTGATTCGCAACGAAATCAGTGAAATGGGTGGAATGATTACGTTCCATCGTTTTATGGAACTCGCTCTTTACCATCCAGAGCATGGGTATTACTCCTCGGGTCGCTCACGAATCGGAAAAGACGGGGATTTTTTCACCAGCATAAGCGTGGGCCGGATCTTCGGACGCATCCTTGGATCTATATGCCGTGAGGTCTGGCATCGCCTCGACCGCCCAAGGGAGTTCACCATCGTCGAGCAGGGTGCCAACGACGGGACCCTTGCAGCTGATCTCCTCGATGGGGTGATGGAATTTGCGGATCCATTCTCGCAGGCGCTGCAGTATAAAATCGTGGAACCCTTTCCCGCAAATCGTGAAAAACAGTTGTATAAACTCCAAAAGCGCCCGGAAATCTCATGGGTTGTATCCCTTGAAGACCTTCCAGAGTTCACTGGAATCCATATTTCCAACGAACTATTAGATGCGTTTCCGGTCCACTCCCTGCGATGGAATGGAGCCAAATGGATGGAGGAATGTGTTCGGCTAAATTCTTCCGCGTTAGAATGGACAACACGTCCGATCGAAAATCAGGATCTATCAGCCGCCGCCGGACTGCTTCCTTCAAACCTGCCCAAAGGTTTCCGGGCCGAGGTGAACCCCGGAATGCGACCATGGCTGCAGACCTTGTTTCAAAAGATTCGATCAGGGGTGGTCCTAACGGTTGACTACGGCCAGGCTGGACGCGATCGGTATGCCCCCCATAAGGCTGATGGAACTCTTCTCTCCTATCGCAATCACATGCGTTTCAACGACCCTCTGACTGATCCCGGTCTTCGCGACATCACGGCTGAAGTGGATTTTACCGCACTCTCCGAATACGCTCGATCCTCCGCTTTCGATATCCTTGGCTATAGTGATCAACACCATTTTCTGGTTGGGGCAGCCGAACCATGGCTCCGTTCGTTGATGGATTCCTCCCCAAAAATAAAAACTGATTTGCGGGCGTTGCAGACTCTCATGCATCCCGGAAGTATGGGAACGCAGTTCAAAGCAATCGCGTTCGGAAAGGGGTTCCCGCTGGATTCTCCTCTGAGCTGTTTCAAGTATCAGCGCCCTGGCATTGACAGCCTAAGAGATTGATCGGCAGATCCGAGCGTATACGCGGGTTAAGAGGGTGATATCCCGGATTTGACCCCAATTATGATTCTCTCTCGAGAATCATGATTCCTTCTTGTCTCTAAAGGCCTAATTTTTGATCCAAAATTCCACCGAGATGCTCCTGAAGGATAGGATCTCCGAGTCTTTGAAGAATTTCTCCGAAGAAACCGCGCACGATAAGTTGCGCCGCCTGAGTTGATGGAATTCCCCGGGCCATCATATAGAAGAGTTCATTCTCATTGAGTTCGCCGGAGGTGGCGCCGTGAGTACATCGGACATTATCGGCCAGAATCTCAAGACCTGGCATGGAGTTGGCTTCGGCATCATCGCTGAGCATAAGGTTGCGTACCTTCTGATAGGCATCAGTCTCATGTGCACCTTCCTCAACTTTGATGAGTCCGGCAAAAACCGTACGAGACGAGTCGGAAAGAGCATTGTGGTAGAGCAGGTCACTCGTCGCTCCTGGAGCGAAATGATCCTGAAATGTGCGTTGGTCAATCTCCCTGTTTCCATCAGCTGGATTGATTGAGAGCATTTCGCTACGTGCACCTGTACCGAGAAGGTGGCTGTCACTCTCGCCCCTAACATATGCCCCGCCGAGATTCATCTGAAGGGCAGTAGAAGAAGCGTCCTTGTCTACTTCTGTGGTATTGAGGTGGAAGGCTGTCATTTTGCTACTCCACTCCTGCACCCCCACGTAGCAAAGATTAGAATCGGCCCCGAGGGTCAGGTCATTAACGGCACAGGCAAGTGATGCTTCGTCTCGCGATGAGACAAAGCGGTCAATGACCGTTACGGAAGCCCCCTCGCCAAGGACAATCAGAGTGTGAGGAAATATGGCGGCGTGTTCGCCCTCAACCCAATGCCAGACCTCAATGGGGCGTTCGATGACAATCCCCTCCGGAACATGGAGAAAGACGCCGTTTCTCAGACGAGCGCGGTGGAGTGCCGCGAACTTCACAGATCCGAGACGCGCCTTGGTGGTCATGAAGTGCCCGCGAAAGAGACCTTCATGTTCCCTTGCAGCCTCCGCCAGGGGAAGGAGTATGACACTCTCAGGAAGATCCTTTACATCGCGATAAATCAGATCCTCATTTGCGAAGACGAGCTTGGAGCAAAGTTCCGAAAGACCGACCGATCTGGAGATCAGGGCCTCAGGATCCTTGACGGAAACTGCCTGTGAAAATGAAGAGAGATTGACGGCCTTTAGGTTCGCATAACGCCAGGCCTCGTCGAAGCGACTAGGCATGGGTAGCCTTTGATATGTCTCCCATGCCTCCTGCTGGCCATCAATAAACCACTCGGGCCAGTGCCCAAACTGTGGGGTGAGAGTGGTAATACCTCCCTTAAATAAGGAGGACTTGGAGTCAGGAGCCTCGACATCGGGTAATGCGCTTACTGTCATGAAAGTGTATTTGATCGCTGGATGTTGTTACTTAAAAAAGGGGGCGCCGCCCCTAACCCACGGACCCCTCCATCTCAAGGTCGATTAGGCGCTTCAACTCGACGGAGTATTCCATCGGAAACTGCTGGACGAGGTCATTGACAAAGCCGTTGACCGCCAGACTCATTGCTGCGGCCTCGCTTAACCCGCGCTGTTGCATGTAGAAAATCTGTTCGGAGCTGATCTGGCTCACACTCGCCTCATGCTGAACGGCGTTCCCCTGGCCTCGCACACTAATTGAGGGATAGGTATCGGTACGGCTGTGAGAATTAATAAGAAGGGCGTCGCACTCGGTGTTATTCTTACAACCCTTTAGGTGTTTCGGAACATGAACCATGCCGCGGTAGGTCGAACGACCAGTTCCCAGGCTGATTGACTTGGAGATAATGTTGCTCGTCGTGTTGTCGGCCGCATGGATCATCTTTGCTCCTGTGTCCTGATGCTGTCCGTCCCCGGCAAGCGCAATTGAAACGACCTCCCCGCGGGCACCACGTCCCTTCATGACGACGCCAGGGTACTTCATGGTAAGCCGGGAGCCGATATTGCAGTCGATCCACTTCACCTCTGCGTCCTCATGGGCGAGTCCTCGCTTGGTCACGAGGTTAAAGACGTTGGAACTCCAGTTCTGGACAGTAATATACTGAATTTTTGCTCCTTTGAGGGCGACCAACTCGACCACGGCACTGTGAAGGGTGGCGGTTTCGAATTTCGGGGCGGTGCACCCCTCCATGTAGGTCAGTTCTGCACCCTCATCTGCGATGATCAGCGTTCGCTCGAACTGTCCAAAATTCTGTGCATTTATGCGGAAGTAGGCCTGAAGGGGATGTTTCACCTTAACTCCGGGTGGGACGTAGATGAAGCTCCCTCCGCTGAAGACAGCACTGTTGAGGGCGGAGAATTTATTATCTCCGGACGGGATGACCTTACCGAACC
>Ga0118677_10005841_pt2 | contig 16561 bp, 9 predicted proteins | sample AliMusrvi5mmetaG_FD_86154 | JGI IMG/M metagenome (GOLD analysis project Ga0118677, IMG submission 86154) | reverse complement strand
CCCTACGCTAACGGGCTTGATGCAGCCCTGCGGCACCGCCACCCCGTCGTTAATGGTGACCAGGATGTTCGAGGGCTTGATGTCGCGGTGGATGATGCCCTTCTGATGCGCGTGCTGGATGGCCTGGCAAACCTGGATGAACAGGTCGAGCCGCTCGCGCGTGGAAAGCCTGGCTTCGTCACAATACTCCGTGATCTTGATGCCGCGCACCAGTTCCATGACGAAGTAGGGCCGGCCCGCGTCGGTCGCGCCGCCATCGAGCACCTTGGCGATGTTGGGATGGTCCATCATGGCCAGGGCTTGGCGCTCGGCCTCGAAGCGGGCGACGACCGACTTTGTGTCCATGCCCAGCTTGATGATCTTGAGGGCGACACGCCGGCGCACCGGTTCCTCCTGCTCGGCCATGTAAACCACGCCCATGCCGCCTTCGCCGATCTGCTGGAGGAGCTTGTAGCGGCCAATGACGGTGCCAGGGCCCTCGTCCGGCCGGGCGTCCAGCAGGACCGTTTGGGTCTCCTGCCCACGGTCGCCCGTCTTCAGGAAGTCAATTTCTCCCGCGTCGTCAAAGGCCGCGAGCAATTCGTCAACGCTTCGGCGCAGCTCCCGATTCTGGCCGCAGGCCCTGAGAAGATACCGTTCCCGCGCCTCGGGTGACTTCAGCGCCATCGCCTGCTCGAAAATCTCTTGTTCCTGTTTCATTGGTTTACTTAGTGGCCAACCTCATGGCTGCTTGAACTCCGTTTTCTCCTTCGCCTCCGCCGCGGCGATCTCCTCCCAGCTTAGTCCACGCTCACCGCCGTGTTGGTATCGCCCGTGCGCTGCACCAGGAGCGTGACCGCTCTGGCGTTCTCGGCCACGGTGTAGGTGGACGCGGCGAATTGAAGAGTCGACTGGCTGAAGTCAATCCCTACTGTGGCCAGGAGCATCCCGGCCGTCACGAGTTTCTGTTTTGTTTCCCTGGATTGTATTCTTTTCTGTAATTGATGTCGGTGCAGATCAGTGGCCTCAAGGCTCTACCCGGACGCGAAGGAAGGTCGTCGAGCCAACTCGGATACCGGTCCGGTTGGTCCAGGAGGTCGCGGCACCGGTCGCCGTGATGACTTCGCTCGATTCAGCCCAACCGAAATCCTCGAGGCTCGTCTTGCGGGCGATGCGATAAGTCTTTGCCGGAACACTCGCCCATGTTACCACCACGCTATCGCCTATTCCCCGCTCGATCGCCAGTATCTTCAGAACCGAAGTAGGGTTTGCGGGGTTAGTGCCGGCGATCACTTCGCTGGGGTCATCCATGCCATCCCCGTCGGTGTCCGCCGGTCGTACCGCCACCGTTAACCGGTTGGTCAAGACATTGTTTAACTCGTTGCTCTCGCGCAGCAGGTCCGAAGGATCCACGGACGTGCGGAGGTTATGCACGCCGGCGGCGGCGGTCCAGAGTACGCCCGCGACCCCGGCGTTTGCGGGAAGTACGACGGAGGCACCGGGCGGAATCGCCTGGTTGAACCCGGTCGCCACTACGAAGTTGGTGGCGTCATCGATCGCAATCGCCACGCGAATCGGCGCCCCCGCCTGTGTAGCGCCGGTGCCTTGATTCTTCACGACGGCACTGAGGAGGGTAGGCTGGCCGTCGATCAGGCTGGTCGGAAATGGAAGGACGGCGGTTACCACCAAATCCGGCAGGCGGGTGATTCCGTAAAGGCTGGTAGAGGCGGTGATGAAAAGCATGTCTTGATTCGGGCCGCCAAAACACACGTTCGCTATCCATGACTCGGGGACGCCCAACGTGGCGAGTAATTTGCCGTCCGGGCCATGAATCTTGAAAGCATAGCCGGTGGTAAAAAGTCGGCCTGTGGCATCCACGCGCATGCCATCCGACTCGTGTGACGCGAAGAGGCGGCTATTGGTCAAAGAGTTGTTTGTCAGCACGTCATAGACGCGAGTTTGCATGCCGCCCACGTCCGAGACGTAAAGCCGGCTCTCATCGGGCGAAAAGCAGAGGCCATTGGGAAGCCCCAAATCCGTCACCATCGGCTTGACCGAGGCATTGCCGATGTTCGGATCGAAACGATAAACGTAATTGCCTGGCTGAGTTTGGGAGCCAGAGATGGCCGGATCCGTAAACCAGATGCTGCCGTCGGACTTCACGACCACGTCGTTGGGTTCATTGAACTTCTTGCCGTTATACTCCGTGACCAGGGTGGTGATCGTTCCATCGGGTTCCGTGCGAGTCACAGAGCGGGTGGTTTGTTGGCAACTGATCAAGCGGCCCTCGCGATCGCGAGTGTTTCCATTGGTCTGATTACTCGGCTTACGGAAGGTGGAGACACCCGAACCAGGCGTCCAACGATACATTTGATTGCCATTGACATCGCTGAAGACCAGGAAGCCGCCGTCCGTGGGAACCCAGACCGGCCCCTCAGCCCACAGGAAGCCGCCAGCCAATTTCTCGATCTTGGCGCCCGCCGGGAGCAAATCCAGGACCGCCGCACTGGGTGTGGCAGAAAGGCTGGCGCTGTAGGAGCTCTGGAAACTGTCCTCAACCGAACACACCGCAAAAGCGTACGACCTCCCGTTTAGGAGGTTCGTCACCACCAAGCTCAGGCGGGGCGGATTCGAGGCCAGCACTGTGAGATCCACCCCCGGCGGGCTCAACTGTTTCACCTTGTAAGTTGAAGCGTTGGGAACCATGTCCCAGGACAGCGTCACCTGTGCGTCGCCCGGCGCCGCCATAAAGCCGGTGGGGGTGGACTGGCTGAAGCCAGCCTTGACTGCGGCCAGGAGCATCCCGGCCACCAGAAGATTAAGTTTGGGTATCATTGGGCTCCTTTTGGATCCATGGCCGCGTCGGCTTCTTCGAGAGTCGCGGCGGGCCAGACCCGCACGGTGGCGTCGTAGCCGCAGCTCACCAGGAGGTTGCCGTCCCGCGAAAAGGCGATCCCTGCGACTGTTCCCGAGTGCCCTTTCAGGGTCAGGGCCACCTGGCGCGTGGCCACATGCCAAAGCTTCAGCCCTCCGCCGTCACCCGCAGATGCCAGCGTGCGGCCATCTGGGCTGAAGGCGAGGGAAATCACCCTAAAGGTATGTGCCTTGAGCGGCGGACGGACCACTTTCATCGTCTCAGTGTTATAGAGCACGATGTTTCCGTGCCAGTCACTGGCGGCCAGCAGCGGGTCGGTCGGAGAGAACGCCAGGCTGGTTACCGACAGCTCTAACTTACTTTCAAATCGATGCAGAAGCAGGCGAGTTCGAGCGTCCCAAAGACTGACTGGGCCGTCCTTATGAGCCGTCGCCAACAAGGATCCACTGGCCGACAAAGCAAGCCCCACGATGTCCGATTCGTCGCCGGGAATTGTCCCGGTGGCCTGTCGCGATGGCACATCCCAGAACTGCAGACCGCCCCGATCGCCCAGCAGGGAATAATACTTGTAGCCGCCGACGATCAGCGTTCTTCCGTCCGGTGAAAAGGCGAGCGATCCCACAAGAAATCCGTTGGTGAGCGTGGCGATGGCCTTGTGAGTGCTTGCGTCCCACAGCCTCACCGTCCGGTCGTAACTTCCGGTGGCGAGAATCTTGGCGTCGGAGGAGAAAGCCGCGCACGTTACAGTGCTGGTGTGTCCGGTAAGGAAGGTTAGCCTCCCGGTGGGCAGATCCCACAGGTTCACGGCGAAGGTCGGGCTATCCACTAAAGCGAGACGCCTCCCGTCCGGCGACAGCGCCATGTTCTCCAGCGCGTCCCGGCCGCCGCCGATGACAGCGTTCCCTTCCAGGCTGGAGGTGGCCCCCCAAACTTTGACCAGACCGTCACCACTCCGGGATACGAGCAACTGCCCATCCGGCGAGAAGCTGAGCGAGGTGACTCCCGCTCCGTGCCCGCGGAGCAGAGAAAGCTGCTGGCCGGTCTTCAAGTCCCAGAGCCGGATGGTTTGGTCGAATCCCCCAGACGCGAGGATTCGCTGATCCGGTGAAAAGGCCAGCGTCGTGACCCCGGCTATGTGACCGAAGAGCCTTCTCTCGAGTTTGCCTGACATCACATTCCAGACGATGACCGTGCTGTCATTGCTTCCGGAGACCATCAAGAGGCCGTCCGGAGAAGTTGCCAGTGTGAGAACCCAGGCTGTGTGACCTTCGAGTGGAGCCGCCGCTTCTGTCCCCGTGACGACATCCCAAGCGCGGATCATGGATTCACTCCCGCTCGAGAATAGATATCTTCCGTCAGGCGAGAAGGCGACGCCGCCCGCCCAGAAGGCATAGCGGTGTACGGTCCGGACTGGGTTTGGATTTCTCGCCTCGACATCCCACAGTTTGACTGAGTTATCCGAACTCGCCGAAGCCAGCCATCTCCCATCGCGGGAAAAAGCGAGGGCTTTGATTGAGGAGCCAGGATGCCCTTCAAATTCCACCCGAACGCGTTTGGCAGCGAGGTCCCACACCTTGATCCGGCCATTGTCTGTCACCGTGGCGAGAAGGTTCGTGTTTCCGAAACAAAAGGCCGGGTTCGAGATTCCATCCTGATCGTCGAGCAGCAACTGATTGCTCCGACGGGAAAGCCCCTGGAGAGTGAGCGTCTTCTCGTCGTTGAGGAGTAGTAAATCGGGATCGAGGAACCGCGCTGATCGGTATTGGTGATTGGGGTCGCCGAAGATCTTGATGCTCTGGTCCTGGCAGACTTTCCTGAGATAGCGCCACTCGAATCCGGGCACCTGGCCAGGCGCGGGGCGGCTGGCATCAATCAAATCTCTTGCCCGTTGGAGATCGCCTTCCTCCCAGGCCTGGAGGGCGAACTGCATGTCGGCGAGCTTGCGCTGCTCCACCGCGACGTTCCGCTGCGTTTCGGCTTTGCGGCGTTGCTCGACTTCGCTAGCTCGGGCTGCTTCGGCTTTCTTTTGCTCTTCGACCGCCGTTTGACGCTGTGCTATTTCACCCGCGTGTGCCTTGCGTTCACGCAGAAACGCCCAGGTCGAAAAACTCAGACCGGCGACCAACGTCAGAGTCACGGCACTGGCGGCGGCGAAGGCCAGCTTGTTCCGGCGAAAGGCTTTCTGGAACCGGTAAGCCGCGCTGGGCGGGCGGGCGACGACGGGTTCGTTGTTGAGGTGGCGCTTGAGATCGGCGACCAGGCCATTAGCCGTTTCGTATCGGCGCGCCCGGTCTTTTTCCAGGCACTTCATCACGATCCAATCCAGATCACCCTTGAGCTGGTGAAGCAACTTCGAAGTGTCGGACGACCGTCGTTTGGCCGCCGTCGTCAATTCCCCGCCTGGCATCGTCGCCAATCGCGTGCTCGGGCGGACCGGCTCCTTCTCCCGAATCGTCTGGCGCATCGCGTCGATGCCCGACGCCACCAGTTCTTTCGCATCAAAGGGAGTGCTGCCCGCCAGCAGTTCGTAGAGCAACACGCCCAGGCTGTAGATGTCGCTGCGGGTATCAATGTCCAGGCTGCTCATGACTGCCTGCTCGGGGCTCATGTAAGCGGGGGTCCCGATCAGCGCTTCAAACTGCGTGAAGAGGGTCTTGTCGGTCAGCCGCCCTTCGGTGGCTTTCGCAATGCCAAAATCAATCACCTTCGGCACCGCCACGCCGTCGTTGAGGGTGACGAGGATGTTCGAGGGCTTGATGTCGCGGTGGATGATGCCCTTCTGATGCGCATGCTGGATGGCCTGGCAAATCTGGATGAACAGATCGAGCCGCTCGCGCGTGGAAAGCCTGGCTTCGTCACAATACTCGGTGATCTTGATGCCGCGCACCAGTTCCATGACGAAGTAGGGCCGCCCCGCGTCGGTCGCGCCGCCGTCGAGCACCTTGGCGATGTTGGGATGGTCCATCATGGCCAACGCCTGGCGTTCGGCCTCAAAGCGGGCTACGACCGACTTCGTGTCCATGCCCAGCTTGATGATCTTGAGGGCGACACGCCGGCGCACCGGTTCCTCCTGCTCGGCCATATAAACCACGCCCATGCCGCCTTCGCCGATCTGCTGGAGCAGCTTGTAGCGGCCAATGACGGTGCCAGGGCCTTCGTCCGGCCGGGCGTCCAGCAGGACGGTTTGGGCCTCCTGCGGACGGTCACCCGTTTTCAGGAAGTCGATTTCTCCGGCGTCGTTGAACGCCGCCAGCAGTTCGTCAACGCTTTGCCGAAGTTCGCGATTCTGGCCGCAAGCCCCGAGGAGATATGCTTCCCTGGCCTCGCGGGAGGGCAGCGCCATCGCCTGCTCGAAAATCTCTTGTTCCTGTTTCATCGGTTTACTGAGTGGCAGGGATCAAAGTGAGCCACTTTCACTTAGAATAACGCCATTCACAGGCGAAAAGGATCAGACCGGGCGAACTCCCTACCAAATGACCGATGCCAGGCCCTCACTGCGCTCCGCGAAAGGAGGCGTCCAAGGTGCCGCTGCACCGGCGTTGGGGAAGTTCAGCCACCCGCGGCGATCACCCGCATCTCCCGCAACAACCAGGCGCGGGAGAAGTCCCAATAACGCTTCACGGTGGGTTCCGAAAGACCGAGTACCTTCGCCGCCTCCGCGTGGGTCAACCCGATGAAGAAGCGGAGTTTGACCAATTCCGCTTTGGGTGCGTCTTCCGCCGCGAGCCTTTCCAGTGCCTCATGCACGACGAGCAGCGTGTCCGGCGGCGTGTCGGCGGCCAGTTCCAACCCCTCAAGCTCCACCCGTTCGAGCCGGCCTCCTCGTTTCCAGCGGCTTTTCCTGCGGGCGTTTTCAATCAGGATGCAGCGCATCGCTTCGGCGGCAGCGCGGAAGAAGTGCGCGCGATCCTGCCATTGATCACGCACTCCACCGGTGAGGCGCAGGTACGCTTCATGGACCAGCGCGGTCGCCTGCAGGGTCTGGCCCGCCGCTTGTTGAGCCATCTTCGCCGCGGCCAATTTGCGCAATTCCTCATAGACGAGCGGGAGCAATTCCTCAGCAGCCTTGGGATCGCCCTGCTGGACGCGGTCGAGAATCCGGGTGACGTCGCTCATGCGCTCGGATGGTAGCTGGGCGCTGCCGAGTATCCAAGGTCAAACAAATGCGGAGCCGGCCAGGGCAGGGCGCCTTCTTGAATCCGCCCTGCCGTCAGAAAACCGGCAAGACATCCCGGTTGACGCGTTCAGCTCGGTCTGGTACAATTTCGTCACTGAGAGCGATAAGACATTCTCACTTAGCCGCGCAGCGCTGAGTACATGCGGGCATGCAATCTCCCAAATTCCTATCAGTAGTTGGACGAAAGGTGATTTCCCTCGCACCACGCACCATCAGGAAACCCAGTCCCTTTCAATTTATGTCTGCACAGTTCCTTGCATTTCTCATGATCGGTTCCATCGCGTTGATGATGTGGCCCGCCACAATATCGGCGCAACAAGCAGACGCTGTCGGTGGCGCGGGGATCGGTCTCAAGCCGACGGCTGATGGGCGGATCGTCATCGAGCGTGTCGCGCCCGACGGACCCGCCGCCAAGGCGGGGATTCTGCCCGGCGACTGGCTGGTGGGAGTGGATCGGTGGGCCATTACCGAACTGAACGGTCCGCAATTGGTCGACGCGATTCGTGGACCGGTCGGATCGAAAGTGGTTTTGGTCTATGTGCGCGGTAATGCCGCGCCCGTGTCGGCGACGGTGACCCGCGCCTCGTTGGGTGCGGCCCCAGCCGATCCCCCAGCCCAACCGTCGGTTCAGCCTCCGGCGCCATCGGCCAATCCCGTTAAGAAACCGACCGCGGTCCCGGCGGCGGCGAAGGGAACGATGCGTTTTACCCTGCAGACGATCAAGGATCCCGCCGCCAACAATGTCTCCGCGGTCACCTTTCTGTTGCCGCAAGGCTGGCAGTTCCAAGGCCAGATCGTCTGGCTGCACCAGTTCAGCGTCCTGGCCAACTTGCGCTTGCGCCTGTGGGATACCAATACGAGCACGACGATTGAATGGCTCCCCATGCAACACTTTTCGTACACCGATCAACTGCCCGGGTTGCTCCACCCCGGTGACAATTGGATGGGTGGGATTGTGGCGGCTCCGGTGACCGATCCGATTCAGTTCGTGGAGAGTTTTTGGACCCCGCAGGCGTTGCCACACCTGCGCAACCGGCGACCGACGGCGCGCGAGGATTTCCCCGGAATCGCCCGGCAGGCCATCGCCAACGATCGCGGCTGGCAGGCGCAAGCGGTTCGGCTTCGTTACGCATTCGAGCGACAGGACCAGCCGTGGGAACAGGATGTTTGCTTCACGCTGGCCTACGCACCGGTCAATGCTGGCGTGGCGATGTGGAACGTCCAGCGGGCCTACACCTGCTTCGCGCCCAAAGGCGGACTGGACGCCCGCGCCAGCCACATCAAAGCCGTGATCGCCAACGTGAACATCACCCCTGAATGGCTGGCTACGTATTCGGTCGTGAAACAACTGCAGCGCCAGGGATTCCAACAGCAGATGGCCGATACCGCTGCATTCGGCAGAAAGTTGCAGGAATACACTGCCCACATCCGACAACTCGGCCAGCAGATGCACGAAGAACGTATGAAATCGTTCGACCGCATCGCCGAAAGCCAGCGCGAATACCTGGGCGGCGTGGAAACCTACAACGACCCCTATCAACGCCAGGCCGTCTATATGCCCGCCGGTTACAGAGAATATTGGGTGAACCAAAAAGGCGAGGTCGTGCTTTCCGAACAAGCCGGCTACAATCCGAATGTTGGCGACGTCAACGATTGGCGGAAGATGGAACGTCGCGACCCGATGCGGCAATGAAGGCTGTTAGGGCCTGTTTGAAAACTCGGTTTGGAGTTCCGCCTTTAGGCGGTTTCTGCGCGGCGCCGCCTAAAGGCGGGACTCCAAACCTGCCGCAACGGATCTCAATGCTCTTTTTCAAAGAGGCTCTTAGCCTGAGTCGTATTCAACCGAGATGAGAACCTTCACCCTCTTTGCCGCTGCGGTTATTGCCGCCGGTTCGGCCACCGCCCAGAAGGTTGACTTTCCGCCGCCCACTTACAACCGGGTCATCATCCCAGTACCCGCCGCCCCAAGTGCCCCAGCTTATCTTATCCCAAATCCGATTGGCGTTAACGAGCGCGGCGAGGTTTTATTCTGGACCCGCCAGACCAGCGGCAAACCGATGCCCGCAAACCGAGAGTGGTACAGCGTGTATGATGGTCATCGGCGACCAATTGGTGGTGACCAATTTTTCCATCTCTCCCACACGCTTTTACCGGTTGCTCCCCGGCTCCGTCACACTGGCGCAAGCCCCCGCGCCCACCTTGGACATTCAACGCACCGGCGCCAACACGTTCTTGATCTCCTGGCCGTCTTCATCCGTCGGTTTTGCGCTTCAGCAAAACACCAACCTTGTCGTGGGGAATTGGGTGAGCGTGACCAATTCCATGATCGTGACCAACGGACAAAATCAAGTCCTGGTTGCGCCCGCCACCGGCAGCCGCTTCTTCCGGCTCAGCTCGCCGTGAAGCGGCAATTCTTGTGAGCCAATGCTTTTCCGCCGCCGCCCGAACCGCCGCCAACTCCTCCCAACGCGCGTATGGCCTCAAGCAAGCAAGTCACTATTGACACAAAGTCAACGTCGTAAACGGGTCACCCATAGGTCGGCCCCACCACAGGTAAAAAAGCGCCAAAAACCGTTGTGTAATCCCAGCGGACAGCGAGGCGGTTTGGGGTTGTTTCCGACGGTTTTCTTTGCTTGACATAGGGTGGTTATCCCAACCCGCTGGCATCATGCCGCGCGCCGTGCGAGTGGAATAGCCTGGCGCGATCTGTCACGTGGAAAGTCGTGGGGACCGCCGGGAGCTGGGCGTGGGCTGGCTTGCGCTGAATTTGCCCTCGCACAAAACAGCAACAACCTGAAAAAAAGTCCTGTTGATTTGCAGCCACTTACAACAATTCAGCAGAATAATTCCATCCCCCAACCGCCTCATTCCCGCGCCCCGATAACGTTAACGGTATGCGTAACAACGCACCCATCAACCACTTCCCGCCAACACTGTTTTCACCGAACCGCTCCCCTATATATGGAGAGGCGCATTTTTTTCCGCAGCCCGGTTCGGAAAGAGGTCAACCGTAGATCAGTCCCAGCAGACGCCTCAGTGAGGCGATCTGAGGTCATCGATGCGTGCTTTGCAGGCCTACTTCATCTTTCATTCTACAAGAATTCTTGAGGGGAATCGCCGAAACAAATCGCATTAATAGGTAGGCGGCTCAGTATCTCCGGAACGCTGATCGTTCGGTGATCAAGGGGCCCTCGCGGCGCGGCAAAGTGGCAGGACCGCGCGCGGAAAAGGTGAATCCTGCCATCGGAAAGGCAAGAACATGAGTATGAAGAAGACCTACAGCGGCATAGCCGTGGCAGCCTTCAAGACCGACAACCCGCTCCAGCTTATCAGTCCGTTTGCGCCGGCAAAGTACGGTTCGAGTAAGGACAACGTGCTGCGCGACCTAAAGACTGGCAGAACTTCCGGTTGGAAACTGTTTCAAATCCAATTCTGAGCCTTCGAAGGACGCAACCACCCGCGGTCACTGGCAGGAGACTTGAAATTACGCTTTAGGCAAGGCCATGGCTTGGCTATAAAGCAAACCAGTGCAAAGAGCTGGTATTGGGCAACGCAGGCTGGCTATGGCCAGGGTCACTCTCATGAGCGAAGTCACGCGCATTCTGGATTCGATGGCGCAGGGCGACCCCAGGGCCGCTGAGGAACTCCTGCCGCTCGTCTATGATGAATTGCGCAAGCTTGCGGCGTACAAAATGGCCGCCGAAGCCCCTGGCCAGACGCTCCAGGCCACCGCCCTGGTCCATGAGGCCTGGCTGCGGATCGCCGGCGACAACGCTCAAGCTTGGGAGGGGCGGCGGCATTTCTTCGCCGCCGCAGCGGAAGCCATGCGGCGCATCCTTGTCGAGGCCGCCCGGCGGAAGAAGCGGCTCAAGCACGGCGGCAACCTGGCGCGGGTGGAGATAGACGCGGTAGCCCTCCCCGCCCCCATGCCCGACGACGAACTACTCGCGCTGGATGAGGCTTTGACACGGTTTGCGGAGGTCAACCCCCAAGGCGCGGAGTTGGTGAAGCTCTGTTTCTTTGTCGACCTCACCCAGGAGCAGGCGGCAAAGGAGATGGGCGTCTCGGTCAGCACCGTCGAGCGGCTCTGGGCCTATTCGCGTGCATGGCTTTTCCGTGCCCTGCGCAAGGGATTACCCCCGTTAGTTTAGCGATGGCTGAAGATTGTTGAGTGAAACCGGGAAGCCGCGTCGCATTGATGGATATGAGATCGAGTATTCGCTGATATGACACCCGACCAGGAACGCCGTCTCGAAGAGATCTTCAGCGCCGCGCGCAATTTGCCAGCGCAGGAGCGGACGGCATTCCTGGAGCGGACTTGTAGGGGCGATGCAGAACTACGCCGGCAAGCGGATTCGTTGCTCGCGGCGCACGAACAGGCCGGCCATTTCCTTCAACCAACGGTTGCTCTCTCGCCACCGAACGCGCCCGTGGAAAAGCCGGGCGACCGCATTGGCCGCTTCAAGCTGCTGGAGCAAATCGGAGAGGGCGGCTTCGGCGTCGTGTGGATGGCCGAGCAGGAGGAGCCGTTGCGGCGCCGGGTCGCCCTCAAGATCATCAAGCTGGGCATGGACACCAGGGAGGTGGTGGCGCGGTTCGAAGCCGAGCGGCAGGCACTGGCGATGATGGATCATCCCAATATCGCCAGCGTCTTTGACGGCGGCGCGACCGGCACGGGCCGACCCTACTTCGTGATGGAATTGGTAAAGGGCATCCCGATCACGCAGTTCTGCGATGAGCGCAAGCTCTCCACGCGCGAACGGCTGGAGTTGTTCATGCAGGTGTGTCAGGCGGTGCAGCATGCACACCAGAAGGGAATCATCCATCGCGACCTCAAACCGACGAATGTGCTGGTGACGGTGAAGGATGACCGGCCGGTGCCCAAGGTGATTGACTTCGGCGTGGCCAAGGCGACCCAGGCGCGGCTGACGGAGAGGACCCTGTTCACCCGTTTCCAGCAATGGATCGGCACGCCGGCCTACATGAGCCCGGAACAGGCGGGTCTGGGCAGCCTCGATGTGGACACGCGGAGCGACGTCTACTCGCTGGGTGTCTTGCTTTATGAGCTGCTGACGGGGCGGACCCCCTTCGATTCGCAGAAGATGCTGGAGCAGGGGTACGAGGCCGTGCTGCGGACCGTGCGGGAGGAAGAACCACCCAAGCCGAGCACGCGGCTTAGCACGCTGGCCGAGGAGGAACTGAGCGCGGTGGCGGCCCAACGCGGGGCCGAGCCCGCGAGGCTGGGCCGGCTGCTGCGCGGTGACCTCGACTGGATCGCGATGAAAGCGCTGGAAAAGGACCGTCAGCGCCGGTACGAAACCGCCACCTCGTTGGCGCAAGATATCCAGCGTCACCTCCGCGCCGAGCCGGTGTTCGCGGCAGCGCCATCGCTAACCTACCGCGTTGCCAAGTTCGTCCGGCGCAATCGGGCGTCCGTGGTGGTGATTTCGGTCTTTGCGGCGACCTTGCTGGCCGCAACGGTGGTCAGTCTGCGGTCTGCTTCTGTAGCCCGAAAAGCCGGGCGTGTCGCCAGTGCCGAGCGGGACCGCGCTTCCGCGCAACAACTCATCGCTGAGGCGAATGCGGAGGAAAGCCGCCGGCGGTTGTTGAGCCTGAACACGGCGCACAGCCTCCAGCTCCTGGATCGCGGCGACTGGTTCGGGGCGGCGCTCTGGTTCTGCGATGCACTCGGGCGCGTGGGGACGAACACGTCAGCGGAGGCGGGCAACCGTTTGCGGCTCGGCGTCACGCTCTCTTATGCGCCGCGCCTGGTTCACGCCTGGTTTCCGGGCGGACCGGTGAACCAAGCCGCCTTCAGCCCCGATGGGCGGCGGGTTCTTGCTGCAGGCCGCGATGGCTTCGCACGCATTTGGGATCTTGAGAGCGATGGCCCGGTTGGCGCCGCAATGCCGCACGCCGGCCCGGTGTTGGGGGCCGAGTTCAGCCACGACGGGCGATATGTGGTCAGTGCCTGCGAGGATCGAGCGGCACGCGTCTGGGAATCAGGCTCGGGCAAGGCCGTTTCTCCACCGCTCGTCCACCGGTTGCCGCTCCAGGCGGCACTGTTCAGCTACGACGGCCGAGAGGTAGTCACCGCGAGCAGTCGCGGTGGTTGGTCATGGTCGGCCGAAGGAAGTCTGCGGCTGCAGCGAACCGAAAGCGAAGTCCGGCTTTGGGAAACAACCTCCGGCCGCGAGCTACACGGGGTCCACTTCCGGGCGACCAACCTGACGCGGTTTGTGACCAATCCCGCCGATCGCCTCATCGCCGCCGCTTACGCAGATGGCGACGTCCGCCTCCTCGACGACCACCTCAGGTTGCACCGGCTGCTCGGTAGTTCCACGGCGCAACCGCGGGTAACAATGCAGTCCGTGGGCCCGGTGATCCAAATCGGCCAGACGTCGGCTCCGCCGGAACTGCCGAAGTTCCCGCCACAGGACAAAGCCGAATGGGTCAAGCCACATGTCGGTGCGGTGAACAGCCTTGCCTTCAGCCCGGATGGGAAATACCTGGCGACGGCGGCCGCCGATGGGAACGCGCTGATCTATTCGCTCTCCAGTGGGGAATGTTCACGGACGCTGCGCGCTAGCAGCGACCGCCAAGGCGCAGCCAGCCCCGCGCTCCTTCAAGTGGCCTTCAGCCCGGACGGCCAGCGTATCGTGACGCTCGCGAGCGACGGCACGGTCGCGTTCTGGAGCGTGCCGCAGGGCGAAGCTGCCGGCCAGCTTGCCAGCCCCATCACCGGCGCAACGTCGGTCGCGTTCAGCCCGGATGGCCGCTGTGTGGCGGTGGTTCGCGCGGCGGCCAACGGTGCCGGCGAGGTGCGCGTCTGGGAGGTCGCCAGCGCCCGGGCGGCCAGCCCCACGTTGCCGCACGCGGGCGCGGTGACCAGCGCGTGCTTCAATTCGGATGGCACCTTGCTGTTGACTGCCAGCCTTGATGGTGGAGTGCGGGTCTGGAATCTGACGACCGTTATCCCGCCAGTCCCACCCCTTCAAGACGCGAAGGCGCCCCTGGCCGCAGCGGCGATCTCGCCGGGCCCCGAGAGTTCCCTTGAAGCGATCTTCACCTCACACGGCAAGCGAGCGGCCACACTAGCCGGGAGCGGTGGCGCGCGAGTCTGGGACACTGCCAGCGGCCAGCCCATTTCACCTGTGATCGAACATCATCAGGAAATGCCGATCGCCGCTTTCAGCCACGACTTGACACGGATCGTGATCGCCAGTCGGTCGGGTCACGGCCAGGCGCGGGTGTTTGACGCGGCGACCGGGACGTCGATTTCTCCGGCAATGCCGCAAAGTGACGCCGTGCGTCGCGTCGCGTTCAGCCCGGACGATCGCTGCCTGGTGATCTCGGGCGAAACGGGCGTGCGACTGTTCGACTCAGGTTCCGGCCGACCTCTGGCTTTGCCCGTGAAGCTGGCCGCGCCGATTCATGACCTGGCTTTCAGTCCGGATGGCGGTCGAGTCGCGATCTGCGCCAGTCCGCCTGCGCCAACAGCGGGGCCGAAAAGGACCTGGCAGGTGCAGGTTTGGCAAATCGCAAACGGCGAAGCGATCACGCCAGCGCTGGAAGTCGCAGGCGTCCAATCGGAGGTGTCTGGCGCCTTCACGCGGCTGATGGTGTTCAGCGAGGACGGCCGCTGGCTGGCCGTCAGCACCGAGACCGAGGCGGAGGCGGCGGGAGGAGAGGCCGTAGGCTTTGTGACCCGGGTTCAGACCGTCGAGGTCCGCCGCGGCGCGGCTTTCAGCCAGCCCTGCGATCTGCGCGGACACATTGGACAGTTCTTCTTTGGCCCGAACTCCACGCAGTTCTTCATGCTGGGAATCAACCCAGGAACACTGACCGTGCGGGATGTTGCGCGTGGCGAAAACCTGGCGTTGCGCCAGCCGCAGGATCACGATTATCGCCCGCGAGAAATCAGCCGGGACGGTCGCTGGCTGCTCGGCTCGGCGCAGGGCGGTTGGCGCGTCTGGGAAGTTGCCTCCGGCGAACCGGTCACGCCGGTGCTCGGTGGTGGTCTGGGGGAGGAGTTTGGATGCCAGGGCGATTCGCTGACTCCCGATGGCCGCGTCGTTTTGGCCGGCAGTTCCGTCGCGCCCCAGTTGTGGCCGCTCGCGCCGGACCAGCGCCCGCTGGAGGCGGTCACGCGCGAGGTCCAACTGCTCGCGGCGCGCGAACTCGATGTCTCGGGCAGCATGGTCCCGCTCGCGCCAAACCGCCTGAGCAACCTCTGGCACTCAGTGCGCGGGACCTATCCCGCAGCGCTCGCCATCGCGGCGAACCAACCGGCCTGGTGGCATCTCCATCAGGCAGGCCAAAGCGAGCGTGCAGGCCAGTGGTTCGCGGCTGAGTTCCACCTGAGCCGCTTGCTGGACACGCCTTGCGACGGACCGCAAACTCGCCAGAGACTCGCTCACGCCCGCACCCAGGCAGCGATCGAAGTCTTGAACCGCGATAACTGATGAAAGGAACCGATATGAAATGGCCTATTGGAAACTCAACTCGTTCACCGATGTGTAAGGGGAAAGGCGGCGTTCACTTCCCTGGTCATTTCTGGCTTCGCCGGCTCTGCTGGGTGATGGTTGGGGCCATTGCTATCGTGGTGAGCCTTCCGGCCGCCGAATCGCCGGTGGAAGTGGAGCGCGTGGGAGATTTGGGCCGGAAGGAATGCCTGGTCTTCGAGGGCACGCAAGCGTTTCCGGGCGCAGGCATCCTGAGCCCGATGGAGATGTATCTGGAGTTTTATTGGCGGTCGGACCCGGCTGCGGCGCTGTCGGATTACCTGATTTGGATCGAGCGGATCGTGCGTCAGGGTTACCAGCGAAGCGGCTTTGCCAAGGTCGCGGTGACCGCCAAGGCCGACCGCGAGGCGCAACGCATCCGGGTGAGCGTGACCGAAGGACCGCGTTTTGACTGCGGCGCCGTCAAAGTCACCGGGCTGGAGCCGGCGCTTGCGCAACAGTTGACGAATCTCTTACAGGCGGCTGCCGCGCTGAGCGAACCTCCCCAACGCGCCGGCCTGCCGTGCTTCTCCTGGCCCTGGCGGGAAGGCAGCCATGTCTTAGCCGATCCCGCCAGCGTCACAAACTTCGAAAGCAGTGTCGTGGCGGCGCTGGCCGAGCTGAACCGGCACCAGGCTGAAGTCCAGGTCCAACTCGCCTACGACGATAGCCGCCGTCTGGCGGACTTACTGATTATGGTCACAAAGCCCGGTGTGGTCGGCACTCTCGACCGGATCGAGGTGGAAGGCCTCCGAAGGGACTCGCGCGAGGATCTTCTGTCGCTTCTCAAGCTTCGCCCGGCCATGCCACTTACGGGCAACGTCACCAACGACATCGTTCGGCGGCTCTGGGATTCCGGACGTTTCAGCGGGCAGCTCGTGAGTCTCTTGCCATTGGCGGAGCCGGGCCGATTCAAGCTCGACCTCACCGTCTTTGAATTCACCAACGCCCCGCCGCTGAAGGAGGAGCTGAGGGCCGAAGAGAAGGCTTGCTTGAAGCTGCGCGAGTGGGCGCTGAACTGGAAGA